>Ga0209086_10002253_pt1 | contig 15165 bp, 17 predicted proteins | sample M_130207_XF_Meta_FD_187312 | JGI IMG/M metagenome (GOLD analysis project Ga0209086, IMG submission 187312) | Freshwater microbial communities from Lake Montjoie, Canada to study carbon cycling - M_130207_XF_MetaG (SPAdes) (version 2) | ecosystem: Environmental > Aquatic > Freshwater > Lake... | reverse complement strand
AAATTGTATATTAGTATAAGTTACAAAAATGTAAATGTGTGTGTGGACCTAAAATATTTTTATATAAAATTTGGTATATTTATAAATTTTCTATTATAAAATTGAAACTAAATTTTAAAAGTTTAAATTTAGTTAAACATGATGAAAACAATTTATAATTTACCTAATTTGATTGAAGGTACCGTTACTAAACGTCCTTCCAAGCATATCAAAAGTCCATATGTTGCAGATGTAAGTCTCAATGAAGATGAAAATGAAGAAGTTTTAGTACACAGTCCATCTCTTGGATGTTGTGGATTAGCAGATAAAGATGCAACTATTTTAATGGCTCCTATGAAAAATAAAAGTAATAAATGTCAATATAGTATTTACCTTTCGATTTACAAAGAGTTAAAAAATGATCAAAAAAATGAAATTATTATAGGAATACACCCAAAACTTGCTGAAACGTTGACTGAAAATGCATTAAATAAAAATTTCCTTTCAACATTACAAAACATAAAATCATATAAACGAGAAACTTGTTATAAACTTGAAACACCATTAGGCAACGTTGATTCTCGTTTTGATTTTTCAGGAATTGATTGTAATGGTAATCCATTTATTATGGAAGTGAAAAATGTGCCCTTAGCTGACTACGAAGACTTGACTGAAAAAGAACGTAAAAAAATCGATTTTAGTGATCGAGAATTTAATAGTAAAGTTGCCTATTTTCCAGATGGTTATCGAAAGAAAAAAACTGATACAGTTAGCCCGCGAGCTCTTAAACATGTAAAAGAGTTAACTATTATCAAAACAGAAGACTCATTCACACGTTGTATTATGTGTTATGTCATTCAACGAAACGATGTAAATCGTTTCACACCTTCTGTCATTGACGAACAGTATCGACAAGCTTTAAAAGAAGCTATTGATGCTGGCGTGGAAATTATTACAATGGTTGTTCAATGGAGTAAAGACGGCGTTGCAACCTTTATCCGTGATGATTTACCTATTGTTTTCTAAAAACATACAACAACACATATTACCTTCAAATATTTATAATAATCTATTATAAATAACACTATTTACTTGGAAACAATATCATACTTTTGACGTTTTGTAGGACGATCTTCGTCACTATTATCATCATTTGTATTATTATTATTATTTGTTTCGGTAACTTTAATTTCAAATAATTTTATGTTTGGATCACATGTTTTAATATCTGTTGTATCACATGGAAAATGTTGATGTGCAATTGTTTCTTCCGTAATAAGTGTATTAATAAATTGACTTACTTCAATATCTAAGCTATTCATAAATGATTCTAAAGTAGTGTTATCCAGTTTACTTCGATCCATATTAATGAATACGACTCCTACAATAGAACAAGCCATTTTTAAAAGACACAAATAATTATGTTTAACAACATTAGTATTAATCATTTCATTACTTTCATCACTTCCATTACTTCCATTACTTTCATTGGTTATTTGTGAATTATACATATCATAAAATGGTTTAGCAAAATATTCATCTGTACCATTTACAAGTGCAGTATAAATACGATTAAAATGATCTGTTGTAAAAACAACTAAATTATTTTTAATGACTTGTTCAGGTGGATAAGTAAAAGATTGTTTTGTATTATCATCAACATCCATTTCATCTTTAGAATCTTCTTGAGAATTAGTTTGAGAATTAGCTTGCTCTTTTAAAAACTTGTAATAACCTGATTCCATACCAAATATGGTTTCTTTACAGAAACGAGATAAAAGTTGTGCTAGCATTTTATTTATAGTTGATAACAACATTTAAATCAACATTATAGCCTTTTTTGAAAAAGCCATACCCAAAACATGTTTAAAAATAGTTGATTATATAAATGAGTTGGAATTGTTATTGCTTACGTTATTGTAAACAAAATAGGGAAAAAGAATTACATCATTTTTATATTCGTGAGTTAAAATATAGCATTATTAATAAAAAATGTATAATATGTAATGAATACTTGAATAAAAAGTTTATTGTATGCAAATATTGTAATAACGAAATAACTCATCTGTTATGTATTACAAAGTTATTAGAAGAAGATGATAAATATATAGTAAAATGTCCAAACTGTTAAAATTTTAGTTTAGTATTTATAATAGAAATATATTATAAATAAGGATAATTTTAGCATTATTCATTATTCTTAGCATTATTACTTTTTGGGTAGAGTCTTTTGTTTTTTCTTGGGGTGTTCAACATTATTTGATTTATACTCTTTACCTGTATGAAACATATTTTCAACCGTTACAGTTGTTAAATGAGGTGTCCAAACTGCATCAACTAACCCATTTTCTATACACTTATCAACATTCCACCATAAATCATGTTTTAATGAATCTTTAATTTTCTTAAGATTCATGGTCGTATGTTCTTGATATAAACTATATAATGTTTCCATAAAAGTTGTATCATTCTCAAAATCATCTTTGAGCTCTTCAAATTTACCATAACATCCAGTAGATAATTGGTGAATCAACATGAACGAATTTTTTGTCATGAAACGTTTATGACAACTCATGGAAATAATGGTGGCAGCTGAAGCAGCTTGTCCTTCAATAATAGATATAATAGGTACACGTGATGTTTGTATGGTATCAACTACTCCAAAAGCCGAAAGCAAATCACCGCCTAATGAATTAATATGTAAAAAAATTGATGGTGGTGGACAATCATATTCAATACTATATTTTAATAATTCTTTGTTAAGATCATTAATCTTTCGAGTTAAATCATGACAACTATCTTGTGTTACATCATTATAGAAATAGATATGATTTTTGTCTTTTTCAGCATTTGGTGCTTCTGCTCCCATTAATTCTTTTAATTTTTCTAAAGGATTTTCGTCATAATCATCTGCGCTAGGCTTCTTCTTCTTCTTTAAGATAATAGATTTCGTAGTAGGTTTCATAGTTTTTGTTATAATTATAACGTTCTTTTAGATTGGCTTTTTAATTTTTTCTATATATGGATCATTTATAATAAATTGAGCGGGTCTTGGTATTGTTAACATATTATATACAAATGAAAAAAACTCATATTCATCTGTTTTGTTACTACCTAATGTTAATATTTGATATTGTAATTTTACCAAAGCAGTCATTATACTTTTTATATTCTCTTCATAACTTTTATCTTCTAGTACTTCTTCAAATAAAATATTTTTTGTAAATATTTCATATATAATACACGCAAGACTCCATATATCTGAAGTAGGTCCAAAAAATCTTTTAATATCAAAAAATGCTCTATAACAATAAGTTTGTTTTACTATATTTCCATTTGAAATTTGGTTTTGAAAATTACATAAATTAACTGTATCAATTGTTTCAGATATTCCAAAATCAAAAATTTTCATAGTGATTTCATCATTATTAATTGTAAATCCAATGTTTAAAGGTTTAAGATCAAAATGAACAATACCTAAATTATCTAAAAAAATTAAAGCTTCAAGTAATTGAAATATTATTTTTTTAAGCGCTCTAATATTCATTTTATTGTTTATTACAAGTTTATCAATTAAATCATATAGATTACCATCTAATAATTCCATTACAATATAACCAGTTTTTCCATTATATATAGTTTCATAATATTCAATGAAATACATACATGATATGTGATTGATTTTTTTTATAATACTTAGCTCGCGAACATATTCGTTATGATATAAAAATTCTTTAATAGCAACATTACAGTTATTTTTAGGATCAAAACATTTATATACAAGTGCAGAAGAACCTTGCCCTAATAAAGATAAAACAACATAATCACCAATCTTTTCAGGTAAAACAATTTTTTGAGTATCACTCATGTTTTAAAAATAAGAGTAACTAATAATATAAAATTCAATTTTATATTAAAGAATCAGTGTTTCTTCTGTTTTTTACAACAAAAAAATATATGAAATACGTCATGAAATATATTATAAAATACATGAGTTTTTGTAATAACATTGTCCCATGATAAATTTGTTAAATATCCTTCTCGTGGAAGGAATATTTTGTCTTCTGTTGTATCATTTGTTATATTGATGTTTGGTGGTATCATTACAAGAGTTGTTATACTCTTGTAATTTTTTAAGTATATTTTGTTTTTATTTGAGTATATTTATATTTTTTTATTGAGTATCATTAGTAGTTTCCTTTTCCTTATCTTTATCTTGTTCTTCATCATCGTCAGACTCCTCGTCTTCATCATCGTCCTCATCTTCTTCGCTATCATCATCATCGTCAGAATCATCATCGTCCGTGTAATAATCTTCTACAAATTGTTCATGACGAGTTTCGATCTCACGCAAATCTTCTTCAGTAATACGACGGCGAATAACATACCCACCAAGCTTGTTCAACAAAGACGTCATAGAATCGTCACTTTCAGAACTTTCCATAACATCCCAGAGAATAGCAAAATACTTTAATCCAGATTCCTTACGCAAATAAGCGGCAAATTCTTCATTGTACTCACGGTTGTCGTTACTCATTCTTGTTCTTTCTTGTTTTTTGTTATTTTTAATTTTTTAAAAATCAAAAATCAATTTTATAATAGCTAATTTATTAACAAGTTAACACACAAAGTTAACACACAAAGTTAACACATAGCAATAATAGGAATAGAACCACGTATGTCAGGCTTTCCTGTAGAAGTAGCTACAACATCCAATGTATATGTTGCATTTTTAGTTAGACCAGTAAAGAATATAGTATTATTTGGTAATGTTGTTGGTACATTACCTCCATTCCATGTTATACCTGTAATAGGGGCATTAGTACTTTTCAATGACATGTTATATAGGTATGTTGGATCAACGTTTGTAAATGTCACAGTACCGGTACCAGCAGATGATGGGTTTGCTGATGAGCAAAATGCGCTAAAAGACCCTTCTAAAACGATACTATTATTGTTATTGTTAGTACTATTGTTATTAGTACTATTGTTAGTACTATTGTTAGTACTATTGTTAGTACTACCTAATATAATAGCTATGGTAATAGCAACTATAATTACTATCAAAATTTTCCAAAGTGTCATAATACCTTTTATTTATCTGAATATAAAAAATGTAAAAATTCAGTTTTGTATTCTTCATTATTTAGATAATGGTCTGGTATAAGTATTTTTCCAGTTTTTTGATAATGATTTTTATACATCCGAAGCTTACCATAAGTAATTCCACCAATATGTCGAGCTGTTGTATCATATAAAATAGGCTTTTTTATTTTATTTTCAAGTTTATTTTCTTGTTCACTTTCTTCCTTATCACTTTCGTCTTTATCACTTTCGTCTAATTGTTCAATCGTTGTGTCAATAAGTAACCTATTATCAATATTAGATGGTAAAATTTTAGCAAGTTGAGATCGATAATGATCGCCTTCATCTTGAGTTGCTAAAATCTGTTGATAATTCTTTTCTAATTCTTTTATATGTGATATGGTTTCAGTAATCATTGTTAAATTATCTGATTCTCTGAACATTTCTAATCGTTTATTTAGATCTACTAATTGTTTTTTATAAAGTTTTTTTACAGTTCCAAATCCTTTTGAAATTAGAGTAATAAGAATCATTGCATGTTGATCTTCTATATCTTTTTCTTTTTCATTTATAAAAGTAAAATGTTGTCTCGAACGATCTGTACATAAATAAACTGGCTTATTTTTACCTGATAAAAATTGTTTGGTTGTAAAATCAGCTAACGCTTTTTGAGAACCGGCAAAATCTTTAATTGTATAATTTTGTTCAAATGTTTCTTTAATAACACTAGGTGTCATGTATTGAAGTAAAGGCTTATAATTATTCATAATATTGGTTGAATTGTTAGTAATTGTTATATTTGTAGTATTTTTACTATTTTTTAATTCTTCAATTTCTTTTTTCATGATATTAACTTGTTCTTTTAGTTCATTATTATCAGTTTCTTTTTCTAGGCTTGTTTCATTTTTATACTTACATATGTTCACATGATAATGTAATTTTTGTTTTGAACATAACTCTTTATCACAAAAATTACATGAAAATAGTATTTTTTCTGTATGGTTACACTTTTTAGAAGTATCTCGATGTCTGTTAAGATTTGACTTTGTTGAAAATTCTTTTTTGCAATATTCACAAATATGCATTTTATTATATATTATATTTTATTTATGTTTTATAACTTTAAATATACTTAATCAACAAAAAATCAACTTTTTTATTAATAAAATCAACTTAATCAACAAAAATCAACCTTTATTTTTTATTATTTTAAGTTTATATAAGGTTAATATTCTAAAAAATCAACAAAATTTAACTTTGTTGATTAAAAATGTGTGTGTTGACAAATATTTTTTCTAAAAATTTTATACTCATTTCTAAATTTTTCATATTATTTTAGAAACAACATTTATTTTTTAATAGTAGTGTCAACATAATCGTTATATTCTTTTAATTTTTCTTCTGACATGATGTTATAATCTTTGATACATAATAAATTAAATAACTTTTTTAAATGATCAATCATATTTTCTAATGATACCCCTTCAATGATTTCATGTCCATTTGGGTTAATCTCTTTTTCAAACATCATTTTAAAATTTTTTTCTATAACTGAAACTTCTTTAGTAAACAATAGAAATTTTACTTTTAGTAATGGCCATAATGTTCGATGACATTGAAGACGATCATCGATGGTATGTTGATATATTCCAGCAATACCAAATTTAAATTGAGTATTAGATTGTCCACACTCACAGATTATACCAGAATCAATAATATAAAAACAAGGTGATGTTTCTTTGAATTTAACATATCGATGACTTTTTAATTCTGAGTTATACTTATTTAGAAGTTTATTAATTTGTTTTTTATTTGTTTCTAAATCTAATGTAAGACTATTAATTTTTTCTTTATATTGTACTTCTATTTCATTATTGTTATTTTCATTGTTATTTTCATTGTTATTTTCATTGTTATTTTCATTGTTATTTTCATTTTTATTTTCATTTTTATTTTTATTTTCATTTTCATTTTTATTTTCATTGTTATGTTCATTATTGAAATGTAATATTTTAAATTTAGAATCTTGTGTATTTTTTATAGTTTCAAATTCCTTTGTCATTTTAGTCATTTTTTGTTCTAATTCAATATATTTTTTATCTTCTTCTTCTTTAATAAGCTGTTTTCTAACTTTACATATTTTTATATGTTCTCCTAAACGTTGTTTTGAAGATAATTCTTTATTACAAAAATGACAAATAAAATGTGGTTCAGTAGTATTAGTTCTTATTTTTTTACAATTTTTTGATGTTTTAACATGACGAGTAAGTATAGATTTACTTGTAAAATCTTTTTTACAAAATTCACACCTATTTAATGACATATCTTTTATTATATATAAAATTTTTAAATAGCAATTTATTTAATGAAAATTTATTACATATTTTGCATTTTTAATAAAATATAGTAAAATTAAGATTAATTTACAATTTAATATTACTAAAAAGAAATTTTGTTAAATAAAATAATATTAATTTTAACCTTTGTTTATTGTTTAATATAATTAAAAAAGTCTTTTGTATTTTTCAACTATGTTTATCATTTTTAAAATTTTCATATTATTTTAGAAACAACACTTAAAATAATAAACAATATATAAAAATGAAACATAAAAAAATGAAAATGAAAAAAATGAATTCACCAGTTACACAATCAAACAATCAAATGACTAATATAAATGAAGATAATGAAAAGAAAGAAAGTGAACTATTTTTGAAAGAATATTTACAACGCCGATTTATTAAATCAATGATGTTAACATATTGTATCACAAATAGTTTCACGGGTAATCTCAATAATGAATAATTAAATGAAAAATTTATCATATTTAATGATAAATTTAATAAAAAATTTTTAAGGTGGACAGTTTGGACAAGTTTTATTTTTTTCCATCCATGTCTTTACACAATTTCGATGACCAATATACTTATTACAACTCAAGCATTCAACAATACTATATAAGTTACTTTCAATCTCTTTTTTACATATCATGCATCGAAATTCTTTCTTATTTTCTCCAGTATCAATATTAATAGTGTTTGTCAATACACATTTTGTATCATTAATTTCATAATCAAAAACAGTTTTGAGTTTTGTTACTTTTTTTTCTTCTAAATGAGAATATTCGGTTGGTTCACGATTGCTTGATGAGACTAAACATTCTGTACATGATTGCAAACACATACAGAAAAAGTAATAATCAGATGACATTTTTATTTAACTGTTTTTATTTAACATTTTCAAAACCTCTTTTTTCAATTTTATAAATGGGTACCGCGTTAAAGGGATATGTTGTATATATAAGATAACGAACTATGGATATGGATGATAAAATAATGTTGTATTTTATTGGTTTCTCTACTGGAATTATGATTAGTATTCTTATATATATTATCAAAGTATACTATTGTTCGAATAATTTAAATGAAAATCTACATTCTATTTCACCATTGTTAAAATTGAGTTTTACACCACCTGAAAATGCCGACTCATGCCTTGTATGTTTAGAAGACTATACAAATAAACAAGCTGTTATAGAATGTACATCGTGTCATGTTTTGATTGGACACGCGTCTTGTGCATATGAGTGGTTTCAAATAAATTTATCATGCCCACATTGCCGAATAGAAATCTAAATCATGGTCTCAATTTATGATAAATTTTAAAGTACGTATTAAGCCGCACTAATGTAATTTTTAAGTGATAAGTTATTTGAAGTAATTAAATGTTCCAACAAATCTAACAAACACGTAAATAACATACCATTTTGTGGAAAAGGTAAAGGATTATTTGGATTAAATCGTGGATCTACAATATCATCATCTAATGTATAGTTCTCATCAAGTAATTTTTTTTCTTCATCGCTTAATGGTAAATCTGGCATAATATACCCTTGTCCTACATTAGGTATAAAATAACCATAACCTTTCACATGCACAAATGGTATATGACCAATTTGATTCTGTATCATAATAAAAGACAATACTTTTGTTTTGCAAATGATACTGTCTCTGATACTTGATTTACGTAATAACCATGATCCTGATTTAGCTTTATTTAAAATATCAAGGGCTTTTGCACGAATTTCTGACGCTTCTGTTGTTTTTATTTCATTATGAATTACCCATTCTTCATGTGTTTTATATACAATTTTAGGCCCTTTTTCTACACTAAAATCATGAAGAACATTCGTATCTTCTAAAAATAAAAAAGACCGTAACATTAATTTTTCATCTGGGGTAATAGTTTGTTCTAAAAAGTTATTAAATAACGTTTTGATTTGTTCAGGAGCTGGCTCAAAATCAACACCAAATTTTTCTAATGTTTCATTGTATAATAATATACGTTGAATAAAACCAGGATTAATTGGTAAAGTCGTTTCGGGATCTATTGCAATTCTATTTTTAATAAATGTTGATACACATGAAGCTGTATCCCAATATTTCATAATTTTAGGAACTCGATCGACCATCCGTAAATAAGAGATATAATTTCTGCCATTAGGGCGAATATCTACCATACTTACCATGTCGGCTAAAGGTTCTTCGATACTTGAATTTTGTTCTACTTTTTTTTTATGAATGAAAAAATAATTAGTTGACATTTTCACTTTTTCTACTTTTATTTTTTAGTATAAAATTTCAATTTTAGGATTATTTTTGACGGGCTGTTCTCTAAAAAAATAAATAACCAGAATTTTTCTGTACATTTTAAAATCATGAAGATTTATATACTTTGGATCATATTCTGGTTCTTTTGGATTATCAGAAACAAAAATAATTTTATTTTTTGTCATTTTATTTTGTATATTTAATAAACTATTTGGAAGATATGTTGTTTCTTTTTCCCGTATAAAATATATATAACCATTTGGTTGTTTTGTTTTAATCCAATTTTCTATAATTACATTATCAAATACAACGCCATATGAGCATTGGTTTCCTTCGTATTTACCATCATTTACATCATCAATATAATACAAACCAAATTTTAAATTAATTAAACTTGATATAGGAGATGAAAAATAATCAACATGAATATTTTCATCATCTTTTTTATAACCATCTACAATATGAACATATCTACCTTTCATTTCATCAAAAAACAACTTGAATTCATCTTCATCTTCAAATAAAATAGGATACCCCCCTGTCCCACAAACAAATAATGTAATATTACGAATTGCTTCGCATACATCAGAAAAGTATGTTTTCATATCTTTAAAAAAATCTGTTAATTCTTTCCCATCCTTAAACTTAGATTTATTTTTTTCATAAAATTCATTATTTTTGATACAACATAATAAAAAACTAGACAAAATACTAGATGCCATTCCAGCGGAATGTCCAAAAAAACATATTTGATTACATTCTATAATATCTGATTTTATACCATCCAACATTTCTAAAAACATATCAAAACTAAATACATTTTGCCCTAAATTACTATCTGTTTGTCCATATGTGTTATAAAAATCATGGTAATCAAAATATCTTTCACCTGTACCAGAGCAAATAAATAATGTATTCAAATATCTATATACATGTATTGTTTTTGAACATCCAAATATATAACAGTTATAATTTCCTTTATATATAAATTCAACATCCTCTTCAATTGGATATGTTATAGATTTATAATCTTTACCATCACATGACTTGTATGATGTATTTAATGATGTTTCATCATTTTTTGGAAATGAACCTTTTACTATATTATTTTTTTTTAATCCATTTAATCCATGCAAATTAAGAGATAATGTTCGTGTCGTTAATCCAATATAATAACGAACTAATTTTTTATACATTGGAATTTCATGAAATGGTGTTGGATCATTATAATCTATAACGATACTTTCTGGTATAACTTTAGTCATTTATTTATTTAATGTTTTATTTTATTTAAATTTTTAACCATATTTTAATCGATAATTTCTAGCACAAACAGGACCATATCCAACGTCTATAGATTTTTTGTTTGTTAATGGAAGATTGCAAAAACAACAACGGCCTGTACGATGTCCATATGCGTGAGCCATTTTTTCAGGATTATGATTGAATGCTTGAAGTGCGTTCATTAACTGTTCTATAATAGGTTCAGGGATTTTCTTGGATGGTTGAAATTTTCCATCCAAGAAAATCCGTCCATACCAAATACTTTTTGATACAATGTTAATCGTACCAGGAAGTTGTGATTGTTCTCCAGCAATTGTAAGCGAATAAGTAGCATCATCTGTAACAATTTGTATACTAGGACTTTTTATTGTTTCTTTTGCATGATTTAACATCTCTACTATATTATTAAGTTTTATTTCGGCTTTACGTTGTTTTGGACTATGTTTTGGACTAACTTTGGGACTAACTTGTTTTTCCAATATATCCATAGCATGAAATATTTCATTTAATTCTTCTTCTGTAAATGTATATAGAATACGTTTAGGGCTAATACGTTTAGGACTTGCTTGTCGTCGATAACATGCCAATACACGATCATATTCAGGAGTATCTTTTTTAGCATATTTTACTCCTATGTCTTTACAACATTTATTCCATTTTTCTTTATCAAAAACAGACATACTATGTTTTTTATTAAGTTAAAAATAAAAAACACATACTATTATTACGTCTGCGTGTTCTTACGTTAGAGCTGGTAGTAAAGTCTTATCATATAAATGCAAGCTAATCATTAGTTGGCTATTTTGAGAAACAATCCATTCTTTTCCTAATGGAATCTTATGTGTTGTAAATGGTTTTAATTTTGTAGCCTCTAATAATTTAGGAGAAACAATAAACAAAGAACCTGTACCATACAACACTTTTACATAATGATCATGATTATCTGTAAATCCGGACAAGCCGTAAACAGGCGGCCAACTGCATATTTCTAATTTAGAGTATTCTGACTCCCATATAATTCGTGATTTTGGTAATAATGATAATTTAACTGAATCCATCCAGTCCATTGAGTTGTATTTTTGAAAGGTTTCTACGACGGAAACTTTATGTTTTAGGTTGGACACTAATTTAGTAAATGTCATTGCCATGTTTTTATATTTTTAGTTTTCTTTAATTGGATTACATTATTTGTGAAAAGAATGTATAATAAATGACTAGTATTGTTAGCTCTTATTATACAGAACAAAATCAGAAGGATAAGGTACATAATAAATATGAAGCGTGTGAGAAGTATAACTAATTAATCCACCAAGTACTTGTGTGTATGTTTATCCGTACATTGAATAAGAGCAATAGAATCAAACAACATATTTATATAATTTATTTTAAATATTTTAAAATAAATGACTACCATTAGTGATACATCAGAAAATATTAAAGTTATTTTACAAGGTTCTATAGATGATCCATCAGTAGTAAGTATTGTTAGTAGTGATGGAACTCTTATTACATTTACAGAAACACAAAATTTAACATTAAAAGCTTCAATATATGTTTCACTTCGTAATATTTTAACATCAGAATCAAATTGTACTATTAATATTAGTGATACATCAGAAAATATAAAAGCTAATTTAGTATCACTACTAGCTAGCCCATTAATAACAAGTATTGTTAGTACTGATGAAGCTCTTATTACATTTATAGAAAAACAAAATTTAACATTAAAAGCTTCGGTATATGTATCACTTCGTAATATTTTATCATTAGATTCAAATTGTACTATTAATATTATTGATACGTCAGAAAATCTTAAAGCTATTTTAGACGGTTCTATTATAAGTTCAATAGTAATAAGTATTGTTAGTAGTAGTAATGGAGCTTCTATCGAATTTACATCATTAACAAATATTATATTAACATGTTCACAATATGTATCATTAAGTACTAGTGCTACACTTTCAAATTGTACTATTACTATTAATGACACATCAGAAAATATAAAAGCTAATTTAGTATCACTACTAGCTAGCCCATTAATAACAAGTATTTTTAGTACTGATGAAGCTCTTATTATATTTATAGAAAAACAAAATTTAACATTAAAAGCTTCGGTATATGTATCACTTCGTAATATTTTAACATTAGATTCAAATTGTACTATTAATATTATTGATACATCAGAAAATCTTAAATCTTATATTTTAGACGGTTCTATAAGTACATCAATAGTAAGTATTGTTAGTAGTGATAAAGTTCCTATTACATCATTAACAAATATTACATTAACATGTTCACAATATGTATCATTAAGTACTAGTGCTACACTTTCAAATTGTACTATTACTATTAATGACACATCAGAAAATATAAAAGCTAATTTAGTATCACTACTAGCTAGCCCATTAGTAACAAATATTGTTAGTACAGATAATGGTCCAATTACATTAACATGTTCTCAATACACTATAAATATTTCTATTATTAATTTAATTAATTCACCACAACCCATTATTATTATTAGAGATACATCAGCAAATATAGATGCTTCTAATTTAGTAATAAATTCTATAATAACAAGTATTATTAGAACAGACGGTGCTTCAGGATCTTCAGGTGCTACAGGTCCTACAGGTCCTACAGGAGCTTCAGGATCTTCAGGTGGTGCTTCAGGTGCTTCAGGTGCTACAGGTCCTACAGGAGCTTCAGGATCTTCAGGTGGTGCTTCAGGTGCTTCAGGTGCTACAGGTGCTTCAGGTGCTACAGGTGCTTCAGGTGCTTCAGGTGCTTCAGGTCCTGTACATTTTACATTAACATGTTCACAATATCGTACTCAAATATCTTTACTTTCAGATTGTACGATTACTATTCGTGATACGTCAGAAAATATTATTCAATCTTATATTTTAACTGTGGGATCTATGAGTTCATTAGTAATAAGTATTGTTAGTAGTGATGGAGCTTCTATCGCATTTAGAGAAAAACAAAATAGTATACCATTAACATGTTCACAATATGTATCACTAAGTACTAGTGCTATAATTTCAAATTGCTTTATTAATATTAGTGATACATCAGAAAATATAAAAGCTAATTTAGTATCACTACTAGCTAGCCCATTAGTAACAAATATTGTTAGTAGTAATGGAGCTCTTATTACATTTACAGAAAAACAAAATTTAACATTAAAAGCTTCAGTATATGTTACATCACTTTGTAATATTTTAACATTAGATTCAAATTGTACTATTAATATTATTGATACGTCAGAAAATATTATTCAATCTTATATTTTAGTCGGTTCTATAAGTACATCAATAGTAAGTATTGTTAGTAGTGATAAAGTTCCTATTACATCATTAACAAATATTATATTAACATGTTTACAATATGTATCATTAAGTACTAGTGCTACACTTTCAAATTGTACTATTACTATTAATGATACATCAGACAATATAAAAGCTGCTATTTTAGCTTCTTCTTTAACAAGCCCACTAATAACAAGTATTGTTAGTACAGATAATGGTCCAATTACATTAACATGTTCACAATATAATCAATATACTCAATATATATTAAAACTTTCAAATTGTACCATTACCATTAGCGATACATCAGAAAATATAAAAGCTGCTATTTTATATTCTTCATTAACAGGTCCATTAATAACAAGTATTGTTAGTACAAATGGTCCAATTACATTAACATGCTCTCAATATATTTCAGTTAGTAATTTAATTAAAACACCTCAAACCATTACTATTAGTGATACATCAGACGCTATAAAAGCTAACATAGCATCATTAACAAGTTCACTAATAACAAGTATTGTTGCTGATAATAGTGTAATTACATTAAGTTGCTCTCAATATACTCAATATACTACAGTCATATCAAAACTTTCAAATTGTACCATTACCATTAGTGATACATCACTAAGTATAACAGCTGCTATAGATTCATTAACAAGTCCATTAATAAAAAGTATTGTAAGTATAGCAACTATGTATGATCCAATTACACCAATTATATTAACATGTTTACAATACACAACAAATATTTCTATTATTAATTTAATACAATCACCACAAACCATTACTATTAGTGATACATCATCAAATATAGAAACTAATTTAGTATTATTAACAAGTCCATTAATAAAAAGAATTGAAAGTAATAGTCCATTAATAATAATTTTAAGATA
>Ga0209086_10002252_pt1 | contig 15168 bp, 17 predicted proteins | sample M_130207_XF_Meta_FD_187312 | JGI IMG/M metagenome (GOLD analysis project Ga0209086, IMG submission 187312) | Freshwater microbial communities from Lake Montjoie, Canada to study carbon cycling - M_130207_XF_MetaG (SPAdes) (version 2) | ecosystem: Environmental > Aquatic > Freshwater > Lake... | reverse complement strand
TCGCCAAGAACTCGTTGCTCAGAATATTCATCTCCCCAGGTCAATAGCTCGCCGTCAGGCGCGGTGAGTTCGACCCGGATTGACCGACTGTCATCGGGCAATTGATTGATCATCAAACTGAATGCTCGTGCCCCCACCCCGATATGGGCGACGTGTTTCAACCGAGCAGAGGGCTTGCGTAACACGCCGACTGCTTGGGCGATGTCTTCGCCATGGGCCCAGCACTCCATCAACCTTGCAGTCAAAAAAGACTTCACTGCCATTGATGGCCCGTACCACGGAACTCTGACTGTTGGATCAACTTTCATTGCGGCTTCAATGAGCGCTCGTCGCGAATGTCGCCAAGCATCGAGAAGTTCACCCGCCGAAACTTGTCGACCTAACTCAACAGACAAGTCCTGCGGAGCCGACGAAATGATGAGTCGGCGATCAACTGCGAAGGCGTCGGGGTCATTCATCGCCAAGCTGGCTCGTTCATCAAAAAATTGCAAGTGACTAATTTGGTCAGCGATTGACCATCCCGGAGAATCAGTTGCCAACTTCCAACTTGCTTCATCAAGATCGGCGACGATCTGGTCGAGCGAATCTTGCTCAGACTCAAGATCGGCGATCATTTCATTCAATGTCATGGCGTTCAGTGTCATAAAATCATGGTGACAGATTGAGCGGATCTTTCAGTGATTCGAAACAGATCCGAAAATAGAATTGAGCGGGGGTTGCCCCCCGCTCAATCAGTTCCAGTCCCGAAAAGAACGGGATGAAATCACTTTTTCTTAGCTGCTGCCTTTTTGCGGGCCGGAGCGCGCTTTGCTGCTGCCTTTTTGCGGGCCGGAGCCTTCTTCGCTACTGCCTTTTTGCGGGCGGGAGCCTTCTTTGCTGCTGCCTTCTTCTTGGCAGGAGCCTTCTTAGCAACCTTCTTAGCGGCTGCCTTCTTCTTGGCCGGAGCCTTCTTAGCTGCTGCCTTCTTACGGGCGGGAGCCTTCTTAGCTGCTGCCTTCTTACGGGCGGGAGCCTTCTTTGCTGCTACTTTTTTGGCCGGAGCCTTCTTCTTTGCTGCCATGGGAATATCCCTTTCTGGTTGTTATTGCTTATTTGTTTGGATTAAGAAACGCTTTGAGCGTTGAGCTCGCAGTGAACTTCATTTGGCGTGACGCAGGAGACTCCATCGAAGCGCCTGTCTGCGGATTACGAACCGTACGGGCGGCACGAACTTTTGTGGTGAACGAACCGAAGCCCGGCCATGCCACTTTGTCGCCTGTTTTGGTTGCGTCCACTAGCTGGTCAAAAAATGCACCCAGCGTGCGCTCGGCGTCCGCCTTGCTCACGTCGGCACTTTTTGCAACTGCGTCAATCAACTCTGCCTTGGTCATTCGGATTTATCCTTCTCAGTTCTCGGGTGGAACTCTCCATATTTGATAAGCAATTGAGAGCTATTACAAGTATTCATTTAATTGCAAATGCAACAAACGCGCTACGGGCCAAGCAAGTGGCGAAATCGAACCGATAAAACAGCGTCGAGAACGGTCGTGACACAAGCCCATTCCTCAACGAGCAAGAACAGTTTGCCATGCGCGCCTAACACTGTGGTGGATACTTCCAACCATCTGCCCCGCTTCCTCAAGGTTCCCGAATCCTCTGACAGGCGCACCGAACGTTCACAAAAAGTTTGCTCGGAAATGCCGTCTGCGGACCTTCATCCAAGTCACAATGAGATCACTCGAGATAACGATCGAGTCAACTTAAAGGGGATTCGGTGACGAAACTGCTGAGGGCCAAAGAACTCACGAATAGCACGGGCGATGACGAACTCGTCGGCTTATCGTCTCAAGACTCCCCGCAGCACGAAAAACCTTCACCCGTTCCAACGCGAGTTGTTCTTGACACTTCGGTACTCATCGCCGATACCAATTGTCTGTTGGCATACCCCGACTGCGACATCGTCATTCCCCTTACAGTTATTGAGGAATTGGATGGTCTGAAGAGCCGACCAGACGATGTGGGCCGCGCTGCCCGCGCCGCATTGCGAGGTCTTGAAGAGATCCGCATGAAGGCAGGTGGATCACTCGCTCACCCCGTTCGTATTCATCCAGAAGGCGCAGAAGGATCAAACAACGCGACGGTTCATATTGAGATCAATGGCATCCAAAAGCACCTTTTGAATGAGCATGGGCTCGACGCGAACAAGGCAGACAACCGCATCATCGGAGCCGCACTCGGCCAGGCCAACCATGCTCCGACCCATATGGTGTCCAACGATGCCGCACTCCGATTGAAAGCTGCGCATTTAGGCTTGACCGCTCACGAGCACCAACTCGTCGGCCGGCAATCTTCCACTCGTCCACTCGGTTGGATCACCGTTGACGCCTCGAGCGAACTTGTTGACGAACTGTACGACGGTCGCTCCATCGACGTGGCCGAAGTCGCACCCGCCGGATCTCTCGCCGAAAATTCCTTTGCCATTTTGCGGGCTGGCTCCCAATCGGCGATGGCTCGATGCCGCGACGATGCGCTGAATCTCATCCCTCAAGCATCTCCCGAAGCGTGGGGACTTCGATCACGGTCAAAGGAACAACGCTTCGCCCTCGAACTTTTGCTCGACCCCGAAGTCAGCGTGATCGCATTAGACGGTCGTGCCGGAACCGGCAAAACAGTCCTGGCAATTGCTGCTGGCCTCGATCAAGTCGTCGAACAACGGCGCTATGAAAAATTGGCGGTCTACCGACCACTTGTTCCAGTTGGACGGGCTGACGTGGGCTTTTTGCCCGGCGGTCTCGATGAGAAGCTTGATCCGTGGATGTCCGCAATTCATGATGCGATCGTTGCCCTGACCGATCAACGATCGAATCGTGAAGCCCGCACCATGATTGATGAACTCATCGCGCGTAATCAATTGTCGCTTGAATCGGTGACATTCTTGCGCGGACGTTCACTGCACCGGCAAATTGTGGTCGTTGACGAAGCACAAAACCTAGAACCCACCACGCTGAAGACGATTTTGACGCGAATTGGCGAGGGCACCAAAGTGATCTTCACTGGTGACACCAGCCAGATTGATGCGCCATATCTTGGCGAATCCAATAATGCCCTGGCCGTTCTCATCGGGGCTTTTCGTGGACAGAAGTGCTTTGGCCACATCACGTTGACCTCATGCGAGCGCAGCGAAGTGGCCTCGTTGGCGGCCGAGTTGCTGTAACCGGTTTGGCTCGCTGCAGCCCTTCGCCAATGAAATGCCCGTCACTTCGACAATCAGTGTGACGTTTGCCTAATTGATAAAAACCCTTGACATTTGCCGTTTTCGGTTTTAGTGTTAAATGCGTACGGCGAGGTCTTGCCCCCTCTTGATCTCGTTGCCCACCCGATATCGACGGCGAAGCGACATGCTTCGCCGTCGGTACACCATCATTAATTTTGCAAAGGCAGCGTGACATGTCAGCTCTGGAAGCCTTCAAACCAAATGTCGAACCCTCCGCGAACTGGATGGATGACGCAGTCTGCAAAGGCCGTACCAAACTGTTTTTCGCACCAAAGGCTGAACGCCCGCAGGCCCGGGTTCGGCGTGAGGCTCAAGCCCGCATACTCTGCCGCACCTGCCCGGTGAGTGAGCATTGCCAAGTTTTCGCCCGAGATAGTCGCGAATACGGATTTTGGGGTGGCGAATCAGAAGAAGAACGACACCTCGCTGGATTCACGGTTGCTGCACCCATCGGCATTCGGGCTCGCGGTATGCGCTCAGTGAGTTGAACGAGTTCACCGAACTGCGTCACTGAACGATTTCACTCAACTGCTTCTCTGAACTACTTCTCTGAACGGCGTCACGAACTCTGAAAGACCTCGCATCTAGGGTGGGATCAGTGGAATTACCAAACCGAAGTGCGATTGAGTCGACGGATGATCCGTCACATGTGCTGGAGTCATCGCACGCTTCATTCGCTGTCGTTGATGTCGAGACCACCGGACTTCGCTTTGATCGGGATCAGATTTTGCAAATTGCTGTGGTCCTGCAAGATTGGACTGCCCACCCAACGTCCGTCTGGTCGTCCTATGTCCGTCCATCTCAATTTTGGTCGCGCGATCTTGGCCCACGACATGTTCACGGTATTTCACGCCGAAAGTTGATATTCGCTCCGACCACAGCAAAGGCCATGCAAAAATTTGCACAGCTCACCTCGGGCCGAATCATCGTGGCTCATAATGCCGAGTTTGATACCAAGTTCTTGCGCGCTGCCGCGCTTCAACATCATGTTGACCTCAATTGGGCCGGAGTTCTGTGCACCCTGAAGTTGTCGCGCGCCCTCGATCCGAAACGTGAGCAGACTCACAAACTTTCGACACTGTGCGAAAAGTATGGGGTTGCTTTAGACCAGGCCCACCATGCCGAACATGATGCCCGAGCAACGGCCGAGGTTCTTCCCTATCTTCTGTCGGCTCACGGTATTACCGATGCCGAATCGCTTCAGCCGTTTATCCGCTCGTAACGCCGCAAAATCAATTGAGCGGTTTCTGATCCGAGTCGTTGCCAATCAGACGGGTCGACAACGACTGCGTGCGCTCCTAGTCGTACGAGCAACCTCTGCATCCAACGCTCGGTATTTGCGACAACTTCAACAGTGACCCAGTCGGCATGCTGCACGACTTGTCCCTTCAGAACAGTCCCTATTGACACGTTTGGGTATTGCTCAAGTACCCACAACCATGCGGGATCAACCTGTAAAAGAACCTTGCGCTGTTCATCGGACTGTGCAAACCAACCAGACCGCGGTGTTGCCGCAAAATCGTGGTTCTCGGTGGTCAGCACCAACTGCTCAAGTCGATCCAATCTAAATGTTCGTTCGGCCTGCGCTGTTACGTCTTGGGCTCGCAGGTACCAATGATCTTGATCAAGGAAAACTTCCAGTGGAGCAACCCGTCGGCGCGCCGATTGCCCCGTCGCAACTGACCAGTAGTCAAATTCAATAACAACCGAATTGCGAATGGCCGCACTTAAAGTTTCGACCGACTCGGGGGTTTCAAGTTCAACCACAAATGAGTCATCAATATTCAGGTCAATGGCTTGGCTGACTTTGGCGATTGCCTTCGACAATGAACCCGATTGGTCCATGCCTGGTAACTGTTGCGCTGCAGTCGCTGACGCAATTAACGAAAAGGCCTCGGGCACAGTCAGTCGTAATGGGCGTTCGAAGTATTTCGGAATTCCAAAATGCACTTCGTCATCGTCGACCCAGAGGTCAATCAAGTCCCGCGGATCTTGCGATACTCCACACATTGAGGCGAGCGTTAAGTCGGCGACCAAATCAGCGACAGACATCCCAAAATGTTCGGCCATTGCTTGCGTTGAAACAGTCTGACGTTCCATCAGCCACGGCAACATCACCAGCAGTCGACGTAAGCGGACATTGACCGGACGCGGGCCTCGCCGAATCATGCCTGAACCCCACGAACTAGTGCGGTTAACCACTCAACGACATGTTGGCGCAATTTCGCCGGTTCAAGAACTTCGGCCCGATCAAGAAAGCCAAGTAGCCAATGTTCAAATGCCTGAACATTCGCGCATGGAATGACGAACGTTGCCGACCCATCGCTATGTCGCTCAACAAGAGACTCCGGTCCATACTGACCAAGCACCGTGTTGACATCAGTGGCATCAATTCGCACTTTGGCAATATCGCCGCCGACATCGATCGAGTCGGGCAACTCTTTGAGGTCGGCCGGGAAAGATGTTCGGACGTCAAAGTCCACGGGGCGCTCAAAAGTTTCTCCCTCGAGCAAAACCACTTCGGTTGAAATACGGTCAACGCGAAATGTTCTCATAGCATCAACCGACCGATCATTGCCGACCAGGTACCACCAACCCGAACGCGCCAACAACCCGAACGGCTCAAGTTCTCGAGGCCGCCCGTTGTAAGTGAACGACACCACTCGTAAGCGGCTCATCGCTTCATGCAAAGTTGGCAATTTTTGATCGACAGGCAAAGATGCTTGAACCACAGGTTGCGGATTTGCCGTTGAGCCAGAGTCCATATCAACTTTCCACAGCGCTTCTTCGCCCCACGATTGACCCATTCGTAAAGCCGAAACGGCGATTCGCAGAGCCGCAGCCTCATGACCTGTCAATTGCAAGTCACCTAACTCGTAAGCACTGCGATCAATGCGGTAACCCGTGATGCCCGCTTTGTCTCCGCCTTGCACTTCTGAACTGATGGGAATACCTTCATCACGCAGAATTGCCTTATCGCGTTCAAAAGCGGCACGCGCGGCAACAAGGTTCTCGGGATATTGCCCCTTTAACTCGTTGCGAATCTCATCAAAAGTGAGATAGCGTCGCGTTGACAGGAGCAACGCCAACAAATTCGTGACACGTTCAAGTTGATGCACAGTGACTCAGACCCTTATTGATTGTTGTTTTGGCGATGTTCTGTAAACCACGACAAAAGAGTGTGGGTTGAAGAATCAAGTTCAGGGTGATTGTGAGTAGAAAAATCGGCGAGCGTCGACCCAATAGAGAGGGCAAGTTCTTTTCCGAGTTCAACTCCCCACTGGTCAAAACTATTGATATCCCAAATGGCGCCTTCAAAAAAAGTGCTGTGTTCGTAGAGGGCGATCAGTTGTCCAAGAACTCCGGCTGATAACTCTGGAGCAACAATCGTTGTACTTGGACGATTCCCCTCAAAGACCCGGTGCGGTCTCGCCGGACTGTCGGGTAGTTCATCAATATTCCGCCCAAACGCCAATGCCCGACTTTGGGCCAACAAATTAGTGAAGAGCAGTTCGTTGCGAGATGCGTCGTCAGCCGATGTACGCGCAAAGCCGATGAAGTCAACCGGCACAACATCGGTCCCCTGATGCAGTAATTGCATGAAGGCATGCTGACCATTTGTTCCGGGCTCACCCCAAATCACTGGTGATGTTGCATAAGGAACCCGCGTGCCATCGCTTCTGACTGATTTGCCATTTGATTCCATGATCAGTTGTTGTAAATAAGCAGGAAATCGACGCAGATCAAATGAGTACGGAATAACGGCGCGACTCGAGGTTTTCAGCGCTGCAGCATTCCAGATGTTGACAAGAGCCAACATCAATGGCCCGTTCATACGTCCCGTGGCTTGAGCGGTATGGATATCCATCGCGTGCATGCCGCTCAGGAAATCAAAAAACACCTCGGGGCCAACTGCGATCATCACTGATAACCCAATCGCTGATGGCACTGAATAACGACCGCCAACCCAATCCCAGAACTCAAACATGTTTTTAGTGTCAATCCCGAATTCGCGAACCGCCTGAGTGTCGGTGCTCAGTGCCACAAAATGTTTTTCGACTGCGGATTCGCCAAGTTGATCGACCAACCACTGACGGGCTGCTCGCGCATTCGTTAAAGTTTCAACCGTCGTAAATGTCTTTGATGCAACAATGAAAAGTGTTTCAGCCGGGTTAAGTCCAGCAAGATTTGCCTCAAGGTCAGCGGGGTCAACATTTGAAACGAATCGACACGAGATGTCAGGCGATCGATTTCCACGCAAGGCTTCGTACACCATCGCTGGGCCAAGATCGCTGCCACCAATACCGATGTTGACGACGCTGCGGATTCTTCGGCCAGTTGAGCCGATGAACTCGCCTGATCGAATTGCCCGCGCCAAGTTGGCCATTTGATCAAGAACTGACCAAACTGCCGGGACAACATCAACCCCATCAATCAAGAATTGTTCACCACGTGGAGTTCGAAGTGCCATGTGACCAACTGCTCGGCCTTCGGTGAAATTAATTCGTTCGCCCTTAGCCATTCGCGCGAAAGCCGATGCTGTTGCGCGGGCACTTGCGAGATCGAGCAGTCGCGTGATCGCGATTTCGTCAATCATTTGTTTTGAGTAGTCAATTCGCAGATCACCAGCCTGAATCGTCATCTTTGATGCCCGATCGGGGTCGTTCGCGAATTCGGCTTTGAGCGATTGCGGTACTGGACACGCCAAGATCTGCGACCATTCAGACAGGGTCTCGAGCGCGTCCACAGGGAGAACGCTAGTAGACGCTTCGGTGGATGATAGGAAGAAGCCGTGAGTTCTGATGCAGTTGAGTCACATACCGACTTAAACCACAACCCAACGAGGAATTCAACTGACTCCCAAACACCCGACCGGAGTGGCATATTCGCCGGAGTCTCGGCCTATTTACTCTGGGGCTTCATCACGGTGTATTGGAAAGCCCTAAAGGCTTTCGCGCCGCTCGAACTCATTGGATATCGCATCGTGATGTCGGTCGTTCTACTAGTGGTCGTACTCGCAGCAAAAGGTCGCCTCACTTCACTCTTTAAAAAGCTCTCAGCCGATCACTTGTGGACGCGGGTCGCCTGTGCCGCCTTACTTCTGGCCGTCAACTGGACGACTTATGTTGTCGTCGTTCACGATGGCAAAGTCATTGAGGCTGCCTTGGGATATTTCATCGCTCCCCTTGGCACGATGCTGATCGGTGTCAAAGTTCTGCATGAGAAAATTCGACCGATCCAACTTGTCAGCGCGTTGCTCGGTCTTGCTGCGGTCGTGGTTCTCACGATCAGTTATGGACGGGTCCCTTTTATTGCTCTAGCAATGGCCGCCTCGTGGGCATTGTACGGACTATTAAAAAGGCAGGTGCCGCTGCAGCCACTCGAGAGTTTGATGTCGGAAACGATTTTTCTTGTTGTGCCCGCGATTGCACTCATTATCTGGTTCTCGCGATACGACAATTCGGTTGTGAAGTCGGCGAATTTCTGGCACATCATTTTGGTTTTGCTCTCGGGAGTTGTCACAGCTGTTCCACTTTTACTATTTGCGGCCGCAGCCCTCAAGTTGCCGCTCACTGTCTTAGGACCAATGCAGTATTCGGTTCCGACCATCAATTTCTTACTTGGTTGGCTGGCGTACCACGAGAAAATGTCGCCCAGTCGATTCGTCGGATTTGGGTTGGTCTGGTTGGCGTTAGTGATTGTCACTGTTGACTCAATACGTCGCGCCCGACGAAGTCCTACTCTGAGTTAATTCAGTACTCTGTCACGGTGAGGATCTATATGAATGTCAATCGCCCACAAAAAATATGTCTCGCATTTAGCGCCCTGAGTTTGCTGACATTGACAGCAGCGTGCTCAACATCGCCAAAAAATTATAAATCCGAGGGTGAGAAGTTTCTCGAAAGTAACGATCTCGCCAAGAGCGCCGGGTACCACTACAAGTACGCCCTGTGTGACCAGCCGCAATCAATCCAGGCAGGAACCCAATACGCCTGTTCTGCCACCGATAACGACGGCAACAGTTGGGAATTCATTATTGAAATTACAGGAGACCGCGAACTCACGGTCGTTTCTGGCAAAGTTGTCAGATAGCGAGGCTTAGGCCTTCTTCTCGACCAATTTCCAAGCAAGCGGCGTCAACAATCCAGCGAAAGCAAGTTTGACAAGGTCGCCAGCGATGAATGGAGTCAGGCCCCAATTGATCGCATTTTCCTCACCATTGAATACTGGAACATGCAAGCTATGTGCTAGCCAAAAGACTCCGAAGACATAAACGATCGCGCTACCTGCCAACATTGCGGGCAAAGAAGTTGCAAAGTTGCGATCTTGACCGCGCTCGGCGAGATATCCGACAAAAACCGCGGCGACAACGAAACCAAACAGGTATCCAGCGGTGCTGCCTGTAGCGATATGCCATCCGGCCTGAACGCTTGTGCCCGAATCATCGCCGGCGTACCAGGCGATCGGCATAAAAATTCCGGCAATCCAATACAAGCCCATGCTCAAAGCACCTCGACGCCAGCCGAGAGCAGTTCCTGATAACAGCACGGCCAACGTTTGACCAGTTACGGGAACCGGGGTGAAGCCAAGATTAAATCGTACTTGTGCCAACACCGCCGTGAATACAGCGAAACTCACGACCAGAACTGCATCACGAACAATGCGGTTTGTGCGCTCTGAAGTTCTGCCGACAGTATCAATAAGAGTCTTCGGGGCTGTGGAAATTGCTACTGACATACGTACCTCCTGAGTGCGATGGAAAAAATCTACCAAGGTCAAGCCATTCCAGCCCACTCCAAATTCTGCTAATTTGCGAATTGAGCACCCCAGGATGGACAAGCCCCCGTTCAAACTTTTGCACCTGATGCCAGTTGACGTTCAAATGTGACACGCTGGAGATATGAGCAATCAGGAACCAATTCTCGATGAACAAATCACGATTCTGCCCTGGTGGCAAAACCCTCTCAATTTCATTGCCATCGGTCTTTCGATGTTGATTCTCGGCGCTGGCATCGGCTACTACTTCGGCCATTCTTCGGCAACTCCCGACAAGAACAATGTCGATATCGGCTTCTTGCAAGACATGCGCTATCACCATGACCAAGCCGTGCAAATGGCTTATTACTACCGAACGTCAGTGACAGATCCGCTTCCGCGCCTCAACATCATCGCTGAAGAAATTCTGCTGTCACAACAACTCGAGAGCGGGCGAATGGTGCAACTTCTTCGTTCTTTTCACGCCATCGAAGCCAATGACACTGGAACCGCAATGACGTGGATGGGCCATGCCATGCCGATCGATGAGATGGACGGCCTCGCAAGCCAAGCCGAACTTGACTCACTGGCTGCGGCTACGGGCGACGAAGCTTCGAAGATATTTGCGACCTTGATGATCAACCATCACAAAGGCGGAATCGTTATGGCTAATTACGCTATTGAGCACGCCTCAAACAAAGATGTCATCAATATGGCCAAGTCAATGATCAAAGGTCAACAGGCCGAAGTCAATGAACTTGAAGCGATCCTTGATTCACTCCTATAGGGCACACGATGTGGCGCCATGGATGAATTCTTTGGCTAGCTAAGCAGCAGGAACTGGCACCGTCGTCGTGCTTGTGGTTGTCGTCGTACTCGATGTCGTCACGGGCGTCGTTACTGGTGCCAAGGTTGTTGGCGGCAATGTAACAGCGGGTGCAGTTGTTGTCGTTGACGTCGTTGTCGTTGTGTAACTCGGATCAACCCAATTAAAGCGCGGCGGTTGTGCGCCGTAAGCCTCTGGATCTTTCACGCCATCAAAAACGAATACTTGATCACCTTTGGCGACTAACGACTGGAAATAGTCCGAGATATGCATCGGTATGCGGATACATCCGTGCGAGGCAGGAAATTCAGGAACTTCTTTGGCGCCGTGTATTGCTATTCCTTTATTGAAATACACGGGGTTGTACATTCCACCCAGTTGACTTTCACGCCGTCCGACCACCATGCGATAAAACTTGTAGACACCGCCAGGCGTCCAGGACAATCCGCAGACACCTTTCTTAATCGCCACAGTGCCGGTTTCGTTATCTTGTTCACCTGGGGAAATAGTGACTTCTTCGCACCACTCTTCGTTTGTTCCAGAGGCAATATGCGTGACCACCACAGGAGTATCTGCGTGGAAAACAATCAGCACTTGCTCTGGCAAATAAATCTCCGTGTGATCCGGAGTTGCATCGGGACGGCGCGGCAAAATCACTAATGGGTCTTGCATGCGACTCCACATTTCGGGTGTCACCTTGCCAGTAACTTGATCACGTGGAACTCCCATCACCAGTTTCTCAAAAGCCCACACCGCCTGTTGAGTGCGTTCCCCAAATGCCCCGTCGGCAACACCTGGATCAAATTTCAATTCAATGAGACGATCTTGAATCAATTTGATTTCTGGGCCAGCCGCACCTCGACCGTAAGTTTGCGTCAGTGGTAACTTTGTCACTGGGGCCGTTGACGATGGAGTCACTATTTGAGCGATCGTCGTCGTTGACTCATTTGGGCCGTCAGTAGATGTGGAGTCTTTTGACGCCAGTACTCCGACCAAGATAACAGCCGACAAAATTGCTGCTGCTGCGATTGCCGGCGTCCATTGCTGCAACGCGGACGATCGCGTACGGCGCAAGATCGATCGTCGAGGGCGCTGTTCACTAGCCACGGGGGTGAAGGATATCGCTGGTCAAGACAGGTAGAACTGTCACCGGGTGACGATGGGCTCAATCGCCCGGAGTTCTTGGCGCAATTCCCGCATTTCTCGGAGAATCTTGACAATCACGCTTGGCGAGGACAACGTTGAAACACCTCTGGTACGCGGGAAATAGTCGACACCAAACTGAACGATGTGATAGCCGAGCTTGTTGGCCCGAATCACTAATTCAGCGTCGATAAACGAGCCTTCGCTCTTGAGCGAGATGTGTTCAAAAATACGACCACGGCACAACTTGAAGGCAAAGTTGACGTCGCGCATTTTGAGGCCAAAGAAAATACGAACGAGCGCGTTATAAAAGAACGAATACACCGTGCGCACATAGCCTTCGCCTGTTCTGTCGAGTCGGTAGGCGCTGATGACGTCAGCTTCGTACTGACGCATAAGGCGACATGCCTTTTGTAGTTCAACCATGTCAAATGGAAGATCGGCATCGGTATATAAAACCAAGTCGCCGTTCACATTGGCAAAGCCGGTTTTTATCGAGCCACCAAGTTTGCGATTCTTGGGATGATGAACGACTCGAACTCGTGGATCATTCGCCGCAGCAGCGTCGGCTAGTTGAGGAGTTGAATCAGTCGATGCATCATCAATAATCAAAATTTCGTAGTCAGCAATCTCACCAACATCGATCAATGAACGACCAGCTTCATGAGCGGCCGACAAAGTGCGACCAATGTAAGCCTCTTCGTTCCACATGGGAAAGAAGAACGAGAGTTTCTGAAAATGGGGAATCGCCGATTCTGTGGCCACACCTGCAAGTTATCGCCTGTTTGAGCGGCCAGTACTTCGGGTAAGTTGGCGAGGTGAGCGATATTGATCATCAGGATTACCTAGGGCATGGCTCTCACATACAGCCGACCGAAACCGTGGTGTTCACATTTTTCCCAGATGCAGGCCAGCAACACCGTCTGACTCCAGCCTGGGGGCGAGTCATCGCTCTGGGTTGGTTGTTCAATATGTTTGCCCTCGTTTGTCTTGGTGCTTCATCGCAAATAATTGGTCGACCCGTGATCTGGCTTGATGATCAACGTTGGAATGCAATGACCTTGACTCTTTTGGTCCTAGCGGCGTGCTTCCCTTTAATGGCGGCAGCTTTATGGTCGCTCTTTCATGGGCCACAGGTCTGCTACATCTCGATCATTCCCACGATGATTCTCGTGATACTTGCCGCAGTAGATCGCCACAACTCGCCGGGCAGCGCAATCGTTACTCTGATTCTTGCTATTGCCGGCGGGGGCTTGATGGCTGGAGCATTTGCTGGTCGCTATCGACTCAGCGATTCTTCAAGCGCGACCACTGCGTCTAACTGACTACCAACTTCGGGGCCCGCCCCTGGCCGATGCTTGCGGACATGCGCAAGCGCCTCGTTGAGTGGCATACCCGTTAGTTGGCACACCGCAACCGCCAACGTGCCCGCCCGTCCAATGCCGGCCGCGCAATGTACGACCACTGACTCGCCCCGACTCAAACGATCAACGACCCCTTGATAGACGGGAAGAATTTCAGCGAGCGGTGGCGATGATAAATCGTGAATGGGATACCACGTAGCGCAATCGGTCAACTGCAGCCACGAGATATAGCCGTCGTAGCGATCGCGCAATTCACGTTCATGAACCAGACACACCACGTGATTAGCATTCACGCTCGTCAAGGCTCGTTCTGGATCGGGTCCGATGAAGTGTTTGCCACACAACCACAATCGGCCAGCGAGTGTCGGCAACGGAATCTCATGTATGCCCCCATCAAGATTCATAGCGATGTTCATGGCGTCATTCATGCAATACCTACGATATGCCACCTAATAGTCACCCGACTCAGGTGGGCTAAACCGATAGCGTCAGAACTTATGTCGGCCAAGGTCCTTACATCTCTCCCCATCGGCGAACGAGTCGGAATCGCTTTCTCGGGCGGACTCGATACTTCAGCTGCCGTGGCATGGATGCGCGCCAAGGGTGCTATCCCCTTTTGCTACACCGCCGACCTCGGTCAGCCAGACGAGCCCGACCTACCCGGTATTCCTGGTCGAGCCAAAGAATACGGCGCCCAAGAAGCCCGTCTCATTGACTGTCGTTCCGAATTAGTTCGCGAAGGTTTGATGGCTTTGCAATGCGGGGCCTTTCACATCACCACTGCTGGAAAGACGTACTTCAACACCACTCCACTTGGCCGCGCAGTCACCGGAACTTTGCTCGTTCGCGCGATGCATGAAGATGGAGTCGATATCTGGGGCGATGGTTCTACATATAAGGGCAACGACATTGAGCGTTTCTACCGTTACGGACTGATGGTCAACCCGAAGCTTCGCGTGTACAAGCCGTGGCTTGATGAAGCGTTTGTTTCTGAACTTGGCGGCCGAACTGAAATGAGTCAGTTCTTGTTGGCAAATAATTTGCCGTACCGAGCAAGTACCGAGAAGGCTTACAGCACCGACGCCAACATTTGGGGCGCAACTCACGAAGCGAAGTTGCTTGAAGAGTTGTCAACGTCAATGGAAATTGTCGAGCCCATCATGGGCGTTGCGCACTATCGAGAAGATGTTGCGATCACTACCGAAACGGTGAAAATTCGTTTCCATGAAGGCTGGCCAGTTGCAATCAACGATCAAGAATTTGCTGATCAAGTTGAGTTAGTACATGAAGCCAACCGCATCGGTGGACGTCACGGACTTGGCATGAGCGATCAAATCGAAAATCGAATCATTGAAGCAAAGAGCCGTGGCATTTACGAAGCTCCAGGTTTGGCGTTGTTACACATTGCTTACGAACGACTTGTGACAGCTATTCACAACGAAGGAACAATCGAGAACTACCGCACGATGGGTCGCCGCTTAGGTCGACTTTTGTACGAAGGTCGTTGGTTCGATCCCCAGAGCCTTATGTTGCGCGAACCAATTATGCGTTGGGTCGGTTCGGCGATCACTGGTGAGGTCACGTTGCGTTTGCGTCGTGGCGACGATTACACGGTGCTCGATACCACTGGTCCGCATCTCACATATTCGCCCGAACGTTTGAGCATGGAGCGAGTTGAGGATCAGCCGTTTGGACCGCTCGATCGAATCGGACAGTTGACGATGCGCAATCTTGATATTGAGGACAGCCGCAGCAAGTTGGCAATTTACCGCGAGGCCGGAACTTTGGCCGCCGGCACCAACCTCCTCGAACTCGAATAACCCCAT
>Ga0209086_10002251_pt1 | contig 15172 bp, 25 predicted proteins | sample M_130207_XF_Meta_FD_187312 | JGI IMG/M metagenome (GOLD analysis project Ga0209086, IMG submission 187312) | Freshwater microbial communities from Lake Montjoie, Canada to study carbon cycling - M_130207_XF_MetaG (SPAdes) (version 2) | ecosystem: Environmental > Aquatic > Freshwater > Lake... | reverse complement strand
CAGGCGGACAAAATGCAGCAGACTTGATAAGTGGAAATGGTCAACTTGCTTTCGCTGGATATCCAGTTGTTCTCACGCAAGCGATGAACAATTCAACAGCAACTGGAAAGATCATGTGCCATTTCGGAGACGCATCGCAAGGAATTTATTTTGGTGACCGTAGGACGACAGCAGTCGACTTCTCCTCAGCGGCCTTAAATAGCTTCGAAACGGATATGCTTGCATATCGTGCGACAACTCGTTGGGATCTTGTTTGCGCAAATGTTGGTGATGGAACGAACGCAGGTTCGATGATCACTCTCAAGACTGGTTAATCCACACACAAAAGAAAGAAGGAAAATACTATGGCTATGAATTTACAAGGTCTCAAATCAGTTTGCCCACTCGGTCCGATTTCGTTCTCGGCTGCAGGCACGGCAATTTCAGCAAGCGTCGATGCAAAGGGATACGAAGAGTTGCAGTTGGTTGTGACAAAAACAACCCATGCAACGGACTACATCACCGTCCTCACGATTCAACAATCGGATGACACAGTCTTGACCAACTTCGCAGCCGTGACTGGCTATGTTGCTGGAACAGACTGGACTTTGGCATCGTTGACAGGTGGCACAAACGCAGCAACTGAAAAGGCTGCAGGCGTGTTCAACATCGACCTCAAGGGCAAGAAGCGATACTTTCGTGTTCTCGTCACCAACGGTGCGGCAACAGGAATCGTCGGCATCACAGGCACGCTCGCTCGAGGCGAGCAAGCACCGATCACCGCAACGAACCAGAATGCTGGCGTTGTTGTGAATCCGTCCTGATACGGTCTCAAGTTTCAATCCCCAACGGCTCGGAGTCGAAAGATTCCGAGCCGTTGTCTTTTGCGTGGTATGTTGAGTCGCATGAAACTAGACCTAGGTTGCGGACAAACTCGGATCGAAGGCTATACACCGTGGGACTGGTCCACGAACAACGATGTGTCATTTCTCCCGTTCGCAGATGGATCGATCGAGGAGATCCGTGCAAGCCATGTACTCGAGCACATCGAGCGTCCGTACCTGCTCGAAGTCGTGCAGCATTGGGTCGACAAATTGCAACCAGGTGGAATCTTGCGCATCGCAGTTCCTGACTTTGACGAGATCATTCGCCGTGCGCAACTCGACCGAGATCAGGAAGATCAAAGCGGCAAGCCGTTCCCGTGGGAGGCGTACATCATGGGCGGACAGATCGACACATTCGATCAGCATCACACCTTGTGGAACGATCCAAAGTTGCGCCTGCTTTTCAATCAGGTCGGCATCACCGAGATCATGCCTTGGAAAAACACAGAGCCGATCGACTGCAGCGATCTTCCGATCTCGCTGAACCTTGCAGGTCGCAAGCCGCTTGCAGTTGGTGCGATGACGCAGCCGCCAAAGTATCTCGACATCAAAGGCGTGATGACGATGCCGAGACTGACATGGACTGACACGATGTTCTGTTGTCAGAAAATTACTAGCGCACTCGGCATCACGATCACGAACTCGTCAGGCGTGTTCTACGGGCAGGGCATGCAGCGCATTCTCTCGATGCTTGCACAGGAGACCGACATCAAGTGGGCTCTCACGATCGACTACGACTCGCTCTTTGACTGGCAGGACATTGTTGCCATGCGTGAGATCGCCGAGCGGGACGGTCTCGATGCGCTCGCTCCGCTGCAAAGTGGTCGTGAGCGACTCGCTCCGCTCTGCGTTGCGTCAACCAACTGGATACCTCGCAAACTCAACACGCACGATCTGCAGCAGGACTGGTTCGAGGTCTCGTCGATGCACTTTGGATGCACCTTGATCCGCATGGACTCGCTGCGCAAGTTGCCCAAGCCGTGGTTCTGCTCCGTGCCGAACGATGAGGGCGACTGGAGCGGCGACAAGATCGACGACGATATTTGGTTTTGGAAACAAACGCAGAAGGCGAACTGGAAGATCGGCGTGACACCGAAAGTCTCTATCGGGCACATCGAGACGGTCGCAACATGGCCTGGACCGAAGTTGCAGTCGCTGCACCAGTCGACGCACAACTATCTGCGATCAGGCAAGCCGTGGTATGTCAAAAGTCGTGAAGGTTGGCGCAACGGTCCGCAGGATCAACCGCCCGAAATTGCACCGCCTGCATAGGATCAAATATGGCAGTAGGAACATACGCACTCACGACATTGGCAGGGCTCAAGGCGCATCTTGGAATTACGGTCAGCACCTACGACACGATCCTTGAACAGTACATCGATCACGCAACTGCAAAGATCGAAAGGTGGATCGGTCGGCAGATCAAGGTGCGCAACTACTTCGAGTGGTACGGCGGAAACGATGTTCGATCCGTCAAGGTCAAGCAGTACCCGATCAACAATGTTGTCGGCGTTTACACAGGACTCACGGCTGCGCTCGTGATCGCATCGACCGTGTCAAGCGATATCAGGCTGACGGTCTCCATCAACACCGACCCGCTCGGCACGGTTGCAAACGGCGTGCTCGCACCTGGTGTAACCCTGACACGCACAACAAGCGCAGGCACGACGACAACCAACACGCTGACATTCGCAACTTATCCCGACACGACATCGCTTGTGGCTGCGATCAATGCGATCACGGGCTACAGCGCAAGCGTGTCGACTGCGATGCGATGCGCACAACTGCATCCTCGAGCCGGTGGAGATATCAAGATGGCGACCGTGGTGTTGACTGGTGTCAATGTCTCGAGCGAGTTTGTCTACGACTCGTATCTTGGCATCGTCACGATCCGTCAAGACGCATTCCCGACGATGGGGCAACACAACGCACGATTCCCAAGTGCGCTGCAGTCAACGCTGATCGAGTACTCGGCAGGCTATACAACTGTGCCTGACGACATCCATCAAGCGTGCCTTGTGATTGCAGGCACGATGTACTTGAGCCGCAAGTCCGACACATCGCTGCAGAGCGAGTCGCTCGGCGACTACTCGTACTCAATGGCGAGTGCGGACTCCTCGAGGGCGATGATGGAGGACATGATCGGAAGTTGGAAAGAAATTCGATGAGCGTCGACAGTCTCATCGCACAGTTTGGCAAGCCGATTGAAATCTACTTACGAGCAGAGAGCGTCGACGCAGGTGGTGCATACACCCGTGTCTATACAGCGTCGACTGTACTGATCACGGTGTACTTGCAGCCGCAAACGCCGAACGAGTCGATGCTCAACGGCGCAATTAGAGCATCGACAGGTCTCACCGCATATGTTAATGCCGTCGACGGATCGAGTTTGTCAACTGGACAGCGGCTCTACGACAACGAGACATCGATCATGTACGAGATCACAGGATTCCGCCGACCCGATATGCGAAGCGATCCTGACACGATGGCGTACTACATCCTTGCGCTGACAGCAGTCGAGGGTCAAGAATGAGCGCAAGCCACAACTTTTCGGCTGCGGACATTATGGCTGCAAACATCAAAGGCATTCAAAAAGGTCTTAATGTTGCGATGACTAAACTGCAACGAGAAATGCGACTGACATTGAACAAAAGGGGCACAGGCGTTGGATATCGTGGTGGCAAGAAGGGCAAAGGATATTTTCGCAAACGATCTGCACCAGGTCAACCGCCAGCGCAGGACACAAGCCATCTGATCAACTCCGTGCAAACATCAGTATTCAGAAACGAAACTGGTCGAGATTTTGTCTCGGTTTTTATGACTGGACTTGTCGCAGGCGTGTACAAGGATGCACGCATTCCGAGGTGGCTCGAATACGGCACGAGTCGCATGAAGGCTCGACCATTCATTGCGCCAAGCATTAAAGTCGTCAAGCCCAAAGTCGTTGGGATCATCGAATTTGAAATGGACAAGGCGATCAAGAGAATGCGAACTCGAGCAATGAAGGCGGCCCAATGAGTCAAGTCATCCTGACCACGATCTACAACAAGTTGGTCGCAGTCACAACTGCAGGCACGGTCTACAACCTTGTCGGCGGCAAGATTTACCAACTTGAAGGACCGCAAGGATCGGTCATGCCGCTGCTCGTTTATGCGATCAGCAACGAGGACACAACGACCTTTATGACATCGGCAACGCAGTCGATGCACACGCTCGACTGTGCCTTCACCTTCTACTTCAAGCCTGACTCGTCGGTTGTGACGGCGATGGCAGCCGAGGCTGCGTTATTCCTGCTCCTGCACAAGGCGAGCATGACACCATCTGATGTCTCATACTCGACCATCGAATCGATCTGCACTTCTCGGGGTGTGCCTACGATCAATGTAGACTCGATCGTCATCGACACGACATACAGAATTTTCGCAACGAAACAAACATAAAGGAGAATCACAATGGCAGGAATTAGTGGAGTCAACGGCAACATCGCCATCACAGGCGCAATCGGTGGAATCATCAAGTCTTGGACAGCAAATTTCACACGGGCAACGACTGACATTACAGGTTTCACGAATGCGACTCGCAATCGTGCAATCGGGATTATTGATGTTACGGGCTCGATGACTGGATCGCTCGACAACGGAACATCTCCGACCGTTGCATTTAGTGGCAATACTGCTGCAGCAGACATTACTTTGACTGCAGAAACTGGCAACACGCTTGTGTTCAAGGCGATCATCGACTCGTTTACAGTCGGCGTTGCAGTCGATGGCGAGGCAACCTTTAGCGCAAACTTTGCGATCGCTTCTACTCAAGCATCATTCGCTAGTGCCGTCACGACTACTTGGACTGCATGATCGATTCGTTCAGTCCATTCGCAGGTCATAAAGATTCTCCCGATGACCTGCGAGTGGAGTTTGTCTATCGTGGCAAGCAGTACGGTCGATGGGTCGGCGCAATGGACCGCAAGGATGCGCTGCAAATTGTCATGCTCTCCGAAAACATATCGCCATCGTTGAGGCGTGATCTCGTGCGTGTTACTATCAAAACACGAAAGGAACTCGCACGATGGAAACCAACAAACCAAAAGCCCGCCTGGTAGCAATCGGTCGGCACATGCTCTCGTGTCTCTCTGCCAACGACTACATCGAGATCGGAGAGCGCAGATGGCACGCCTTGCACAACCGAGCGCAGGAGATGCTCGAGGACTCCCGTGCAGACTCGGCGCAGCGAGTCGAGACTATGAAGGCGATATACGACCTGCGAGATCGTACGACGCAGCTGGCCATTCAGCACGGCGCAACACTCGAAGGTGCGCTCGAGGTGATCGAGCACGCCTGCAAGAAGGCGAAGGTGGACGGCAGCGAGGCAGTTGCGCTGATGCAGCCCGAGGTGGTCGTTTCAACTGCGCTTGCGCTGTTCGGCATCGATCTCGATGCGGAGTCCTCAAGCCCAAAATGACAGCGGGGAGCGGCGACCTCGACTGGCATTCGCTCGCCGCATTTGTTTCGCACTACGCTCCCGGCTCGACTGATCCGATGGAGTTGCCGGTGGATCGGCTGCTTGCGATCGCACACGCAACCAGTGCGCTGCTCGTGCGCAACGCAGAGGCACAAACACAGAGCATGCGTAGGATGAGATAGCAATGAATCCGACCCTCGAAGTACAGATCACGGCGAAACTCGACAAACTCGATGCGGGTCTAAAGGTTGCTGAAGCGAAGATCAATCAGAGTGCGCAGACCATGGGCAAGGTCGGCGAGAAGGCGGGCAGCAGCTTTACGGAAAGTTTCGCTGCAAACTTGCCAATGATGATGGTCGCAACGGCGATGGCAAAGACCATAGGAGGCGGCTTGCTCAAGGCTGTTCAAGATGTCAACGCAGGCAAAAGCGGCGAGGATATCGGGCTAAATTTTGCGCAGGGAATCGTTGACGGTGCGAAATCCTTACCAGTCGTCGGCGTTGTGTTTGGCATCCTTGACGAGTTGGTCAACGGTGCGACCCGTTACATTGAAAAACTCAATGAGGCAGTTGCAAAAGGCGTTGAAAAATACATCTCGTCGATGGATGCGATGAACAAGGCGACAAAGGACTTTCAGAAAACCTCAAGAGAAAAGGTGGAGGATGTTGCGGTTTCTGGCAGTCCTGAAAATACGGCAAGACTTGCAGTTGCACGACAGAACGAAAAGGCTGCTGCCGATGCGCAGGCTTCAAAAGAAATAGGACAGCAAGCACTAAGAGACTTAAAGAAAAAACAGTTTGACGATGACAAAGCAAAAATGGCTGAGATGAAAAATGAGGGCATCAGTGGTGATCAGATTCGTGCAAATGAGGGTCGAATATCAAGAGATGAAGAACTTGTGCAGCGCAATAAGGACAACGAATCTGCGATGAAGCGAGCAGCAGAGGCTGTTGCAAAGAATGACCGAGACATTGATGATGCACTCATTGCCTACAAATTGGCGAATCAAGAAGAACTCAATAAAAAAATCAAGGAAATGAACAACAAAGCAGCTGTAGATTCCGCTGCGGCCGCCAAGGCGTTGCAGGAGAAAAGTCTAAAGACTGCAATGGAGACGGGTGATTACCAAGGCGCACAAAAACAAATAGACACAAACGCCGATGCAGCCGCCAAGGCGTTGAATGAGAAAAGTCTAAAGACTGCGATGGGCACGGGTGACTATGCAGCCGCACTGAAAGAGATAAACAACAAAGCCGCCGCAGAGCAAAAAGCGTTGGACGAGAAAAGCAAAAACGATGCAAAGGAAATGGGCAACCAAATGGTTGCCGACTGGAAAGTACAGCAGAAGGAAAAGTACGACGCAGCAGTTCAAGCGCAACAGGACATCATCGATGCCGAGAAGCAAGCGCAGGCGCAGATCGACAAGATCGGCCGTGTCGATAAGATGGCAAGTGAGGCGGCTCGTGGCATGATCAGCAGCGGGCAGACTGCGCTCGGTCAGTTTAACTTTGCGCAACAAGGCGCAGGTGGAACTGCACTCGACATGGCGAAGAAGCAAGTGATGAGCCTCGAAAAGATCGAGGCATCAACTGCCGAACAAGTACGACTCGCCAAAGAAATGAAAGGGTTTCAATAATGGCAACGGTTTATGAATTATTCAGCAGTCGAAAGTATGTCAACAACGAAGGCAAGCCTCGTGCAGAGCAGCAGTTCGTTGTCGTTGATGCTGCCACCGAGGGCGATGTCGTTGCGTTGTTTGGCTCAACCTTGCCAGGCGAATACGCACACTATCCAAACGATGCAGCATTGCCGTACGACATGCTCGCCTTCGACTACTCGATCACGAAAGATCCGAGTGCAGTCAGCACATGGCAAGTCACGATGCGATATCGAGCGGAGATCGGCGCAACCTCGGGCTTCAACAATCCGACATCACCGCTGCTAGAGCCCAACGAGGTTGGATATCGCACGGCACGACTTTCGATGACTGCAGAGTTCCGGGACTTGTGGCGGGTGTACGCATCGGTTACTGCGTTGCAGGCGGTCGCAAGTGGTGACTACTCAGTGACGGACATCGGAGGAGGTTCAATTGATGTCGCTGGCATTCCACTTTCGACGCTTGTGTACAAGCAGGAGATCACGATCTTGATCACGGACTCATTCCTGCCAAATGCGCAAGCGGTCGCAACGCAGATCGGGACACGCAACGCATCGACATTCTTGAACTATCCGTCAGGCTCGGTCGTGTTTGCAGGCTGCAACTGCGAGACGATCCCCGAAGTTGGGCGTAACTCGATCGAATATCGGTTTGTCTACGACCAGTCGTATCATCAGATTCAATATCCAGTTCGAGGAAATAACGGATCGCCGATCCTTGCGGCATCAGGATCGAGAAAGGGATCGGCAGAAAAAGTTTATTTCAAGCAGCCGTTTAATAACACAAGCAACTTTAACAACCTTTCACAATACTTTGGAGGACTATAAATGGCAGACGAAATCAATATCTCACTCAATGTCGATGTGGTATCGGGCAACTATCGAGCATCGTTTCGACCAAGCACGATCCAGCCTGACATGGCGACGATAACGGGTTCGGACATTGTGCAGAACATCACAACTTCAGCATTCCAAGCAATTGGCATTGGCGCAAGCGTAAGTGCAGGTGGCTACTTTTGGTTTCGCAACTTGGACACGAGCACAAGCGTGACGTTCAATCCGTCGATTCAAATTGCAATGGGCGCAACAAATGGTGCTGGAACTTCAACACCGTTTCTTAATCTTCGACCAGGTGAATTTGCGCTCGGTCGCTGCGTGACAACGACGATGTGCGCTCTGTCGTCGACCGCAACTGCGAACCTGCAATTCGGAATTATGTCGGCATGAAACTTCCTCGCTTCACAAGCGGAAGCATTGGTCGTCTCGACTACAAGGCTCTGAATCAGGCGTTCACTTCCATCGAAAAGATGGACGGCAAAGCGCAGGATGGTGGCCCGTATGAGGGCGCAGTTCGTGAGTCTTTTATCGCAACGATTACAGGACTGATGACGGACTCGCTGCAAGGCGCAAATCAAGACACAGGACAAGGCACGCAGTTCCAAACTTATGTGTACAACTGGAGCGAGGTCGACATCTCGTACGGCAGCAATGGCTCGGGCTCGGGCGTAGGTGTCAGCGACTTGCAAGGGGCACGAGGCATCGACTATGCCGACGGCGTGACGATCACAGCACCTGCATCGTATTACCCTGCGATTGACTTTGCGCCGTATCGCAGGTTCGCAGCAGGCGATGTCGTGCTGCTGACTCGTTGCGCAGTCAAGAGCGGCAGCACCTACTCGATGATGTATTCGATCACGGCGGTCTCGGCGGTGACTCCGTTCCTTGCTCGGTTGACTGCAATAGTTGGAACTGCAGGTCTTGGACGATATGCGTGGACTGGACTTTCAAGAAGGATCGATGGATCGCTTGCAGAGAAGACCGAGGCGACAAATCTCTACGAAATGAACAAAGTATCAACGCCAGGCTTAACGACAGCGTTGACAGTCGACGGAGTCTCGTGGAACGGTTCAGCAAATTGGGGGCACGGACAAGTTTTAGTCGGCGCATCTGCAACATTGACAAAAACAAATTTACCAGTAGGCGTAGCAGGCACAGGTACAGTAGTGATTATGCATCAGAGTCATGTGATTGCGACCACAGATGAGACCACAAAAGGCGTAGCGTTTTACTTTTATTCTGTTGCACCAGTCACTGCGGAGTGCGACGCATGAGCGGACTTCAGGGACTCATTGTCGATGGATGCTGTTGCGGTTGCCCCGACACAACTGATGCAGTAAAGGCTGCGATCATTGCTAACTCACTTAATACGTATACTGCTAATTTTACTTCTCAATTTGACGGGCTTGTGCACGGTATGGGTGAATGGGTGGACAAACTTGTTTTTAACACTATGACTCAATCAACTTGCGCTAATAACCCTTGCGGCGCTTGGGGGTGTCCGCTGGAAGGTTGGGTAATAAATAAGCATTCAAATAGCAATACAAATACTGGGCGTTTAATGCCTTGGAACTTTCAAAATGACGACTTTAGTCCGCCCTTAGATTGCGGAATAATATCGACTGGTGGTAATCACGATGACACAACGATGCGCCCCATATTATGCGATGCGGATTGCTCTCCTTGTCAAGGGCCTCCTACTGTGGGCTGCGGTGTTATGGTGCAAGGATTAGTAGACCAATCATATAATTCAATTAGTTTTAATTCGACGGCGGGTATTTCTATAACGGACAATATAAATCAAAACACACTGCCACAGGTTGCAACCATGTGGTGTCCTCCTACTGGACAGATTACTGGTGTGCCTAGCGTTACGAATATCGCATCGAAGAAGGAAATTTTTACGAATTCGACAAATCCTCTTGCAATTCAAACGGTCACGGTAAAAAAACAAATACGATTGTATTATTGGAAAAACAACATTCCTTACCCACCAGATGGAGATACGGTCAATGTTGGAAAATGTTTGGCTTTAGTTTTTGGTGTTTATGTGAAAGCCAAAAGACCGTGGTTTAATGTTAATACGGGAACGGTCATGAATCCAGCGGCGTATCCAGATGATGAATTGTCGCATTGGATCACCTATACAAGCTATTGGAATGGAACAGATACGGCGGCGCAATGGCTTGTAAAACCGCTGAAATGTAGTTCGGTTTCTTGGGATTACAAACCGTGTCCCTTTGGGGCTAATGGTGGGTATCGCCATTGGGCAATGCCATACGATGAAAGTACATACCTTGTGTATAAAAGTCTAACGTCACCATTCCTTCGACCGATGCACACTAGCGGCTCTAATCCAGAATGCGGAATTTATGTTGATAATTATCCTGCTATAAATGTAACTGGTATAGGTTGTGTTTGGTCTGATACGGAAAATAACCCTTTTTCTAGTGCTGTCTTTTCTGCAATTAGCGGAGACTGTAATGTTGCTATGAACCCTACAATTTCATCGTTTCAACCAAACCTTTCCGCACCTTCAACAATTTACATAACCTAACAACGTGCCGCAAAATATAAATCTGCCTGATGATTTTTTATCAACGCTCGAAAAAACTGGGCAGTATTCCAGTTCGCTCGGTACGGTCTTTGCGGCCGATGGCACGATTAACTTGTCAAAAGTTCCTGAATATGTGCCACGCACTTCTGTAAAAAAAACCATGCAACTAGAAAAACAAAATCCCGAGGAAACAGAACAAGAATATATTGCTCGATTGACTGATTTGTATAAATCGAAGATGAGCGATGCGACACCGCCTGCGCTTTTTGATCGTGCGATCTCTTTCATCCAGGCGATGGCATCGAAGGTGTTCGAGTTGCCCGCAACTGCAGAAGTTCAAGCACTGCGACTCGATGTGTGTTTTGCTTGCGAGCATTTCCTCGTGGCGTTCGATGCACCTGAACAAGTGGGTCACTGCGCTGCGTGTGGATGCGGCAAGTCGAAGATGACATCGCTCCCCGAGAAGGCGAAGATCCTCAAGTCGACCTGTCCGAAGAATCTGTGGGATGTCACGATCGATCCCGCAGCCGTTGCGCTGCCGATCGCTCCGCCTCCGCAGTAACGAACTTTCTTGTCTGGGGCGGTGCAGGATGGCCAATCTTCCGCACCGCCCTTTTCTCCTACGATCGATCCTGAAGCGTCCGTTTCTCGGACTACTACAGACACCACCCATACCCAAACAACGCACCACAGGCGATCCTAGACCGTCAGATTTGGACGGCTGGAGATGCCGCACGCATTATTTACGAAATACTGTGGGTGGGCTTGGGTGGGCTATTGGATCGTGTGTGGCGAGTGTAGGAAATTTGTAGAAAAGTTGTACATAGACTTGACAACTGCCGATATAGGTGTCATACTTCACCCGTTCAGACACCCGCCGAAAAGGCAGACAGGAAAGAAAATGAAAACATCAGCACAAACCGCAACGCAAACCGCAACATCAAACATCGCCTTCAATGTTGCCTTCTTTGATTATCTCGAAGGTGGAGTCGTCAAGGGATACGCAAAGATCCGCTCGCTCAAAAGTGATTTTAAGTGGGAAGAATTGTCCGCAGTCCTCGACGGACTCTACAGACTGCACGGCGCAGCCGCTCCAGTTGTCGCTGACGACTCTTGGCACAACGGACAGCATCCGCTGCAGATCGAGATCGCAAAGCAGACAACATCGATGGACTGCTGATTGCTCGCCCCACTCGCCTACGGCGAGGACGGCGTGCACTCCGCACGAGTTCAGACACACAAGAAAGGCAAACACAATGGCAAGACCACTACGCAGAGTCATTAAGCAATCGGCGCAGGAATGCATGGAGGCATTGATCGTCGCACACGAGAAACTGTTTATCGATCTCACGGCACGCCGTGAGTATTGGGAGTCAGTCGGGAATCGTTCCGATCACATCAGCGAATTCCTGCGTGAGGTCGAGTCGATCATCGCAGATGGAACGGAGGTCATCGAATGAGACCAGCCATCACCACAACTCCACAGGCAGCCGTGAACGAGATCCTTGGTTCAATCGCCTGGCGACATCTCGGCATTGCAGACATCGAGAACCTGGACGAAGATCCCGTCGATCAGTACTCAAGGATCAAGATCAGAGAATCACTTGCCGAGGCGTTCTTGGCGGGAACAGCATGGCGCATCGACAACAAGAAAGGCAACCAATGACAACAACTCCCGAACAAATGCAGCGCATCCTCGAGACTCTTTTCCCGAGGTCGAAGTACGCAACTCAACCCGCACCAGTCGAGACAAAGGTCGAAGTCAAGATCGATGACAAAAAAACTACAGAAAAGGAAAATACCAAATGATTTCTATTTTACTCGTCAGCGCACTAATTGTAATTATCGTGTACATTGTCGGTAGTTCAGATCAGATCGATAACCAATGTGGTGTCGACCTCACATATCAACGCAACAAGAAAGGCCCTAGAAAATGAAGCATTCAGAAAGTATCGCAGCACTTGCAGGCGCACTCGCAAAGGCGCAACTGCAGATCGAACCCGCATCGAAGAACGCAACCAACCCGCACTTTAGGTCGCACTACGCAGATCTCGCATCGATATGGGATGCCTGCCGTGGACCGCTTAACACGAACGGACTCTCGATCGTGCAGTTCCCGTGTGACGGCGATGTTGGTCGCACAGGACTCTGCACCATGCTGCTCCACTCCTCGGGCGAGTGGATCAGTGAGGTGGTCACCACGAGATCGCAGAAGGACGATCCTCAAGGCCTCGGCAGTGCGCTCACCTATCTGCGCCGATACGCACTGGCTGCCGTTGTCGGTGTGACTGCAACCGAGGACGATGACGGAAATGCAGCCTCCACTCCTGCAAATGCAAGAGTGAACGCACCTGCACCACGACCGTACATCCCGCCTCCAGTCTCGCCGCCTGCGGTTAATGCGCCATCCGTGGCGCACAAACCATCCGTGCCTGCCGTCAGTACGCCACCTGCGGCGCACAAGCCCGTGAGTCAACCAGTGAGTCAACCAGTTCAGACGGCGACAAGCGCAGTTCAGGCGATCCAGGCGATCGTGGAGTTTTACAAAGTCGATCAGGGCACAGGCAAGAACAACAAGCCATACACAAAGCACAGGATCGGATGGACAGGACTTGACGGCAAAATGATATATGGAACGACTTTCAGCGCATCCGATGGCGAGTGTGCATGCGAAAGCATGAACCTCAACTGCCCATGCGAGATCACCTATGTCGTTGGTCAGTACGGGCTCGACATCAAGTCGATCAAGATGTCGACCTTGCCGACGAGCGCAACCGAGTACGCAGGAGGCGACGATGAGATCCCGTTCTGAACCCAAGCGCAAGCCTCGACAGAGTCAGGCAGGTCGACTCGCTCGCAAGCACTCGGGCAACGGGTGGTGCGACATCGAGACCAACTTCCCACCGGCGATCGTTCTTGCCGTATGCAAGCAGTTGGAGTACGAGTCGTTCGGCAACGGCTCGGAGGGTGATCGAGCGCAGGTCCGGCGCAACGCACGCACGCTTGCAGCCTTGCTCGAGTTCACGGATATGCGAGTCGTCGATGTCGGGAAACTCCTGCACATTAACCGTGACAAGGCGTGGAATCTGCGCCGGAAGTGGATCGCTCTTGATGAGGAGCAACGGCAAAGGTGGCTCGGTGTAGTCTTCGCACGGTTGAAATGACAACGCTGCGGGTCGGGTGCGGATCTGAATACGGGCTAGTTCGCACTCGACCCAAAGCATCACAAGAAAGAAAACAAATGCACGAAAAAAAATCGAATAGCGCACCTTGGATCTCGTTCTACGGCGAGGACTTCTATCGCTCGACGAACGGCTGGACATTGCTCGAGCGTGGCGCATACATGTTCCTGCTTTGGGAGTCGTGGGTGTGTGATGGGCTTAACCCTGATCCACAGCGCATCTTCCGCAGCGATCCTGATCTCGAGGCTTTGTGGCCTTTGCTTGAGTCCAAGTTCCCCATTGCTGCAGACGGTCGCAGGCGCAACCCAAGGCTCGAGGCGATCAGGTCGACGATGATCAACATGTCCAACAAGAAGAGCACGGCAGGACGATCAGGAGCAAGCAACCGATGGCAGAACGATGCGACTGCCATCCGTTTGCCATTGGCAGAACGATGGCAGAACGATGGCTCTGTACCTGTACCTGTACCTGTACCTGTATCTGAACCTTTACCTCAACCTGAACCTAATCAGCCTACGGATAGCCTCGAGCCACGCTCGAAGCGTGCTCGCAGGCAAGTCGTCGGGATCAATTGGGATATTGACAGTGGGTGGCAGAATGTCACCGACTCACACCTGACCAGGTGGAGAGATGCATTCCCAGCCGTCGACATTGATCATCAACTCAAGAAGATGAACTCCTGGCTGATTGACAATCCAAAGAAGGCGCACAAATCAAACTGGAGCGCATTCATGAACAGGTGGCTATCTCGTGAACAAGATCGAGGTGGTAGCCTGCCAAGCAACAAAGTTCAGAAACCCGAATTCAACAATTTTTAAGGAGACTCAATGGAAGATCACACATGGGACGCAAATTATTGGAAGATCAAAAGTTACTGGCCGAATATATTATTTACGGACACACTTCGAGATTTTTACTTCAAACATTTGATGCTACGAAATCAATGGCATTTGTCCGAGGCTATTGACATTGTAAAAATTAAGTATGTGACTTTTGGTTCTAATCCACCTGAAATGAAATACTTTCTTGAGGAGTACGACAAGGTTGCAAAAGATCGTCAGTTGAATGTCGGTGCTTACACAACTCCTTCAAACAAGTACTGGGTTGATTTCGAAAAGCCGTCACCACACACAGGCGTGATGTCTCGATACAGCACCGATGCGCCGGACTTCAAGACTGCAAGTGAGATCGCACTAAAAACCAACGGACGAGTGCGCAACCAGCGAACCATTGACAATGAGAATTTCATTACTGACTTGAACAACACGCCAAGGGAAAAGGTTACTGAAGCAGTCAAGGGACTTCGTGATGATGGATACATATCGAAAGAGGAACTGCCGTCAGACTTTGCGCTTTGGAAACTTACGACTCAAGGAAAAGTTATGGCTCGAATTCAAAACCCCAAACAGAAAGCACTCGCATGATCACAGAAATGCAGAAACAACTTAACACCATCACCGTCGGCAGCATCCTCGCAGCGGACCAACTCCGTGAACTCCACGGCGCAGCGAAGGCTGCGCAGGCTCGGCTGCGTGAACTTATCCAACTGATCGAACTCTCGGCGATCGAACACATCGAGACGACTGGACATGACATCGAACTTGTCGACGGAAAGAGGT
>Ga0209086_10002249_pt1 | contig 15175 bp, 24 predicted proteins | sample M_130207_XF_Meta_FD_187312 | JGI IMG/M metagenome (GOLD analysis project Ga0209086, IMG submission 187312) | Freshwater microbial communities from Lake Montjoie, Canada to study carbon cycling - M_130207_XF_MetaG (SPAdes) (version 2) | ecosystem: Environmental > Aquatic > Freshwater > Lake... | reverse complement strand
TCTTATATTTCGCTATCGCTTGAAGGACTGGATAGCTCAGATGAAGCTGCAAAATTATTCGAAGGTTGGCAAGAAAATCCAACAGGAAAACCAGAATGTGTTTTTGTAGATCTTAATATTATCGGTTCATCTTATGATGGCATCGAGCTTATCAGAAAAGTAAACACAGAATATGGCAACGGGACTGTGATAGGCATTATATCATCATCAAATGATGCGGAGGAGCAGAAAAAAGCAAAGGATGCTGGAGCTCAATTCTGGATTATCAAATCAGATGATATTGAACCTAGACTTGAGGAATTCAAAAAAGATTTTGAAGGATATAAAACAAAAGTTAAACCTTTTAAAGTCTATAAATAATGAAGGTAAACAAAGAAACGCGGGACCTACTTCTGGAAATTCAAAAAACTAAAAGAATTTTTCTAGAGGGCAACATCCTTAAAGTTATTGAGGCTGAAGAGGGGGATTCCGAATTTAGTGATTATTTAAAAGAATCCACAGAGAAAGATAAAAATTCAAGGAGGAGGAGATTAGATGTTACGAAACAGGTTCAAGAACAAAATTCAGATCTTTTAAGTTGGCAAAGAGAAAATCAGAACTTAACCGATAATTTAAAAGATGCATTATCCAATGCAGAAGACGCAAAAACAGATGCTTTAAAAGCAAAGGAAGAAGCTGAGAGGGAAAGACAAGTATCGGAAGAGCTAAGAATAGAAGCAGAAAAGGCTAAAGAATTAGCTCTCAACGATCTTGACATTATTCAAAAAAAATCTCAGACTGAATTAATCAGTACCATTGTTAAAGTTGCTTTACTTGTCATCTTAAGTGTTGGAGTTATTACAACTATTATGTATGGAATAGCAATGGCTACTGGGAAAGACACGCAAATTATAGGATCTACTTGGAGTAACATGTTTGGTATTTTACTTACTAATGCTTTCTCCATCGTAGGAACCATTATGGGCGTTAAGTATGCCAGCGAAAATAAAGAATGATAAAATAAAAATACCATAAAATGACTACATACAAAAGAGAGAAAATAATTACAGAATCAAAAAAATTCATTCTGGCCAATTACAAAACAGCTATTAAAATAGTTTTTGCACTTTTCCTACTTTATTGGATCCTCTATATTTTAACACCAAATATTAAAATGTCTGCAGATTCGAAAGAAAAAATTGATGCTTTAAATACTCAGATAGACAGTCTGGAGGTGGGACAAAAAAGATTAGACGAAAACATAAAAGTATTTAACCAAGAAATTATTAAGGTTGATAAAAAAATATCAAACATAAAGCAAGAAAAAACAATAATAAAAGAGATATACCATGAAAAAATTACTGATGTTGACAACTACACTGATGATGAGCTCGATAGCTTTTTCGCAAAAAGATACGGCTATACCCGTTAAGTGGTTTCCTATAACTATTGTTAAAGAGATTGCTAAAGATCTTTTAATCGGGGATTCAGCCAAAGCTCTTCTTAAATTAACGGAGGAGCAATTAATCCAAACTGAGAATAAAGTTGCTTTAAAGGATAGCGTGATTTTCCAAATGGAATCAAAAGAGAAGAATTATATGATAATAATAGATGCAGAAAGATCTAAATATGTGATATTAGAGGATCACACTAAAAAAGTAGAAAAAAAATTAAAGTTGGAAAAGGTTAAAAACAAATTCACCAAGGTAGTATCGATAGGTGTAATATCAGTTTTAACTTTCTTTCTAATAACAAAATAAAAAAACCAATACAAAAATGAGTACTAACCAACCGGAAACAGGATTTAAAGAGTTATTAAATTTGATGATGAAAAGAAGATGGCTAATATCTGCCATCGTTCTTGGAGGATTTATGCTTATCATAGCAGGAATATTTGCGGCTATTATGAACAATACGTCGATGGCAAATGAATGGAAGGAACTCCTACTTCTATTGCTAGGTGCTTTTATCGGGTCCTATGGAAAAATAATAGATTATTGGTTTAGTGATACCGACAAGGATAAAATGCTTGTTCAAAAAATGGACGAGGAGGATGGTCTTTCCCTCTCCAACACAAATGATATGAAGGAAAGCCCAAAAAACACAACCCCTATTATTCCAGATGCTTTTATAAACGCTGCCTCAAAACCCTCTACTGATACTGTGACTGATCCTCAGATAAAAACAGAGGAATCACCAATCCATCAAGAATCCACATCCTCTGGATTAAAAATAGAGGTAGATGCTGACGGAGATGGAGTAGCTGATGGATATGATACTGATGGAGATGGTGATATCGATGAATTCTTTCCTCACAGATACTGCCAACATATATGGGGTGACTCAAATCAAGACGGACATGAAGAATGTCAAGAATGCGGTCTACTGAGAGACGATGTAATAGAATAAATTAATTCTTTCAGTTTAATCCGTTTTTTATCCTAGAGTCCCTGGATTAATTTTACCTCATAAATTTATTTTATGAAAAAATTAATCCTTCTTATTGTTATTTTCATTTCTTTTAATTCAGCTTTCTCCCAGGATCTCGATGGCATGTGGAGAGGATTCTATAATACAAATGGTGATGTAACAACAGCCAAAACCGGAACAGTCGAGTTTATTCTGGATATAAAAATGGATGGCGTAAAAGTAACCGGACACTCCTACACATTTTTTAATAAAAGAAGGGAATACATTATCTGTAAAGTAGAAGGTACGTATAATAACCAAAGTAAAACGATAGAAGTGATTGAAACTAAGGTTGTTAAAAAGAAAGCTCTTACCTTCAACGAAGTTGTTTACCAAAAGAATCTACTAAAATACTCACGGTCTGGAGATATTGAAAATCTACGTGGTAGTTGGATAAATGCTAAAAATAAAAATGGCGATGGTGGGAAAACTAATCTGCAAAGATATTTGCCAGTCAAAAAAGATGATCCATCTGTAATCATATCTAAGAATATAAAAAAACAAGATGCTTCGGAAGTTGGAAAAGACATTTTGCGTCAAAGACCAATGAACGATAGCATCGTTTCTCTTGTTCCGGTAAGGATGAAAGATACTGTTCAGCCTGTACCTGTAAATTATAAAAAAAATCTAGCAATAAAGAAAGAAACACCAATAGAGGTCAAATCTGATTCTATCACTGTTTCTATTTATGATAACGGTGAGATAGATGGGGATACCGTTAGTTTTATTTTTAATGGAAAGATGATTTGTGAAAGAAAAATGATCTCAGCTAAGCCAATCGTATTTAATCTTAAGCTTGATCCGTTGCATGATAATGAACTGATATTCATACCTAACAATGAAGGAGCAGTCTCCCCAAATACTGGCTTAGCTGTAATCTATGATTCAGGTAGACGCAAAGAGATTTTCTTAGCAGGAAAACGAGGGGAGGCAACTGTTTACAAGATAGTAAACAATAATAGAAATCTATCAATTAATTATTGATGAAATATTTATTATATTTGGAACTAATTCGTTTAACTTCTAAAATTAAATTTTATGAAATTTGTGAGAATTTTCATCCCGCTAATTATGATACTTGGGGTGAATGGCGGATTAACATTGAATCAAAAAATACATATCGATAAAAACGGAAGAGCAACGGTAAATGGTGAGGAAAATAAAATTAACAAAGAAGAAGATTCAGAAATTAGCTATAACAATTTGTACCAAAAAATAGTTAGCATGGATATTGATTATCCGGAAATAGTTTGGGCACAAGCGGTTCTGGAAAGCGGTCACTTTAGGAGTCCAATTTTTAAAAGGAATAATAATCTTTTTGGAATGAGATTTCCTCGGAAAAGGGAAACCGTAGCTATTGAAGATAAAAAAGGATTTTCTTCATATGCAGATTGGAATAAATCGGTAGAGGATTATAAGATGTACCAAGATTATATTCTAAAAGGAAAAAGAATTTCCAAAGAAAGATATTACGATATATTGGATAGAAGTTATAGCGAAGCTGGGAAATCCTATTCAAATAAGCTTAAATGTATAATAAAAAAGTATAATAAATATCTTACAGATGAAAACAGTTAAAACAAAAAAAAGAGATAAGAAGAGAAAGAAGGGTGAGATGCCTGGTAAGACCGCAGATATGATGGCTCAGATTTCTTTAAGCTTAAGTGAGAGAATATTTGAGGTAAAATATAATGGAGACATATCTGATCTTGGTAACGAGATAGGATTTGTTTTAGGAAATGTTATACCTGATCTTAGAAAAGGAGAGATTGATGATTTTATGCATGGACTCCAACATGGAATATCATTAACAAATGGAACACATTAATCTATAATAAAATGAAAATAATCGCTATTTTATTTTTTTCTTTAGCTCTACTATCGTCTTGCAAAAAAGACAGCATATGTTATGATTGTACTTTCGGTACAGTAAACGGTGTCCAAAGACCACCTGAAGTTTGGTGTGGAGATCCAAGTCATATATTTACTGACGATCAAGGAAATGCAATCAACTCTTTTTGTAGACCGAGATAAAAAATAAATGGGCACGTTTAAAAACATGCCCATTTTAGTAAGAATTCTAATTTTATTAGTAGTTGTCGTAGTGCTTTCTATTAGAAGGATATCCTTCTTGCATATGCATCTTCTCGTAGATCTCTTGTCTTTTTGATTCTTTAAGATATGGAGATAATTCTCTGGCTAGGTCATAATTTCCAGTGTCTAATGCCTGATTAATCTTTCTTTCTATCTCTCTCTGAGAAAGAGTTGAATAATCCTCATTTCCTTCAGGTTCTTCTGTACCTACGTAAGCCTTTATTTTTTTAATCTCCTCAGGTTCTTCTTCTGGTTCTACCCCTGAAAGGCTCATTTCATAATCTCTAAGCATTTGCTGATATTCCTCCTCTTCTTCCACCACTTCATCTACGAAAGGTTGAATTTTCTTTTTAGCCATAGAATCCTGATCCAATATCAAATACATTAATTCTAGGAATCCTTTAGCATTGTCCCTTGCGAACACCATCATTTTTCCAAACACTTTTTCCCTAAAATTCACGATATCCTCGCTCTCCTTAAATTGGTTTAAGAAATCTCTAAGATCTGCTGCTATTTCTGGTCCATATCTAAGATCCTCAATTTCATCAGCAAGAGAGTCTGTGCTCATAATGATCGTTTCTGCCTCCTCTTCCTCACCTTCTCCTGGAAGTGATTGAGCTACGATCAATTCATAAATACCCTTGATTGTCTCATGAAGTAGCATTGAGAAATCCGTTCCCAGTGCATGGATCGTTGGAACAGTCATATCAAAAAGTTCCTCCGATTCTTTTTCTGGTATATCTGTACCATCCTCAAGATCGCCAAGTATTTTTTGTGCTAAATCCTCTGCAGATTTTTCATCCTCCTGGCTTTCTGGGGTATCCCATTCAACCTTTACTGACCCTGAAAATCCGCTTTTATCTCTAGTCCACATTTCAAGCTGAACCTCCATAGGGATATCCCAATCGAAGAAAGAAGCGATGTCTGTGATTTTCTTCATCAATGTGTGATACTCCTCACCTAACTGCCTTCCCAGTATCTGATTTAATCCATCCTTTGTTATATCAAGTTCAAGGCATTTCTTAGCGTTCTTTGCTTCCCCTTGAGTGATGTTATTCCCTATTTTTCTAACCTGGATTTTATTGATGATGTCATCATCCTCTAACTTTTTGAGTTGTGGCATTTCAGGTTTGTCCTGTACATCCTCCATCATGTCCTTTATTTCCTGTGGCTTTGGAAACTTGATATCCAATTTAACACCATCGAGGATAGATTCATAATAATCTCTGATGACTTGTTCTGCCAAATCCTCCAGCTGTTTTTCCTTTCCTGCTTGTATTTGTCTCGCCCTATTTACCAGACCCATAAAGTTTGGAATATCCCTGCCATATCTTGCAGCAATTTCCCGATTTTTAATTTTAGCTCTCTCTTCAGCTTGCTGAAGATACTTATTACCCATATCTCCGGTCCCGCCTGGAATAGCGATATTACCTTTCAGAGATGCTTCGTTTGTTAATTCCTCGAATGTTTTAATCATTGTAGCGTTGTTTTAGTTTTCCTATATTAAATTCAATTGGAGCTTTAGCTCTTTTAAGCTGTTTCATAAACATCTCAACTACCTCTTCCGCGCTTGCTTTAGGCTCAGGATCAGCAGCAGGTTTTTCTCTTCTTACTGGGCTAGGTCTGCCCGGAGGTTGTGGTTTTTCTCTTTCCCCTGGTTTAGTTCCAGGTAGAACCTCGGGGCCTTGAGGTTTAGTCTGTGGTTTTGTGGCTAAGAATTCTTCGATCTTGGTATAAACCTTCATATTAAAAGTTTTGATTTGAATATATATATCACACACAAATCTACCATTAACATGTTAAAAAAGGGTTTTCAAACGTTTTCAGAAAAAGTGCCTCTTTTTGAGAGTGTTCAGATGGCTAAAGACTATCTATTAAAAACAGCTGCTCAGAAAAAAGGAATAAAAACTTCAGAATTAAAACCAGAGGAGAAAGAAAAGATACTTAAGGATCCAAAATTCAAAGAGGTGATGAGGATCACACAGAAGTCTCCTGGATATGCCCCGATGTTTACGAAATTCTTACTTGTCGAAGGTGCAGAGATTGAAGAACTCGAGGAGATCATGGAATTACTTACTAGATATAAACAGAATCTTACTAAAGATCTGTCTATGCCAGTCCTAGATTTTATGAAGGTTGAGCCAACGGATGAAGATCCAAGACCATCATATGAAGTTCTTGGTGATGAGCTTAGAAATATACCTAGAAAGGTTAAACTTAGAAAATTCTACAATAGGCTAACCCTTAAAATGAGAAGGGCTTTTCAGAAAGCCAGCGAGCAGCAGATAGAAAAACTTGAGGAGATTTCAAATCAGTTGGAAAGAATGCCAAAAAAGGATGGCCTTGATGCATGGGACGAGTTTACTAAGACTTTTAGAAAATATGATGATACTAGGACTTATCCAGAATACAAGGATGAGAAAGTTGCTTTTGGTGACTTAATAAAAGATGCGGATCTATTCATTGGGAAATGGCAGGAGTCTGACGATGAGCTTATTAAGAAACTAAAGTCAATGGGTGCTCAGGTTGGATTTCTTTATAATAAAGACGGGTACACTGTCATATCAACAAGAACTCCCGATGCACTTAAGGCAGTGGCAGGGGATTCAAACTGGTGTATCAAGAACGATAGCACTTTTTGGAGTTATGGTGGCGGTAGGGTACAGTTTGTTATTATGAACACGAATTTACCAGTTTCAGATCCCAAGAGTTTATATGGAATAACCGTTAACACTGATGGAACAGTTTACACTGACGCTGTAGGGAGAAGCCAATCTAGAGTGACAAATAAATCTGGGAACACGTTTAACAACAAGTCATTTCAAGAGTTACTAAATAGCCAGGATTTTCCAAGTGAGCTAATTGATAAAGTTATGAAGACCTTTCCAATGGAAAAGGACATCAAGCTGGCTATGGAGCAGTTCTTCAGAAACAAGAAAGATCTAACCACAGAAAAAATAGTGGGATCTCTTATTAATGTTAACCGAGGATTCCTAGCAGGACAAGTTGATGAGTCAGAATGGGAAACAATTGCAGGAGTAGTATCTGAGATAATAAAAACAACAGAGGGTATTAAAACATCTCAGTTTCTAAAGTTCTTTAAAGATAATGGAATTCTATCGGAATCTGGGTGGGCAGTTTTTGATAGAGTGGTAGGTTCGGACTACACCAAAGAAGATATTCAAAAGATCAAAGAACAGACCGAAGAAGGCTTTGAAACAATAGAATATATTTTGCAAGAGAATAAAAGGAAGACACTTAAAAATAAACCGGAGGAAATCCAGAGAATGCAATCATGTGTGGATTCAAAAGATAACGTCATGGACAAGTTCAACTCTAAAATGTAAAAACACTATATAATGTCAAATCTATACAACAACTTTGATGACTATTTAATTGGAGAAGCAAGATACTGGGGATCTCCAACAGAAAGAACAAAAGACGTACTCGACGCTTTCAGCTCAACACTGGAAGGAAATGATCTTTACGCATTAGGGGTTAGAACAATTCCCGAAAGAAACGAGGTTAGATTCGAGAGAAGATCTCGAGGTGAATCTATGCCTAAAACTGGCATTTGGAAAGATGGAGGAAAATTTCATATTGCTCACTATTCATCAAAACCAGGACTTGAAGTTTACGGGGAAAAGACTTTTGATACCGTAGAGGAGGCTTTCAGACATCTCTGGATTAGAATAGCTAAGAATATCATTCCTGCCTCTATTATGAGCAGGAGGGAAGTCGAGAAGAGAGTAAATTTTGATGAATTATTCCCTATCGGGTCTGGTCTTAGTCAATCTCAATTTCTTGAAACCATGAGACCAATCATGGGAGGGGAAGAATTAGCTCATCCTTCCAATGACGATCTTTTGGACACTGATACCATTCAAAAACTTTTAGAGCTGGCGGTGATAGGAAAGAAAGACAGATACGGTAACGGTGGGAGGGAGATAATAGTAAGGGACATCAGTAAAAATTTAAAGGTTAAATATAATTTTTATTGTCACGCAGCCCAAACAGTTTGTAAAATGTATTTGGACTTGATTAAAAAAATTCTTGGCGATACTATTTATAATAGATGCCACGGGGTTTTAACCTCTAGATACACCGATTATGAGTCATGGACAGTAACTAACACAAATAGAATTCCAGTAAATGCTGTTAATTTTAGAACAGGAGAAAACACAGCAAAGTTTAATGTTCAGTCTAACGAGATGATGAGTGCTGTTTTTCTGGCTATCATAAAAAGAACTTTTAGTAGGGCAAAAGGAAATAATTTTAATGAAAAACTCATCTGGTCAAGCGGTCAATCTTCAGAACTGGTGACGGAATTAAACACATTGCTTTCAAATTATTTCTTTGATGCTGCATCTACACTAGAGCCTAGCGTTTTTGTGGAGAAAGAGTTTATAGATCACCCGCAAGTTCTTGAGAATGCCCATGCCCTTCTGATCAAATATCTTTTAAAAGAAGGATCAATGGATCTTAAAGGTGCTATAACAACCAACCCAGATCTAAAAGAACTAGTTGATTTCTCTACATCACGTGAGGATATAGATGAATTAACTAAGAAATTGATCAAGGCTTCTAAACTTCTTAAGTACATCTAATGGATATCGATAAAATACAAGAGAAAAAAAGACAAGACACTTGCGTATCCTGCGGGTCTTCAATAATAGACCACGAGAAGGAGTGTCAAAGATGTGGAGCTTTCCCGCAGAAAGCTTACCATGAAAGATCAGCTTCCCAGATATTAGGAATATCAAAGTGGATACAAAATAGCCCAACTCTCCAACCAAATCAGAAGCTTACAGAATCTGGTGAGGGGAAAGAAAATTCACAAACAAAAAACAGCATAATGGGTAAAATATCAGATTTCAAAAGCTTCTCCCTGGATAAAAACAATTCAGGGGAATTTATGAAAACAAGCTATCACCTTGATGAGTCTGAGGGAAGGGAATTAAACTTCTTTGAAGAGGCTTGCCTTGAGAATGGTATCGATTTTTCAGACAATGACACAATTAGCGAGGAGACATTTGCAGAGGCATATTCAGATCTTGACCAAATAGAATCTTTAAACGAAGGTAAATTTGGGAAGTGGCTTAAAGGCATAGGAAATAAAGCACTCAATCTAGTCAAAAACAATACCGATAAAATTGCAGGAGCATTAGGGGTAAGCCTCTCAGGTTCTCTTGGTCCTCTCACTGGCCTTCTTGGAAAAGGTATCACTGGAGTTTTATCTAAGTTAAAAGGAGGGGAAGAGTTAACCAAAGGGTCTTTAAGAGATGCTGCTGCTGAAAATCCAGAGATAAGCAAGGTTAGTAATGTGGTATCACAAACGATCACAAAGCTATCAGATGAAATGAAAAAAGATCCCTCTGCTTTCATGAGCGGGAAATTCCTGGATTCTCTTAAGAATCTATCAGTTTTATCCACCACAGCGAATCAATCGGTTGGACAGGTAATCAAAGATGCAGCTGCCTCTGGAGTGAAACCTAAGTAAGATGTTGACACAGAGAGACTAGTACAATCAAAGAATAAATCGACTAATTCCAGCAACTCGCTGGAATTTTTTTTAGATATAGATCTAGGATGATAAAAGATTAATGGAAAATAAAATAAACCTATCTGATTTTTTTTACGAAGATCAATCTAAAGGCGAGGATAGAAAATATCTCACGGATAAAGGGGATGTTCATAATTACATAAGAGGGTACTATAATTCTGAATTCACTGAAATAAGGGAGAGTGAAATAAATATTTTAGAAATAGGAATTGCTTATTCTGGTTCTATAAAATTATGGAGGGATTGGTTCATAAAGTCAAGTGTTTTTGCAATAGAGAATGATAAAAATTTGATATCAGATATCCCAGGAATAAACATAATATTTGCAGATGCATATAATGAAGAAACATTAAAAAATATAGGGGAAATTGAATTTGATTACATAATTGACGATGGACCGCATACCATATCATCTCAAATATATGCAGTAAAGAATTGGTCTAAAAAATTAAAGATTGGGGGTAAGTTGATAATAGAAGATATCCAAAATTTTGACGATATAGAATTGCTAAAAAAAGAGACTCCTTATCAAAATAGGGTAATTGATTTAAGACTCACATCATTTAAAAGATATGATGACGTGATTTTTGAATTAACAAAAAATTTTTAAAAATGCTAAATGTTATAAGTGCTGTATATGGTGGATCGAATGTTGCAGAAATAGTTAAAAGCTATATTAAAGATGGGGTTTTAAATATTTGTGCGGGGAATCATGTTTTTGGAGACCCACAAGTAGGGGTTTGTAAAACACTTGATTTGGTATTGGAATACGACGGGGAAATCATAGAAACATATGCAAATGAGGGAGAAACATTTATCTTTCCTAAACAAAAACACAGCGGCGTAAATACCCTTATTCTCACTAGTTGCAATAGGATAGAGCAAATCTTATTTGCCATAGCAGTAAATAAAGAAATTATCAAGGATGAATTTAATTTAATTGTTGCAGATTGCTCAACACCAAATTTAAAATGCGAGGAAGGTGTAGCCCTTCATCAAAGCGATGATCCGTATAATTTAATAAACAAATCCAATTATAATTCAGATTGGACTTTAATAGAGAAATATGTTAAAACGATTCCTAAAATAAAAGAGTTCAGGGTTATCCACATAGAGCCTAGAATGACTAAACAAATGGGCGAGGCTAATTTAATAACATTAGGTTTATCCCAGACTGTTTTACTAGGAAGCAAAAATTTTATCAAGCTAACTGGGGTGTGCCATTTAAAATATGATATCTTCAATAAATTCAAAGATCTAGGTGAGGAAGAAATAGTTACCTGGAGAAGAACTGCGTTTGGAAATCAAATATCCTCTAGGGTTTTTGGAGGTAGATCTGAAAAAGTATCAGTCGCTTTAATTAATGCTGGCTGGTCAGATTGGCTCCTCGACCACGATTTTATAGAAAGAAGAATGGAAAGAGTTATAAAAAAATACATGAACCCGGATTTCATTCTTCCCGGATTAGACGAAAGGGATATTATTGTAGATGAAGGCATCGGTAGGCACGATCATAGGGATATTTTGATGAAAAATTTAGAAAATCACAATCTATTAGAAAGTAATGACCCCTGGATATTAAAATTTTTAAATGGAGAAATCTGGGAATAAATTTATTTAATTCATGAATAAAATAAGCTTTGTTTGCACAACATACGGAAGATTTACCTGTGTCGAAAGAATTGTATTTCAATATCACGCTCAGACCTACGAGAATAAGGAACTTATAATTTTCAACACTGATACAGATCATCCATACTCATTAGATTTTATTGATCCCTCTATTATAATTGTAAACAATAATACTGACTACCAAACAGGAAAGCAGTATGAAAATAGAGGCCAGATCTGCAGAGATGCGGTCACTCATGCAACCGGAGATTATTTTATGCTGGCTGACGATGATGATATTTATTTGCCATGGCATCTCCAACAGGCGGTAGAGCAAATAGAGATCACAGGAAAGGATGCTTGGAAGCCGGAATACAGCTTTTTCGCTACCAAGGAGAAACTAGAGCTTTGCAAGAACACACTAGAGGCAAGTGTTATAGTTAAAATGGACAGAATTAGAGAGATAGGTTTTAGAACAGATGTTACAGGATATGAAGGTCTAAGTTGGTACACGCTGCTTAGAGATGAAAAACAGCTGGACGAGAATAATCCAAATTACGTTCCATCCTACTGTTTTAACTGGAGTGATCCTTCGGAAATGGCAGGTCATAAACAAAGTGGTGCAATAGGAAGTCCTGGTAATTTTGAAAATCACAAATTGCATAGTAGAGACTATGCGACTAGGCCTCTCATAAAAAAAGATTTTAGCCAAGTTTATTTACCCTACTACAAATTTATATCTGATAATGTGGAGAAAATGAACAGATCCTATGTGGAAAAATATGCCTCACCTTTTCTTAAGTAACATACATTTTTTAATTTTATAAACAACAAACAATGAGAACATTAGGATCGGCTATTCAAAACGTCATGAAATTTTTAGCAATTACCATGCTCATTGCACTAATCGCAAAAGCTTTCTTTGATATTTTCACGGGATGCTCTGATGATAAATACAATGTCCAAATAAAGACGACAATGTATGAGATAGATTCTGTCGATTATCATTACATGGGAAGGGATAACACGTTACAATCAACCCCATATTGGAGATTAAGACTTAAGGGAACTGACCGATTTATCCATGCATACAGACCATACTCTGTTGGCGATAGTATTACAGTAACAGAGAAGTTCTATCAAAAAAAATAAAATATTTATGGGCTACGGTGAAGTTATTATTATGCTCCTTCTCTCAGTGACTTTATTCTGTGTTTCATCAACTGTTTATACAGTAATAGAGATAGTGGATAAAATAAAATCAATGAGAAGGGAAGGCAAGAAAAAAGACAGGAAAGAAAACTAGCTTTTCTTCTTCCTATTCTTTTTTGCCTGTCTGTATAGTGCACCATCTGATACCTTGGTGGTCCTTCCTCCAACTAAAAAAGAATTAACTCTAGCTAATCCCCATTGTTGAGGAGTTGTGCCGGGCACATGACCTTTTTTCCAAGCTGCATACCCACGATCAAAAACCTTTCTCAGTATCCCTAAGGGAAATCCAGTTTTTTTAGATTTATTCTTGAGAGCTTTATCAACGGGTGAGTTCTCCTGGATGCTTAAGGAATCATCGAATTCCAATTCCTCTAGATAATCTTTGAGTTCCAGTAGAACCTCATTGACAACGATCTCGACATTAGATTCAAAATCCTCCAGAGGGATGATATTACCTATATTTTTATCCACTTCATTCTCACCATAAAGTTCTTTGAATTTTTTGGTGTATTTGCTAGTCTTAGTTTGAACAGGTTTACCCTTTCCAGCTTTTCTTGATTTATAATCGGCATCCCACTCCTTGTATGCAGATGGATCATCGTCCCTCTTATTCCCATGTTTTTTAATTTCTCTTTTCATTACATTAGGGTTGGCAGTTAGGTATTTCTTTGGAAGTTTCATGCTCTATATATCGTTAAATCCCACATTAAACATTCTGAAGTGAATTTTTGAAATTTAATCAGATTTGCATCTAAAATAACAGATAACCATAAAATATCCTAGATTTTAATTGTTACTTTTATACCTGATAAATTAGAAAATTATGACGAAGGCCAATAGACTTCTTCCCATTCCGATTTTTCTGATTCTAGCATCTATGATATCATTGTGGATTATTTTTTGGAAATCCCCAAATGGATATGAAGAATTTGCTAAAAAGGAGGAACTAATAAAAAAATTAAAAGAGGAAAATAAAAAACTCCAGTCGAATGTGGATTCTCTAAAAATAAGCCTAGAAGTGTCTGGTTTTGTGATAGACAAATACGAGACATGCGTTATGCTATTAGAAGAGGAATCTAAAGATTGCTGGATTAAATTTGATTCAATCTATAAAAATCACGAATAATTATGGCAGAAATAATCATACCGGTAATTTTAAGTGCTCTAGTTGGGGTATGCCTATTTGGTATCGTAGACATCGAAAGACAAATACGTAAAAACGATAAAAAATAAAATATATGCCTTTCAAATTAAAAACAGATCCCAAGGTGGTTTACTACATGGAGACCAAACAGTGCACCATCGAAGATGAAAACGGGGTTCAACACGAGATCCGTATTAGCGAACACAGTAAAGGTACGGACTTCATTATCTTAAATGGTAACAATTGGGACGACATCACCGATGCAGAATTGATAACGTGGATTATGGAAGATCTACCTTACGAAGAAATACAATAACCGATGACACTAAAAGAAGCTTATCTAACTTATCGTGCTTATTATTATAACAATCCCTGGACTGGAGACGATACACGAAATTATCTCAAACAAAATTGGATTGACTATGAGGAGTATAACTTTGAAGAGTTTAAGGGTAAAATATTAACCGATGATAATTTTAACGAGAGGTGGGGTAAAGAATGCACAAAGGATCTAGATCTAAAAGAAAGGTTTGAGATCTGGGAATCTGGTAAGGATAAAGATGTTTTAGAAGATTTTCCTATCGGTCCTATAACAGACGAGCAATACCATAATATTATGGATAAATTAGAGATACCAAGAAGAATAATTATAGAATCTGTTGAAAATAAAAAGTTATAACCAACATGACAGAAAAAAAAGTAACACTCGCAAAGACAGAGTACGATGCAATGGAAGCAGAATTGGTCGACTTGAGAACCATAGTCAACAGCAGAATAGTACTCACGATAGTAGAAGAGGACTTTGGTTGGCATAGGGCTCGCCATGCGGCAAGTGGCACACGAATCAAATACATATTAGGAACTGAAAGTGATGAGGGTAAAATGAAAGTATTAGCGGAACAAGTTGAGCTCTTATATAAGAAGATAGCGAAGATGAAAGAAGATTTGAGCAGAAAGTCAGATGAGATAAAGAGATTGACAAATCTCAAATGGTATCAAAAATTATTCAGCAGATAAAACATATAACATGACAACAGTAGAACAAGCAAAAGACCAACTAATTGAAATCTTAGAAAACCAAGTAATGGACTTAACTGTAATGT
>Ga0209086_10002245_pt1 | contig 15200 bp, 11 predicted proteins | sample M_130207_XF_Meta_FD_187312 | JGI IMG/M metagenome (GOLD analysis project Ga0209086, IMG submission 187312) | Freshwater microbial communities from Lake Montjoie, Canada to study carbon cycling - M_130207_XF_MetaG (SPAdes) (version 2) | ecosystem: Environmental > Aquatic > Freshwater > Lake... | reverse complement strand
ATGCTTGCTGTTATCAGCGAGGATATCAAGGAAGAGGTTGATACAAAAAAATAAAGGCGGAGCTTAAAAAGGATAACCTGCTTAGGCTCCAGCTTGGTGTAGCTAAAGAATTAGGCTATACGTTAGCTAAATTAAATTCAGAGCTGACTATGGAAGAATTGCTTCTGTGGTCAGCTTATTTTGAATTAAGCAATGACGAGCAAGAAGCTGCGATGCGACGGCGACGCTAGAATGGATTTAGTAGTAGGTGGCTAGCTGTGTCGGTTCTCGCTAATGTTGCCATTAATCTTGACAGCAGTGGCGCACAGCAATCGCTACGGCAGTTTCAGCAGGGAGTAAAGGCAACTGATAATGCTGTATCTGGTTTATTTAAAACGGTTGGCAAATTAGCTATTGCACTTGGCGCAATACAAGCTGTTAAATTTGTATTTGTAAAGACTGCTGAACTTGAAAGCCAAACACGTAGTTTAGAAGTTCTTACAGGCAGCGCAACAAAAGCAAAACAAATTATTCAAGAATTGCAGCAACTTGGTGCTGTAACGCCATTTACATCAAGCGAATTAATTGATTCAGCTAAACGACTGCAAGCGTTTGGCGTTGAAACCGACAAAGTAGTTCAAACTACAAGACGATTAGCTGATGTTTCTGGTGCTACAGGCGCTGAGCTGCAAGGGTTAGTTACAGCCTACGGCCAGGTGCAAGCTAAAGGTCGACTGCAAGGCGAGGAGCTGTTGCAGTTCCAAGAACGCGGCGTTGCATTGCAGGGTGAACTGCAAAAGATGTATGGGTTATCAGGGGAGGAATTACGAAAAGCATTAGAAAAAGGGCGTATAAGCGCAGAAGCTGTTGAAGTTGCAATTAACAGGCTTACCGAAAAAGGAGGCAAATACGCAAATGGCGCTATTGCGCAAAGCGATACACTTGGCGGCAAATTTAGTACATTGATAGATAACATAGAAATGTTAGCTAAAAAAATAGGAAAAGTCCTTGAACCTACGTTAAAAAGAATATTAAATCTTAGCATTACTGTTATTGATAAAATCAATGAGGCAATGGCTGGGCCTGACAAAAAAACAGCTAATAATGAACTTTTTAATACTAGAGCCGAAGTAAAAAAACTTACAACAGAAATTAAAGCCGCTGAAAAAGCTGGGATTGGCATGTCTAAAGGACTAGAAGTTAAAGGTATTGATGATAACGTAATTATTCCTAGCGCACCAGTCTTACCAATAATGAAAGCAGAATTAACAGAATTAACTAAAAAAGCAACTTATCTAGAGGGCCGACTTAAAGAATTAAATTTACCAAAAGCAGCAAAAGAAGATGTAAAATTAACAGTTCCACAATTACTTGAAGAAAAAGGCAGCAAAGATAAAGCGGCACGTGAAGCCGAAAAAGCAGCAAAATTGGCTAAGCAATTAGCTATGGATTCAGCACAATATCAAATCCAAATTGATAATCAAGTATTTAAAAATCAAGTTGATCTTGATAAATTACGTTATGACCTGCAACGCCAATTGCAAGAAAAACAACTTGATAACTTTGTAAATAAATTTACTGGCGTAGCCAGAGAACAAGCAGGCATAATACAGTCAGCAGTATTAGGCTCAGCGGCATTTGATACACAGATTAAAGAATTAGAAAACAAAATCAAAGAAGCGCAGCAAAGATTGCAATCAGGCACAAGAATGAATCAAGTGCAATCTACTACCGTTGCTGGTGGAGGCGGCGGCGAATTTAGCACTAGCCAACTTAATGCAGCAACTCAAGCAGCCAGTAAATTTACTGGGGTTGCAAATATGTGCTCAGAATCAGTAAAAGCATTTTATGGCTCGCTTGGCATTACTTTGCCTGGCGTTACTGCGTGGGCTGATACGGTACGCAAAGCTGGCACTGTAATGACTGATTTTAATAAAATTAAACCTGGAGATATACTCGCAACTGGCAGGCCGGGCGATACCCCGCACGTCGGTGTCTATACTGGCGGTCAAAACGTATTTCATCAATCTAAAAGCAGAGGCTTAAAAGCAGGTAATTATCCTGATCTCAATTCATTTAAAGGTGGATATTTTGTAAGACCAAATGCAGCAATGGGAGGCGGAGTAAGCGGCGTACCTGGCGAAAATGTAGATCAAACAAAAGCAGAAATTCAAGGTTTAACGCAACAGCTTGCACTAATTAAATCGCAAGCGAAATCATTCACAGCGGTAGATTTAACAGGATTTATACTAAAAAGCACGTCCGCATTTAGGGAGCAAACTGCGCAATTAGTACATCAAACAGAAGCATTTACACTGCGCAATCGTTTACAGATGGAAGGCGTTAAGCCTGAACTGATAGAAGGTGAATTGAAATTATTAGAAGTAAGGCAACAATTAAATGACAGGTTGCAACCTTTTAACGAACTATTAGCTACTGGCACCATGACGCAAGCCCAATATGCGGATGCTACTGACGGAATAAAAACGGCAGCAGAAGCCGCTGCGGTTGCAATTCAAACATATACAGCAGCCACCGCCGCTGCATCATCACCAATACAGCAATTCATTGGATCTGCTCAAACACAACTAAAAGACCTTGAATCTGTAGCTGTTCGCGTATCGCAAGGTATTGGCGATGCTGTTGGCAATTCATTAACAAAAGGCGTTCAAGGTTTAATCGAAGGCACAACAACAGCGCAACAAGTATTCGCTGATTTCCTTAAAACTGTAGGCGACATTTTGATGCAGGAAGCTGCAAAAATGATTGCTACTTACACGGCAATTGCAGCTGCAAAAGCACTAGCCGGATTATTTGGCGGTGGTGCTGCTCCTCCTGCTGTTCCTAATGGGACGCTTCCGCAGACAGATATGTTTAAATACGTCAACCTTGATGGATTAAGAGCTGCTGGCGGCCCAGTAAGCAGCAACAGCACCTACATGGTCGGCGAGAAAGGCCCTGAGTTGTTCATACCATCTAGTGCTGGTACTATTATTCCAAACCATAAGCTAGGTGGCGGTGGTGATAATATGAGTGTGGTTGTCAATGTAGACGCCAAAGGGACCAGCGTTGAAGGCAATGATCAAACGGGCAGACAGCTTGGTCGTGTCATATCTACCGCAGTTCAGCAAGAGTTAATCAAACAAAGACGCCCAGGAGGCTTGCTAACCTAATGGCTACTTTCCCATCTTACAAACCGACATACTCGGCTAGTAAAAAATCCGATCCCCGTATCACAACAGTTCAATTTGGTGATGGATACCAAAAACGAGTTGCATTTGGGTTAAATCAAAATCCAAAAGAGTGGTCTTTATCGTTTAATGTTAAAGATAGTGACGCTAATATAATCGAAGCATTCCTTGACGCCCGTGCTGCTGATGCGGCAAATTTTGATTGGACACCCCCAGACAGTAGTACATCATATAAATGGGTATGTCCAAGCTGGACCCGCGAATTATTTGATTTTCAGCGTAGCACTATTAATGTCACATTTAAACAGGTGTTTGAACCATGAGCGTACCAGTATCCGAGCTGCAAAAACCAGCGCCATCAGCAATTATTGAACTGTTTGAGATTCATCTTGTTACTGCTATCCATGGCTCTAATACGGTATTTAGATTTCATGCTGGCACTAATGAAGTAAATAATGGCAATATTGTATGGGCTGGGAATACTTATATTGCATTTCCGGTTGAAGCTACAGGTTTTGATTATAACGGTAATGGTCAACTGCCACGGCCAACACTACGTGTAAGCAATATATTGCGGTATGTGACCAGTATATTATTAGCGGTAAATGAAACAAATGCCGGTAATGATTTAAATGGTGCTAAATTTATTAGGATACGTACATTAGCGCGTTATCTTGATGCTGCTAATTTTACAGCAGGCAATGCTGGTGCTGATCCTACCGCTGAATTTCCTAGAGAGATTTATTACCTAGATCGCAAGGTAACAGAATCGCGTGAATTCGTAGAATGGGAATTAGCGGCAGCATTTGATTTAGTTGGTGTGCGAGCACCTAAACGTCAATGTATTGCTAACTTATGTCAATGGGTATACCGATCAACTGAATGCAGTTATACAGCAACTACATATTATGACGCTAATGATAATCCAGTTGGTTCTGCTGCTTCTGATGTATGCGGCAAGCGGTTAACCAGTTGCGCCACTAGATTTGGCGTTAATGCGCAATTACCATTTGGGTCATTCCCTGGCGTTGGTTTATTTGCGCAATGACATGGCGTGATGCAGCTATTGACCATGCAAAGCTTATGGCACCGAATGAATCCTGCGGCTTGCTTATTGATGTTGCTGGCGATACGGTATATTGCGCTTGTTGTAATCTTGCGGATGATACCGATCATTTTATTATCCATCCGGGCGACTGGGCAAAAGCTGAAGATGAAGCAGATATTATTGGAATAGTACATAGCCATCCCGACCAATCACCGGACCCTAGCGCCATGGATCGTCAATTTTGCGAACGCAGCCAATTGCCATGGCATATTGTTAATCCTGCTGATGGTAGCTGGGGTAAATGCATCCCATTGATCGGTAGGCAATGGGTATGGGCGATCAGCGATTGCTGGACGTTAGTGCGTGACTGGTATGCGTTGCATGGCTTGTTGCTACCAGATTGGGATCGGCCATCACTAGAAGAATTTGAAGCGCAACCATTATTTGATGGCTTATGGGAAACGGCTGGATTTTATGAATTAGCTGATGATGTATTGCTGCAACCTGGTGATGCATTATTGATGCGGATCGGCGACCAACAATTGAACCATGTTGGTGTATTTATAGGTAATGGCATGATGCTGCATCATTTGCGCGACCAGCTAAGTGTTAGGGACCATTGCAGGCCAGGGTTAACCGGGCGCAGGTTACGTCATGCCGATGCGAGTAAGCTGGTAGCAGGAGATGGCTGGTGATGCTACGCGAAATTCGTGTTTATGGTGAATTGGCTAAGTTCATGGGTGTGCGGTCATTTATGGCTGAAGCCCGTGATGCGGCAGAAGCGATGCGTTACCTGCTGGTGAATTTTGCTGGCTTAGAAGCGCATATGGTGCAGCATAATTATCGGGTGCTGATTGGGACTTATAACATTGGCGAGGAAGAACTAACCCATCCGGTAGGAAGAAATATTATTCGCATTATTCCTGTTGTCGCAGGAGCTGGTGGTGGTGTGGGTAAAATTATTGCTGGCATTGCTATTGTCGCAGCGGCAATATTAATTCCTGGATTAGGTTTTGGCCTTGCTGGCGCAACAGTTACGTCAATTGGGGTTATAGGCGCTGGCCTTGCCTTAAGTGGTGTATCACAGATGCTTACACCAGTGCCGCGGATAGCGCCACCATCAGCGATGAGTGGTTATTCACCAACTTATACAGCGCAAACAATGCGTGAAACAGAAATGGATCCACAAAAATCTTATAGTTTTAGCGGCATCCAAAACACATCAGTGCAAGGTACACCAGTACCTATTATTTATGGTGAGACGGTTGTTGGCTCGGTTGTTATATCAGCTAATGTTTCGACATTGGAGGTAGTGTAATGCCTTCAGCCGCTGAGATAACGCTGGCGATGAACCTAAAGGGTTCAGACCAAGCAACTTATGTATCATTACTAAAACAACAAGATCAAGCGCAAGCACAGGCTGAAGCCAATAGACCACGCACACCGACACGCACAGCAGATAGTTTAGCTAGCACACAATATGCAACATTTTTAGATTTGCTTAGTGAAGGCGAAATTGAAGGTTTCCCATCAGCGGCTGGTTTAACCAAGGGCACTACTGCATATAATATTGCGGCTTTGAAGGATATTTATCTTAATAAAACACCTATTTTAAGGGCTAGTGCTAATTTAAATAATGTACAACCAGTTGATTATAGTTTCCAGAATGTAACCATTGAACCGCGCTATGGCACACAAGCGCAAACATATATTCAGGGTTATGGCGATATTAGCGAACCGGTTACCGTTAACTCAACAGTAGAGCAGGCAACACCAGTTATAAGAACAATAACTGATGTAAATGTTAACGGTGTTGTTATTACTATTACAGTACCAGCATTGCAAGAATTTAACACGCAGGGTGATATATTAGGCGCTAGTTTTTCATTTACAATTGCGCTTTCGTATAATGGTGGCGCATATACTACTGTAGCGACTGAGACGGTTAGTGGCCGTACTGCTGATTCTTATCAGCGTGATTATAGGGTTGATTTTACTACCGGTTGGACTGGTTCGGTAGCTGTAAAGATTACAAGACTGACAGCCGACAGTGCTGACCCAGCTACCTTAGTAAATGCATTCCAGTGGACATATTACCAAGAGATTACATATCAAAAGCTTACATATCCTAATAGCGCAATTGTTGCAATTAAATTTGATGCGCAACAATTTAGCTCATTACCAAGTCGCGCCTATCGCATTCGTGGCGTCAAGGTGCGTGTGCCAACAGGCGTCACAATAGATCAAACTAATGGCCGTATTATTTATCCTGGCGGCTATACATTTAATGGTACACTGACAGCCGAGAATGCACGGGTATGGACATCAGATCCAGCATGGATTTTATTTGATCTGCTTACTAATACTAGATATGGCTTTGGACAGCATATAACTGACTCGCAACTTGATAAGCCAGCTTTTTATGCTGCATCAGCTTATGCATCAGCTTTAGTATCAAATGGCTTAGGCGGCACCGAACCACGCTTTAGTTGTAATGTATTAATTCAAAACCAAGATGATGCTTATAAATTAATCAATGATCTATCCAGCGTAATGCGTGTTATGCCCTACTGGGCAACTGGCGCGTTGACTATATCGCAAGATGCACCACGAGATGCGTCTTATTTATTTACAATGGCTAATGTAACAGAAGCTGGATTTAGTTATAGCGGTAGCAGTCTTAAGACTAGACATACAGTTGCAGTTGTTACTTACCTAGATACACAAACGCAAGATATAGCGTATGAGATAGTAGAAGATGCGGCTGGTATTAGCAAATATGGAGTTAGCAAGACAGAATTACGTGCATTTGCCTGCACCAGTCGCGGGCAAGCAGCGAGGCTGGGCCATTGGGTTCTTTACTCGGAGGCAAATGAAACTGAAGTTGTTACATTTACTGCAAGCATTGAATCTGGCGTTGTCGTAAGGCCAGGGCAGGTAATAAAAATTGCAGACCCATTAAAAGCTGGCATCAGACGTGCTGGCCGGATTTCTGCGGCAACAACTACTCAGATTACAATAGATAACACCGACCAGACAGATATAACTGATTTATTTAATGCAAAGCTAACTGTTATTATGCCTGATGGCAGCATTGAAGAACGCACTATCACAACTGTTGTAGGTGCTGTTATTACAGTATCAACAGCATATTCTACAACGCCAAATGTTGGTAGTGTATGGATGTTGCAAAATACAGATGTAGAAGCTACAACATGGCGGGTGCTTACTGTAACTGAAAGCGAAGGTGCTGAATATCAAATTACAGCATTAGCTCATAATCCTAGCAAATATGCGTATGTAGAACAGAATAGACCATTGCAAAATCCAAATATATCAGTTACTGAAATTAGCCCTGAGATACCAGTCGGGATTAATTATGAAGAAGTATTTTATATATCAAATAATAGAGCAACAACAAAAGTAGTTGTTCGGTGGCAGCCAGTAGTTGGCGTTGGCGAATATCGTGTGCAATGGAAACGCGGCGACGGCAATTGGAATTTAGTTGATACGGTAAGCGCAGAATATGAAATCCTAGAAGCTGATATTGATACTTATTATATTCGTGTTTACAGCTTGAATCCATTAAGGATACCATCAACTGATTATGCAGAATTAATTATTACAACAGTTGGTAAGACTGAAGTGCCAGCAGATGTAAGTGGTGTGTCATTAGTGCCAATTAATGAATCCAGTGCAATTTTAAGTTGGGCTCGTAGTGCTGAGCTTGATGTGTTGGTGGGCGGTAAAGTATTAATACGCCACAGCAAGCTGACAGCAGGCGCAACATGGGGTGAATCGCAAGAGATTGTACCGTCGGCTGCTGGCAACCAAACGCAAAAGCAAGTGCCGTTATTGGGTGGTAGCTACTTGCTGAAATTTGAGGATGATGGCGGCAGGCGCAGTACGAATGCAACAGTTATTACGGCTGATTTAACAATACAGCAACCACGGCTTACGATAAAAAATGTAAATGAAGAGGATTTTAATTTTACTGGTACTGGTAGCAGCTTCCAAAACATGGAATATGACGCAGGATTCGACGCAATAATAATTACCGATTATGGCTCACCTTTATATGTTGTAAATGGGTATGTAGAAAGCGGTTATATTTTAGACTTAGAGGCTGAATATTATTTAGGGCTGAATGGCAGTAACCCATTGGATCTTGGCGCTACTTATGATGTAAGCATCCAAAGGCGCATTGCATCGGCAGGCTTTAGCACTGTAAGTTTATGGGATAGTCAAAGTGCATTAATTGACACATGGGAAACTATTGATGGTACTGCTGTGGATAGAGTATCTGTTGCCATGTATGTACGCTATACAACTGATAACCCAGCAAGTTCGCCAGTATGGAGCAGTTGGCGTGAATTTAGCAATGCTATAGTGCGTGGCCGTGGGTTTCAGTTTAAAATTATTGCAGCCTCTGAAGATATTGCGCAAAATATACAAATATCACAACTTGGTGTTTTGGTCGAATTACAGCAACGTGTTGAGGTATCAGCTATTTTGACAACAGGTACTGCTTCTTATAATGTGACATATACAAAAGCATTTTATGCTGCACCATCCATTGGCATTACGGCATATGATTTATTACATAATGAGGATTTTACAATTACAAGCGTTACCAGAACCGGCTTTACAATTGCCTTTAAGCAGGGAAGCAGCTTCCTTGCGCGAAGCTTCACCTATACTGCGGTTGGTTATGGAGGTGTGATCTAGTGGCTCAACATGATTATGACATTGGCAACCAATCCGGGTCAGCATTTAGATCCGACCTAAACAATGCGCTGGCTGCTATCGTCAGCATCAATAGCGGATCATCAGACCCGGCTACCATGTTTGCCTATCAGTTATATGCTGATACAACCAATAACCTATTAAAACAGCGCAATGCGGGTAATAGCGGCTGGGTAACAATTGGCACATTAGGCACCACCAACTTAGGTTTGGCCGCATTAGCAAGCCCTACCTTTACTGGTACACCACTAGCACCAACCGCATCAGCAGGCACCAACACCACACAGATAGCAACTACAGCTTTTGTGGTGTCAAGCTATTTGCCATTAGCTGGTGGTACAGTCACCGGCAACGTAACGCTAAATGCGCAATCAGATATAAGATTTGCTGATGCTGATAGCAGTAATTACGTTGCGTTGCAGGCCCCAGCAACGGTTGCGTCAAACCTGACGCTGACCCTACCTGCGGCTGATGGTAGTAGCGGGCAGGCATTAACAACAAATGGCTCAGGTGCTCTTGCCTTTGCCACTATTGGTGGTGTACCAACTGGCGCAGTATTTTATTTTGCTGCTAATACCGCCCCAACTGGATTTTTGAAGGCTAATGGTGCTGCGGTCAGTCGCACCACGTATGCTGCATTATTTGCTATCACTGGCACCACCTATGGCAGTGGCGATGGCAGCACAACATTTAACGTGCCAGATCTGCGTGGTGAATTTATACGTGGCTGGGATGATGCCCGTGCAGTAGATACAGGTCGTGCATTTGGTAGTGCGCAGGGTGATCTTACGAAACTTGTAAGTCATACGCATAATACTCAGTTTGTATATAATGATAATAATGCAGCCCTTTTAAATGCCTACGGTTCATTCCAACCAATACAAGCGCAATATAATGGTGAAACAGTTTATCCTGATGGCGGCGTTCAATTTAATGTATCGTATTACAATTGGAATCTTGCAACTGGCGCCCCGTCTACCGTCGGCGGCGCTGAGACCAGGCCACGTAACGTGGCATTGCTAGCCTGCATCAAGTTCTAACTGTGGAAATGAAACAACGACTTGCTAGAATAGTCAGGACTCAAGGGATGTATGCATCATGAGCACTATTATTACCCGCGCAGGCAAGGGCAGTCCATTAACTCACAATGAACTAGATGCAAATTTTACCAATTTAAATACCGATAAATTACAATCAGGTTCGATAGTTAATGCTGACATTGGAGCAGCGGCTGCTATTGCATACAGCAAACTTGCGACGCTGACTAGTGGTAACATTGTACTAGGCAGCAGTGCCAACGTAGCAACTAGCACGGCAGTTACCGGTGATGTAACCATAACCAACACAGGCGTTACGGCTATAGCCAGTGGTGTAATTGTCAACGCTGATATAAACGCCAGCGCTGCGATTGTTGACACAAAGCTTGCCACCATTGCAACGGCTTTAAAAGTATCCAATACCGCCACTACTGCTACAAGCGCTAACACTGCCAGCGCAATTGTTGCCAGGGATGCAAGCGGCAACTTTACTGCTGGCACAATTACAGCGGCGCTTACAGGAACGGCAAGCGGTAATTTGGTAAGTGGTGGAGCGCTAGGAACTCCAAGCTCAGGCAACCTCACAAATTGCACTTTCCCAACACTTAACCAAAGCACTACCGGCAACGCTGCAACAGTAACTACTAATGCAAACCTAACTGGTGATATTACCAGCGTTGGTAATGCAACAGCTATTGCTAGTGGTGTAATTATTGATGCTGATGTGAATGCCTCGGCTGCTATCGCTTATAGCAAGCTTGCGACGCTAACTAGCGGCAATATTGTATTAGGCAGTAGCGTAAACGTAGCAACTAGCACGGCAGTTACCGGTGATGTAACCATCAGTAACACGGGTGTTACCGCTATTGCTAGTGGTGTAATTGTCAACGCTGATATAAACGCCAGCGCTGCAATTGCAGGTAGCAAGATCGTGGCAGCTACCACAAGCGTTGTAGGCGCGGTACAACTTAGCGATAGCACCAGCACTACAAGCAGCGTATTGGCTGCGACACCAACAGCAGTTAAGGCAGCATTTGATTTAGCTACTGCGGCATTACCAAAAGCAGGCGGCACATTAATTGGTGATGTAATTTTAGATAATCAAGTTGATGCACGATTCCGTGAAGCAACTGCAAACGGCACAAATTACGTTGGATTCCAGGCACCAGCATCTATTGCGGCTGATGTGCTATGGACATTACCTGCAACTGATGGGACCGCTGCGCAGGTATTAAGTACCAATGGATCAGGCACTTTAAGTTGGGCAACGGTAAGTGGCGGTGGAGGCGGCGATGTAACACTCACCGGCACTCAAACGCTAACCAACAAAACACTCACGTCGCCAATACTTACAACGCCAGTATTAGGAACGCCTTCATCTGGAACTTTAACAAACTGCACTGGGTTGCCAATTTCTACTGGCGTCTCAGGGCTTGGCACTGGTGCGGCAACATTTTTAGCAACACCATCAAGTGCAAACTTTGCTGCATTATTAACTGATGAAACGGGGACTGGCTCCAGTGTATTTGCTACTTCACCGACCTTAGTTACTCCTCTGCTAGGTACACCTACATCTGGAACTTTAACAAACTGCACTGGTCTACCAATTAGTGGTCTAACTGCATCTACATCAACTGCGCTGGGGGTTGGCTCTATTGAGCTAGGGGATGCTAGCGATACTACACTTTCTAGAAGTGCTGCTGGTGTATTAGCAGTTGAAGGTGTGGTTATACCAAGCATCTCATCAACTAGCACTCTTACCAACAAAACATTAACATTACCAATCATTGACAATATCAAAGGAGGATTTACTAGCACTCCCAGCCCAGGCCCCTTAACACCTCTCACAACTACACTAACTGTTTCAAGCAATCGCCATCAAAGATTTTTAGGCACTGGTGTACACACAGTTGTCCTTCCTGTTACTAGTACGTTAGGCGTAGGCGTTTCTTATGAAGTTGAGAATGGTTCTAGCACTAAAGACGTAATAATAAATTCATCTGGGGGTAATTTAGTCGCAACAGTGATTCCAGGTACTAGCGTTCAATGTATGTGCATTGGCACAACATTAACAACAGCAGCAGACTGGAGCGCAAGATTTAATGAATTTAGTACAATAACAGGAACAGGGTCTAATGTACTTGCTACATCGCCAACTTTAGTAACTCCAACTGTTGGCGGTGATGTAACAATCAACGGGCAAGGTGGCTTGAGATTTGCTGATTTTGATAGCAGCAACTGGGTGGCTTTTCAAGCTCCAGCAACGGTGGCTGCGAATGTAACTTGGACATTACCGGCGACGGATGGGACCTCTGCGCAGGTATTAAGTACCAATGGATCAGGCACTTTAAGTTGGGCAACGGCAGGTAGTGGTGACGTTACACTCACCGGCACTCAAACGCTAACCAATAAAACGCTTACATCACCAATACTTACAACGCCAGTATTAGGAACGCCTTCATCTGGAACTTTAACAAACTGCACTGGGTTGCCAATTAGTGGTCTAACTGCATCTACATCAACTGCATTAGGTGTTGGCTCCATTGAGCTTGGCAATGCTAGTGATACTACACTTTCTAGAAGTGCTGCTGGTGTATTAGCAGTTGAAGGCGTTGTTATACCAAGCATCTCGTCAACTAGCACTCTTACCAACAAAACGCTCACTGACCCTGCCATTATTGGCACAATCCTTGAGGATGTATTTACTATTACTGATGCGGCGGCATTTGAAGTGGACCCCAGTAATGGCAGTATTCAACTTATAACGCTTGGTGCTAGCCGCACACCAAAAGCCACAAACTTTGTCGCTGGGGAAAGTATTACTTTGATGGTGAATGATGGCACTGCTTACACGCTGACCTGGACCGATGCGACATGGGGAACAGGCGGTGTAATATGGAGAGGCGGCACCGCACCAACACTTGCAACTACTGGTTATAGCGTGATTCAATTTTGGAAAGTCAGCACTCAGGTTTACGGTGCATCGGTAGGAGATGTTGCGTAATGATGCATCCACATGGCTTAAGGTCAGCGGCAACAGCGGCAACATCGGGCTTCGTAACTACAGGTCTAGTATTAAATTTAGATGCAGGTAATGCCGCATCTTACCCTGGCTCTGGAACCACTTGGTATGATATAAGTGGCAATGGAAGAAACTTTACTTGGCCCAGTGCTCCTTCATTTACATCTAATGGATTGTCATCATATTTTTCAACACTCGGAAAGGGTACATGCTTAGGCCCTGCATCAAACTCTTTTGGTATTAATAATACAAGTGGATATACAATATTTGTAATATGCAATGAACTTGCACTTAGCGGCACAACAGCATTTAATTTTAGTGGTGCAGTTAGTTACAGTAGAGGAATTTACTCGCACTTAACTTACTATGGTACTGTTTATCTTGACCAGGGTGGCTGTTGTGGAGTAGATACTAGAACTTCTGTTGGAAGTGGAGGTTCTAACAGTTGGAATATTTGGGTATTCAGAAGATTAGCTAATAGTTCAGAGAGAAGTATTATCAAAAATACTACTACTTTAACTACAAATACTGCTACTGCGGCAAATATTAATTTAGATGCCAATCAGGTGACTTTGAGTGACAACGGTTGGGATGTACAATTAAATTCTTTTATTGTATATAATCGTGGATTATCTAATGCGGAAATCTTACAAAACTTCAACGCTCTTCGTGGTCGCTATGGTTTGTAGTGATCGCTCCTCACACAATTACTAAACAATTATGTACGTCCTAGCGCCCAATCAGACCGTCAAGACCTATCCTTACTCAATCGAGGCTCTGAGACGTGACAATCCCAACACTAGTTTTCCTGCTAGTCCAACTGACGCGACATTAGCTGAGTGGAATGTATTCCCCGTTGTCTATAAGCCAGGGCCAGATTACAACCCAGCAACACATAATCGTACCGAGGGCAACCCAACGCTTATTGACGGCGAGTGGGTAATGACATGGGTGGTGACACCTGCCACACCAGAACAGATTGCTGAACGCACTGCCGCTAAAGAATCGGAAGTGCGTTACGACCGCAACAACCGACTGAGCAACTGCGACTGGACTCAACTGTCTGACGCCCCAGTATTACGTGCTACATGGGCAACGTATCGCCAGGAATTGCGTGATGTAACCGCGCAAGCTGGCTTCCCGTGGGATGTGGTTTGGCCCGTCAGCCCATCTGGGCCAGATCTGATTCTGGCAACGGCGCCTACGTGCAATTCAATTGCATCTGGTACAAACGCGAATGCCGCAAATGCAGGAGCAAATGCAGGAGCAATAGCGTGACACTTCGCTAGACTAGGCGCATCGTCGAGACCCATCGCTGCTGCCCCATGATCGAGCTAGTAGCAGCAATTGCAGGGGCATCCATTTCAGTGGCGGCGATGGGGATATTTGGCTACAGCCGCAGGAATGAAGAAGCATCTGCCGCAATTGTTAGGCTGACAAGCGCCGTGGAGCATATTGCTACGTCGCTAGAAACTTTGCATATTGATATAAAAGAAACAAACCGCGAGATGTTCCAGCGCCTTAATCAAGTCGAAAACCGCGTCAGTAAACTAGAGGTTAGATAGCAGCTAGACTGAGTGCGACGTTTGCCACAATTCTTGTGGACTTCCTATCCCATCCAGCGTTTTGGATTGTTGTTGCCGCAGCATCTGAGCTGATCGGCCTGTCACCACTCAAAAGCAATAGCATTGTTCAATTGGTGTTCCAGATCCTTAACCTGTTGCGCGTAAAAAAGGGCTGATCCGCTTCGGCAAATCAGCCTGGGAGCGTGAGCTTGAATTTGCCATTCGTCAATGGTGGTTTGAGAAGACGTTGCCAGCCCAGCTGGATGCTGCCGAAGCTGAATGGCATAAGGCGCAACCGCTACCGCCGCCACCAATCGTGATAGAACACCCTATCAATGATGAGTTGCAAACAGGCGCTAGTCGCTTGTTAGGTGGCGAGATTTCAATCCATGCACCGTATGAGCGCCAATGAATTTTCTCGCCGCCGCAAAAGCCACCAGCAGACCTGCACCATTGCCACACCAAATGGCTGCATGGTCCTGGGCATGGGAGCTACTAGCACCAGATGAGCAGGCTACATTTTTGGACAAATTCAGGGCTGACCCAGCGCCAAAACCTACATTGGCATGGGAGCCAGCGGCAAAACTAATACGCGAATTTGAGGGTTTTAGT
>Ga0209086_10002244_pt1 | contig 15206 bp, 10 predicted proteins | sample M_130207_XF_Meta_FD_187312 | JGI IMG/M metagenome (GOLD analysis project Ga0209086, IMG submission 187312) | Freshwater microbial communities from Lake Montjoie, Canada to study carbon cycling - M_130207_XF_MetaG (SPAdes) (version 2) | ecosystem: Environmental > Aquatic > Freshwater > Lake... | reverse complement strand
TTAATTGACTTAACACCATTAATATCTTCGGAAATTAAATTAAAAGAATTTGATTTATACAATTCATTTTCCAGTTGAAATACAGTATTATTAAAATATACATGACCAATTAAATTATCGATATTATCACCATTAACATTTATTATCACCTGCGTTGATAAATTTGTTTTTTTTGTAGAATTAATAAAATTTAAAGCAGTTAAATCCGCTTTATTAATGGTGGTAATAAAATTCAAACGGGGGAGTTCTTGAGTTAGATCTACTTTCCCATCGAAATCAAAGTCAATGTTGTCATCTTTTACATTTAATTTACCATTAAAAATTTTCTTAGCAATATTTCCTTCAATAGAAATATTATTATAAGTATAATTATAAAAATCCAAAGAATTAATTGTACCTTTTAATTTTGCTGCAATTTTATCTAGGGTCAAGCCAACTCCATCAATAGAAACATTGGCAGTAACTTTACCCAATGCTGTTGCCCCAAAAAATTCTCCTATATCAAATGCTGTAGATTTTATTGTTCCCCTATAATATTCTTGTTTTTTTTCTTCATCATGATGAACAGAAATATCCGTAGTTAATTTCCCTAATGCGGATGAAAAATTACCATAAGCACAAAAATCATTGTACAAACCAGTAAAAGTCCCTTTAAAATTCACATCGCCTAATTTGGCTATATTACTTGGCACATCCAAAGTTTGCTTTTTTTCAAAGGGAGGAATGGGTAATTGTTTTAAATCATGATAATTGGTAATTAACTTTTCTACATTAAGATAAATAAGCGTTTCGTCAATTTTTGGCAAGCCCGTTAATTTTATATCGCCAATAAATTGTGTTGAAGATTTACTCAATATAATATTCATATTTTTTCCACGAATATCATTTATTTTTCCTGAAATTTTTCCTGAAATGATGAGGTTTTTATTCAAGCCTCGCAGTTCAGGGGCGAAATAGGAAATGTCGCTAAAATCCAAAACAGAATGGTCGAAATCAGCATTTAAATTAACTTGATTAACAAAATCATTAAAATCACTAAATGAGTTATATTTAAATGTTAAATTAGTTGTAATCTTACTTTCAACAGTTTTTATTAACAAACTTTCAAGTTCCATTTCAACAGGTGTGATTTTCGCAAAACAGAATAAATTATTTAATATAAATCCACTTTTTTCCTTTGCCGACAAATAATTAATTTTACAATTAATAGCATCTCTATTAAAATATAAATCAGCAATACGGCAATTAATTTTACTTACATAAATATCAGAATAATTAATCCCAAAAGTTTTATTTGTATCCTGCTCATTGCGAAAAGTAAAATCATTATTTAAAAATGTTACATCTCCGATACTGATATCCCAAGGCAAAGGATTATTTGATTTTTTGGATTCTCCTGTATCAAAAGCATCCAGAATGAACTGGTAATTATAATTCTCATCCGATTTATATTTAATTATTGCAGTTTTGGTGTTAGATATAATTAGGCTTTTTATATCTATTTTGCGTTTATTAAAATTGATATCATTAATACGAATCTTTAATTCTTTCGAATAAAATAAAGTATCTTGATGCTTATCCTCAATATAAAAACCCCTTAAAACAATGTTTTTATAAAACTGAATATCTACACTTCCTATTTCTACATGCGCTTGCAATTTATCAGATAAATAAATTGCTGTTTTTTTTGCCACATATACCTGAACACTCCGAATTTGAATCAGAAAAAATAGTATCATCAGCACAAAAATGATTGTTGCTAATAGTTTGAATAATATGTTAGTAATTTTTTTAATATCTTTGTACAGCTTTAAATTCCTTCCATCCTAATATAACTTAGCAATTTAAGAATATATAAAATTGCTAATAGAAAAATATTTTACTCCTCAATGGAAGACAACAGGTGCTAAAGTAATAAATATGAACAACACCATCAACATATTAGGCATTGAATCGTCCTGTGATGATACAGCAGCTGCAGTGATACAAAACGGTAAATTACTTTCTAATATTATCGCTAATCAAAGCATTCATCAAAATTATGGTGGTGTTGTTCCTGAATTGGCCTCACGGGCGCATCAGCAAAATATTATTCCTGTTGTAGATCAGGCATTAAAACTTGCAGGAATTAAAAAAAATGAACTAAGTGCCATTGCATTTACTCGTGGCCCTGGACTTATGGGATCACTTCTTGTGGGTAATTCCTTCTCAAAAACTTTTGCATTAGGATTAAACATCCCATTAATTGAGGTAAATCACATGCAAGCGCATATATTGGCGCATTTTATTCAAACTCCAGAGCTACCAAAATCTTTAATTATAAAAAGTGAAACCGATATGGATTTCATGTCAGTTCAGCAATTAGAATTTAATAATAATGGAAATACTGATGCTGCCATAGAAATTTTGAAATCCTATAAATTGGGAACAAATTCGCCTAAATTCCCGTTTCTCTGTTTAACAGTTTCTGGTGGACATACTCAAATAGTGATTGTGAAAGATTTTTTTGAAATGAAAGTACTAGGTGAAACTATTGATGATGCAGCAGGAGAAGCATTTGATAAGGCTGCTAAAATACTAGGCCTACCATACCCCGGCGGTCCACTTATTGATAAATATGCCAAAGAAGGGAATCCTAAAGCTTTTGTTTTTACAAGACCGAAAGTTTCTGAACTTAATTATAGCTTCAGCGGATTAAAAACAGCCTTTATAAATTTTATTACGAATGAAACGGCAAAAAATCCTAATTTTATTGAGCTTAACAAAGCTGACATTTGTGCTTCCATTCAATATACAATTATAGATATTTTGATGAAAAAATTAATTTTGGCAGCAAAACAATATTCAATAAATCAAATTGCTATTGCCGGCGGTGTATCTGCTAACTCTGAACTACGAGCTACCATTAATATTTTAGCTAAACAATTAGGATGGGATATTTATATACCAAAAATTGAATATTGCACAGATAATGCTGCGATGATTGCTATTACAGGATATTTTAAATATTTAAAAAAAGATTTTACAAATCAAGCTATTACTCCTTCACCAAGATATGGATTATGTTGATGAAATTAAAAATCAGCATTTGTATAATTAAAATATGAAAATAAAAAATTGAGAAAAGAAATGTGAAATAGACAATTAAATTATCCCGGCGATGAAATTAAAACAAATAAAATATCATATTTTATTTTTATTTATGCTTAACGCTATTTTTGTTTACTCAAATTTAGTTACCGACACTATTAGGCTTAAACTTAAGCCTCTCAAAAAAGAAAAGGAATTTCACAAGCAACCTCTACTTTTAAAAACAAACCCCCTTGCCATTTTGTGGGGACCTATTCCTTTTACAGCTGAATACCGATTAATTTCCGAAATTACAACTGGACAAAGACATTCCGAACAAATTGGAATATCTTTCCTTAACACAAGTCCTCTCTGGAAAATAATAGAAAAAACTACTCCTATATCCAGTAAATATCAGTTAAAAACACAAGGATGGCGCATTCAATATGCCCACCGATTTTATCTTATTAAGCGCAAAAAATATGCTCCTTTCGGATTTTATGTTTCACCAACCATATCCTATTCCAATGCACAAATATCTATTGGTTTATTAAACTATTATCGAAAAAGCTATTATAATTTCAGCAATTTAAATGTTAATCTACTTTTAGGCTATCAATTTGGAAAAAACTCCCGTTTTACTTTGGATATTTTTAGTGGTATTGGATATAAAAAGAATACTGTATTTTATCATGTTAATAGCTATAAAATTATACCTTTTGATACAAAAGATTTTGGTGAATTTTACAACTCCGACCTTAAACTTTCTATAGGAATTAACTTTGGTTGGGCATTTTATTAAACCCCAATACCGCATTGGTGAATATTTTATTTATTACTTTTAAAAACCCATTGCTTATTAAGGAATCCAATTAAAAAAAGCGGGGATAATGCCTGAAGCTAATATTACACCCTTCAGGCCATAATTTTAAAAGCCATTTGCTGGAAGGTGTTTCTGAATCAATTGCAAAAAATCAATCCAAAGCTGCTAGCTGCAATAAAATTGAATAGACTTTTTAGAATAGGAGTAAAAATCAGGTATTAGTTAGAAGAAACCTTCAAAACAGATAATATTTTACTCTTTTTATCTTTGCAGTTTATTTTTGCAAAATAATTTCCTGACGCTAATCCTGATAGCTTAAGTTCCACTTGGTTCATACCAATATTTAGCTGATAAAGATTGGTGGAAATTAATTCACCAATAGAATTATATAAAGTAACGGTAGTAGTTTCAGCAGCAGTCAAATCAAATCGAAGGGTGGTGCTTTCAATTGCAGGGTTAGGAAAAACACTTACATTAATTACATTAAAGTCTGATTCGCTAATAGAAGCGGGAGAACAAAGGTTAATAATATCTTGAAGTGCAATTTTCATTGAGGCCAAGTCGGGGTAATAATTTAAGTCATCCTTGATTTTTTTATCCATAGGACAAATTACACTTACTGTTGGGTATCCTGTGCCATAAGGTCCCGGCAAAGGTACCGTTCCATTGATAATAGGGTAATCAGTTCCTAATACCCAGTTTCCTAGGGTATTTGAACCTGTCCCATTTAAGTCGGCAAGAGTAGTGCTTCCATCATCTTCATAAAACAAAACAACAACTTCGTTAGTTCCCAAAGGACCATACTGGTTATAAATGTCTTCTAGGTAATGTGCTGTATGGAACCCCCAACAGGGGCCGCACCATGTGGCAGACATATCTACTACTACAACTTTCCCTGCATTGAGGTAGGTATACAGATTATGACTGTTGCCATTTAAGTCATTTTGTGTAAAATCCGGAGCAACTGCTCCTATTTGTGCAATAGAGGCGCTAATTATAAAACAAAGCGCATTAACAGTAAGTATTTTTTTCATAATCGTTAATTTTTTATAAATGTATAGTATTTAATTTTACAAAACAATATTTATTTGAACACAATACTATTCTAAGCAAAATCACCAATTATTAATAAATTAAAAATGAGTAAAATATATTAAATAATTTGTCTGCTATGCTGCATCATATAATTTTCAAAAAAAAGGAGGATATTGAATTTAAATCAATACCCTCCTTATTAAAAGTTTCAATTATTATAATAATAGCAAACAATTGGGCTATAAAATACTAGCTTAGTTATGCTTTTTAAGCCACTGCCTTGTCTCTATCTAAATCAATAACAATTGGTGTTGCAATACAAATAGAAGAATAAGTACCAATTACAATTCCTATTAACAAGGCAAATGAAAAGCCTCTGATAGTTTCACCTCCAAATATAAATATTGCTAACAATACGAAGAAAATCGTTAATGAGGTATTAACAGTACGACTTAGTGTACTATTTAATGCATAATTTATAACTTTCACTTTTTCATTTTTGTCCAAATCAGCTTTATTTCGTTCTGTTAAGTATTCACGTATTCGGTCAAAAACAACTACCGTATCTGTCATTGAATAACTCATTACCGTAAGTATTGCCGCTATGAAATCCTGATTTATTTCTAAAGAGAATGGCAAAAGACCATCAAAAATAATATATACAGAAAGTACTATAAGAACATCATGAAACAATGCCACTACAGCTCCTAATCCATAGGTCCATTTTTTAAATCTTATAAAAATAAACACAAACATCACCAAACAAGATAACAATACAGCCCATAAAGCTTTTATTCTGATATCACGCGATACTGTTTCTCCCACTTTTTGAGAACTCATTATTTCATATTTAACGTTCAGCGTTTTTAAGCCTTCTATTAATTTCGTTTCTACTTTTTCTTCAGCGTCTTCCGTAGCATCTCCTATTAAATAAGTAGTAGTAATTCTTTGCTGGGTGTTTACGCCATAAGTTTTCACCTCTGGTGCTTCACCAAAACTTACAGTTAATGCCTTACGCACATCTTCGGTAGATTTTACTTCATCAAGACGAACTACATAGGAGCGCCCACCTTTAAAATCAACACCCAAGCTAAAGCCTCCTTTTTGTAGATATGAAAATATACCTAAGGCAATTACAAGCCCCGAAAAAGCGTAATAGATTTTACGTTTAGCAACGAAATTAATGTTAATGTTTTTAAAGGCATTTTCTGTAAATTTATTGCCAAAAGAAATTGTTTTGTTTTGTGTCAACCAACGATCAAAAATAATACGTGTAATAAAAATTGCACAAAATAAGGAGGAAATAATACCAATTATTAATGTTGTGGCGAAACCTTGAAGTGGGCCAGTACCAAAAACATACAAAATAATACCTAGCAATAAAGTAGTTACGTGCGAATCAATAACGGATGACATTGCATTTCTATAACCCTCCTTAATTGCTAAAGCTGTCCCTTTACCTAATCTAAGCTCCTCGCGCACTCGTTCAAAAATTAATATATTAGCATCTACCGACATTGCTATTGTTAAAACAATACCGGCTATTCCGGGTAATGTTAAAACTGCACCAAAGGATGCTAAAATTCCTATTACAAAAAAATTGTTGATAATCATTGCGAAATCTGCTACCCATCCAGCTTTGCTATAATAGAAACCCATGAACAACAGAACTAAAATTAATGCAATAACTGTTGAAAACAACCCTTTTGAAACTGCCTCAGCACCAAGTGTTGGGCCAACAACGGTTTCTTCAACAATACGCGCTGGAGCTGGCAACTTACCTGCTTTTAAAATATTACATAAATCGTCCGCTTCTTCAATTGTAAAATTACCAGTAATTGAAGATGTTCCGCCAGCAATTTCACCTTGTACCGTAGGAAATGAATAAACACTGTTATCCAATACTATTGCAATCGATTTCCCAATATTATCCTTTGTTAAACGTTTCCATGCGATGGCAGCATCAGAAGTCATACTCATGGATATTTGAGGAGAGCCCGAGCCTTCCTGGCTGAATACTTTGCGTGCTTCTGTAATAATATCCCCCGAAAGAGCTGCTTTACCTCTATCTCTGGAACCATTAATAGCAACTAACTGTACACTGGTTTCTTCTTTATCTATCGCTTTAAACGTCCAGAAAAAATTAGTATATGGTCTAAATATTGCTTTTATTCTCTGCATTCTAAAATATGCGTTAATCTTGCCTGTATCTGCGATAGCAGCATAACCTATAACGGGTCCTTCCCCTAAAACAGATTGCCCTTTTTCATCATTTTGTATTGCCGGACTTAGCACTGCAAAAAGTGGATTTTCCTTCCTCAACCTATTAATAGTATCAGCCCTTGATTCTGTAATTTTTTTTGTTGAATCACCGGAAGTTCCTAATTGAGCTGACAAAGATTTTGAAGAAGTGTCATTTGAGATGGAAGTAGTATCCTTTTTTGCAAGCAACTTAGATTTAGGATCCTTATTATCTTTAACAATTGCCTTATCTAAATTAGCTAAGGAATCTGCTTTCGATATTTCGGCAACTGGATTTAAAATCTCTTTTAAACGTGTATTTACTTGATCTAATAATGGGTAAATATCTTTGTTATCATATGTTTCCCAGAATTCTAAATTTGCCGTCCCTTGTAATAATTTCTCCACTCGTCGCTTGTCAGTAACTCCAGGCAACTCTATTAAAATTCTGCCAGATGATGCCAATCGTTGAATATTGGGCTGTGTAACTCCAAATTTATCAATACGAGCTCGTAAAGTATTCTCTGAAGTAGCAATCGCTTCTTCTACCTTTTCCTGTAAAAAAGCTATTACGTCTGCATCTTTAGTATTAAAATCAATTTTCCCCTTCAATTCAATTGTTTGGAAATTAATTGCCAATTTAGCGTTGGGATTAATTTTTTTGAACTCCTCTCCGAATATAATAACGAAATTTTTAGGGTCTTTTTTTTGACGCTCAGCAGCTTGCACTAAAGCTTGCGTAAATGTTGGATCATTACTGTTATTAGAAAGTGAACGTATTATTTCTGCAACAGAAACCTCCAATGTAACATTCATCCCTCCTTTTAAATCTAATCCAAGATTTAATTGACGCTTTTTAACATCATCATAAGTATATTGTGTAATAAATATATCATATACTGGTCTTTTCTTCAAAGAATCTAAATAATAATTCTTTTTAAAATTATATAAAAAATCTAAAAAGGTTTTTTGATCAGAAGGGTTTTCCGATTCTTTCTTTGCCGCTTTTATGGCATCAGCACCTCCCACATAAGCCTGCGCAAATACTTCTGCATCTTTCTCAATACCGGCAGCAACCCATGTAAACATTAAATAATAAGCACATGATAGTGCCAATAAAATTGCAAATAGTATAATTGCACCTTTGTTTTTCATAGTTATTTATTTATAAATTTATTGATTGAATATTTAATTTAGTATCCGAGATTTATTAATAATATTCTATTTTAATAATATTTTTTATCCCAATTCTTTAACTCCTTAATTTATTACTTTTCTATTTATTTGGGCTGCAAATATAGTATAACAATTAATATTTTCCAACTTAATGATACGAATTACACCCGAGTTATTAAAACCCCTTTATTAACTAACACTTCATGGCTTTTTTTCTCCAAAAGCATCGTAAATATTAGAATAAACTAATTAAATTTAAAAAAACAATGCAAATCAAATTTACTACCTTCTTAATAAAACTCACTAAAAACAATCCACTTGCTCTTAGTTAAAACTCCTGCAGCTACCCTCGATATAAAAAAATCGAAAGAAATATTAATTATTTTTATAGTAAAACATCCATAGATTTCTTTTTTTCAATTGTTTTTTTTTAAAATAAGGGAACAATTAAATAAAATAATAGTACTTAATGGCTGCCAAATAGTAATGACAACAAAAATTGATATCCAAATCCAAACTATTGCAAAGGATAAAATGCATCTTCAATATGATTAATATTAATTTTGTATTCCCCTATTATAATGGCAATAATATCAAATCGAACTTCTAAATCAATTTGTTTTTGATTAACATACTCCCCTGCTATTTTAATTAAATTATTTTGTTTCCTCTTATTTACAAATGATTCAGGCTCTCCAAAACTATTACCTTTCCTTGTTTTCACTTCTGCAATTACTAATACCCCCCCAATAGTAGCTATAATATCTGCTTCTAAATTTCTAAATTTCCAGTTTTTTTCAAGTATTACATAACCTTTGTTCTCTAAAAATGTAACAGCTAAAACTTCTCCCTTTTGACCCTTTTCATTATGATCAGCCATTCTTACAAATATTTATAATTAATAAATGTTTTACCCAAATAAAGCACTAAAATATTGATATAGCCAAATTTTGCTAACATCGTTATTCTCTCCGCCTTAAAAGGCCGAGTTAATGTTCAAAACTAAAGATTTTTTTAATTTAGCACTTAAAAATTATTTTAACCCCAAATATTCTTAATGTATTTTTCAAAATAATTTTTTAAAAAAAATATTTTAACCTTTTTAAAAAACTTAAAAAAAACCGTAATAACATAGAAATCAATTATAAAAATTATAAAAACAAATAAATCTCAAGCTTTTAATGAATTAACCTATTTTAAATTTTTATGAAATAAAAAACAATTTTAAGAATTTTGATAAATTTGCATAATTTATGAATGATAATATTATTTAGTGTCTGTAAATATAATCGAGAGTCTGATTCATAATGTTCAAGTTCGAGGCTTGCGAATTTTTGAAAATTAAGGAGTTTGCTTTTGCAAATAACTGTTTTCAAAACAAGCATAACGAAGAAATCGCAGATTATGGAAAGACTCTATTTAGTTATTAATCCTTTTTAATCAATTACAACTGATGTTCATTTTTTAGTGCTTTAAACGATCTTAATAATTTGAGATAACAGTATGTAATTATCGGAATGTAAATTTGTTTGTTTTTAATTACAATTATTCATACCTTCATTTTTTGTAAAATATATAGTTCTTTTAATCTATTAAAATAAATACATTATTTAATCTAACAATTATGTTGAACATATTTCTAATTATTTGCATGAGCCTTTTTACGCTGTGTGGCTATTTTATTAATAACTTACCTTTAATTACATTTCCCTCCATTATTGCAAAATTAGAATCTTTAAATCAAGATGAAGGGTCCCATCAAATAGGAGAGCGATTTGGAGGAGGAGTAATTTTTTATATTGATAGTACTGGTCAGCATGGTTTAATAGCTGCCAAATCAGATCAAAAAAAGGCAACATGGTATAACGGCGATTATTTAGTTACAAATGCTATTGGCACTGCATTAGGTACCGGAAAGGAAAACACGGCTACTATTATTGCTGCGCAAGGCATTGGCAATTACGCCGCCAACATATGCGACCAATTAGAACTAAATGGATTTAGCGATTGGTTCTTACCTTCCAAAGATGAGCTTAATTTATTGAGAACTAATAAAACTGCGGTAGGTGGTTTTGCTAATCCATTTTATTGGTGCTCTACCGAGTATAGTTCGCACTATGCTTGGGCACAAAACTTCAATAACGGGTTCCAAAATTATGGCAATAAAAACTCCTCCCCTTCTATTCGAGCAATAAGGGCATTCTAAATATTAATATATAGCACATAAAAAAGAAGCTTTATTATTAATAGATTTACTGTATGGAAAAGCCGGTAACAAATATTTGCATAATTAACATTATTTCAATTTACCTTTGTAAAAAAATAACATATGAAAAAAATTAAAGTTGCCATTAATGGTTTTGGAAGAATTGGAAGAATTTCGTTTCGAGTAATGCAGGAATCTAAAAACATTGAAATAGTCGCAATTAATGATTTAACCGATAGTAAAACACTTGCGCATCTTTTAAAATATGATTCGATCCATGGCATCATAAATGCAGATATAAAATCAGACGACAGTGCTATAATTGTTAATGGAAAACGAATTTCTGTTTATGCTGAAAAGGACCCTTCTAAGCTTCCTTGGAAGAGTTTACAGGTTGATGTAGTTATTGAGGCTACAGGATATTTTTTAGATAAAGAATCTGCCGGTAAACACATTGCTGCAGGTGCTAAAAAAGTAATCATATCTGCTCCAGCAAATACAGATGATATTAAAACAGTAGTATTGGGAGTAAACGAAAACAAATTAGAGGAGACCGATTTAATAATTTCTAACGCCTCCTGCACTACTAATTGCGCTGCGCCAATGATAAAGGTATTGGATGAAAATTTCGGATTAGTTCAAGGGTTCATTACTACTGTTCATGCATATACTGGCGACCAAAGGTTGCACGATGCGCCACATAAAGACTTGAGAAGAGCCAGGGCAGCAGCTGTTTCAATTGTTCCTACTTCTACTGGAGCAGCCAAGGCTATCACAAAAATATTCCCCCATTTAAAAGGCAAACTAGGTGGTTGCGGAATGCGTGTTCCTGTGCCTGATGGGTCTTTAACAGATATAACTTGCTTGCTTACTAAATCTGTTACCATTGAAGAAATAAATGCTGCTTTTAAAATAGCAAGTGAAACAAACTTAAAAGGGATTTTACAATACATGGAAGACCCCATTGTTTCAATTGATATTGTTGGTAATTCACATTCTTGTATTTATGACCCTGAGTTTACTTCAATAGTTGGTAATATGATTAAAATAATTGGTTGGTATGATAATGAAGCGGGGTATTGTAACAGGCTAAGTGATTTAGTGAAAATAATTGGGTAAATAATTTATAAAAAAACAATGCTCAACAGTTGTTTTTTGCATCCTTACCTAAACAATTATTTATAATATTTCAATTCCAAATTGGCACCATCAAACACAGCGTAACTACTATAATTAATCCATTCGCCAAGATTAACATAGCGGCTATTATTTGGCAGCATAATATCTAGTGGTAAATGACGGTGGCCAAATATAAAATAATCGAAAAATTCTTTTTTTAGTTTTTCCTTTGAATATACAACCAACCATTCATTTTCTTCGCTAGTAAATTTTTCATCTAGCGGTCCGTTTTTTAAGCGGCTTTTACTCGACCAATAATTCGCCATACTTAATGCAAAATTTGGATGTAGTCTTGCGAAAAGCCATTGACATAAAGAATTTGAAAATATTTTTTTAATAAATTTATACCCATTATCTCCTGGCCCTAAGCCATCTCCATGCCCTAAAAAAAACTTTTTACCATTATATTCCCTACAAATAGGCTCTTTATATATTTTAACCCCTATTTCTTTTGACAAATAATCAAACATCCACATATCATGATTACCGGTAAATAATATGACAGGAATTCCTAAATCGCATATTTCCGCAATCTTCCCAAGAAATCGAACAAAATATTTTGGTGCCGTATGTTTGTATTCAAACCAAAAATCAAACAAATCACCCATCAAATAAATTTCCAAGGCATCCTGCTTTATCTCGTCCAACCATTTAACAATAAGCTTTTCACGAATTAAACTTTCTTCATAGGAAGGCATACCTAAATGAAAATCTGATGCAAAATATATTTTTTTGGTTAGGTTCAATGTTTTTACGTAAAAAATTATGGAAATTAAAAAAAATCTCACAAATATAATAATTTGATTTTTGAAATGATCGACGATCTAAAATAAAAAACTCCCTCATCCTCAAAAATTTTACACTTTTGAGTTGATAATCCTGCTACAAGTTTTCATTAGTAAATAATTGGTTTTTAAAACAAGAATAACGAAGCCCCCTAGTGAAACGAGCTCTCGAACACCTTTAAAATAAGATATTTATGAGTAAACCTGACATTATATAAAGCCTCTAATTAATCCATTTACCAGGCTAACCAAAACTCCCCTACTTTTATAAATATATCATCGCCGGTGAGCTTCCTCAAAAAAAATTATAATACCATTCGCACCTTTAATAGTATCTCCATTAAAAATAAATTGGCATATGGTTAAGAACACTGTAAATACAAGCTATTACTGCAATTATTTTATAATAAAGATAGTTTTTTCATTTAAATCTTATTTTAAATTTATCCTCAATAGAAATTTGCCCTCATTTAAAAATATTTTAAAAAAAATTAACATGAATTTGCAAAATAAAAGAATAATAGTAACTTTGTTTATAATATAAAATTAAAAAATCCACTTTTTAGACGAATATAAATATGAAAAACAAAATAACAATTCTTCTATCTTTTGCTTTTTTTACCCTTTTTATGGTTTCTTGCAAGGTTCAAAAGGAGCGCTGTGCTGCTTATGGGAAAATTAATAAAATTGAAACCATAAAAAATATTACGGATAAAACTCAAAAATCAATTTAAGATATTATTATTTAAAATATGAATTGGCTGCCACTTACTTCTGAAAATCAGCTTCAAGAAATTATTACAAATTCTTTTAATTCTAAAGTAAAAGCCGTTCTTATTTTTAAACACAGCACTCGCTGCTCTATTAGCCTAATGGCGCTTAATCGCTTAGAAAGCAAATGGAAATCCCCTAAGGAGGACGTACCTGTATATTTTTTAGATTTACTTAAATTCCCTCTTATTTCTTCGAAAATTGTTGAATTATTTAATATTCAACATGAATCTCCGCAAATTTTATTAATAAAAAATGGACAAAGTACTTATAACGCCTCACATTCCGCTATTTTATTTTCTGAAATTGAAGCCCAATTAGCATAATATTTTTTATTCTTTTTTAGACCTGCTTAATCTATTCTCGAATATCATTAAAAAAAATGCAATATTTTCTATTACCATAATATATAACTATATTGCATTATAATAATTAAATATAATTCCCTCATGAAAAAACTGAATCAATTACTGTTAAACATTATTTTTATCTCATTTAGTTTTTATGAAGTGTTTGCACAAAATATTTTAAGAACCGAAAAATATGCCGCAAACGTAAATGAAATTGATTATAATAATTCAATTAAAACCACTGCTAGATTTAAAATGCCTAGTGATATTAAATCAATTGATTTTCTCGAAAAGACAGTAATCCTTAAATTAAAATCCAAATTTCGTTTTATTTGCACCACCAATAGCATCAATAACGATTTATTTAATTTATTATACAAAAATATTGAAGGAAATAATTTGACAAAAAAATTCCCTCATGCAATAGCTCCAATTAGAACTTTCAACGAAAATGGAGAGCGTTTTGCCGACTTAACATTAATTTATGAATTTAATTATAATGCTTCTTTTTCGCTAGAAAAAATTATTAATAAATTATTGTCAATGCAATTATTTGAATATGTCGAACCTCACTATATTCAACATTTATGTTATACACCCAATGATCCTAACCTATCTACGCAATACGCTATTACTAATATTCAAGCGGAAGCTGCTTGGGGAGTAAATTCCACCACCGCTAGAGGCGATACCAACGTGGTAATAGGCATTACCGATACCGGTGTAGAACCTAATCATTCTGATTTAAAAAACAATATAAAACATAATTATAACGATATTATTGGCGGTGGCGATGCTGATAATGATGGCTATACCGACAATTTCTCAGGATGGGACATGGGAGAAAATGATAACGACCCTTCATACAACGCAAACCCTCACGGAGTTCATGTTTCCGGCATTGCAGCTGCTTCTGTAGATAACGCTACTGGAATAGCAGGAATTGGTTTTAATTGCAAATTTATGCCTATAAAAATTAGTAATGCAAACGGAATTCTTACCCAATCCTATGAGGGTATTATTTACGCTGCCGATCATGGTTGTTCAATTATTAATTGTTCTTGGGGAAGTCCAAATGGAGGGGTGTTAGGACAAGATGTTATTGATTACGCAACCATTAATAAGAATGCCCTCGTTATTGGTGCTGCAGGAAATAATAGTTCGGATCTATTGTTTTATCCTGCCGCTTATAATTATGTTATTAGTGTAGCCAATACAAAAAGTGACGACAAAATTTCAGCTACTTCAAATTACAACTATACTGTTGATGTATGCGCTCCTGGTGAAAGCATAAACTCTACCTACCCTACCAATAATTACTCTTCACAAACAGGAACATCTATGGCTGCTCCATGCGCCGCAGGGGCTGCCGGCATAATTAAATCATTTTACCCCTCCTATACGGCCTTACAAATTGGCGAACGTTTAAAAACAACTTGCGATAATATATATTCATTAATGAATTCAAGTTATTCAAACAAATTAGGGAATGGTCGTATTAATTTATTTAAAGCTTTAACGCAGGCAAATTTACCATCTGTAAAGATGACCCTATTTAACGTATCAGACTA
>Ga0209086_10002243_pt1 | contig 15208 bp, 23 predicted proteins | sample M_130207_XF_Meta_FD_187312 | JGI IMG/M metagenome (GOLD analysis project Ga0209086, IMG submission 187312) | Freshwater microbial communities from Lake Montjoie, Canada to study carbon cycling - M_130207_XF_MetaG (SPAdes) (version 2) | ecosystem: Environmental > Aquatic > Freshwater > Lake... | reverse complement strand
GTCTTTTAATATGCTTGTTCATCATTCAACTCCAAAATAGACTTTTAAATCTTCTGCAAGAAGATGTCCATGCTCCCAGTTTCGAGAAGCATAGTCCATAGTTTGCCGCACAATCAACTCAGCAAATTTCTGGTCTCTAATGTCACTGCAATCTGGATGATATTCACCTGGCATCAGAATTTGATTGTCAGCCAATTTATCAGCCTGTTCAGCCAGTTTACGAATTCGTTCGTTCATCGCTTTCTCCCTAGTGACTGTATATCAGCATCATCAGTAACATACTGCACAGCGCCTTTTGAATAGGCGGGAGCCAGTCGCTTGCTCTTGGCAATGATAGCATCACGCACTTCAGGAGTTTCCTTGGCAAGTTGAGCTGCATCCATAACACTATTTCGGGAAGGAAGAAACTGCTTTGTCGTAACATGAGATGGAAGATTGAGAGCAACCTCAGAACCAGGACGCAGTGCTCGGGTAGATCCGAAAGTCACACTAACACCCCGAAGTTTACTGACATCCAACTTCTTGACGATCTCACCTTTCGGCTTGCTCTTCTTAGACCAACGATGAAGCTTCACACTTTCTCCTTATACTTAGTCAGGAAATGACTCACAACTTTTTCATTAATCATCGTAGGAATATCCATATAAGGATCTTCCAAGAAATACTGACAACCATTTTTCCAATTACTATACTTCAAGAAAGAAGCGTAATCACTCAGATGTTTCTTATTACTTGGGTCAAAAAGCACTCGAGGCTTCTGTTGAAAGACACGTTTACTATATCCCATAAAACTTCCCTCCACTATCACTTTTGCGGCTCAGAATGCCAAACGCCATAGATGCAATGAACGAATTCATGTCCAATAAATTCAGGTTCATACTTGTTCTTTGGGTCAATCATATAAATCGTACACTTATTGTCATTTAATCGAATGACTGAGAATGCAGCAACGTTCTTTGGTTCTACTGTTCCCTGTATATTATTACGTTTACGAATTTCTGCGGTAATTGCTGCGGCATCTTTTACAAGAATAACTTGAACAGGAAACTCAGTGCGAGTAAATGTTTCTTTCTCGAAATAGTAGCCATCTAGACCTTTTTGGCTAGATGGATTATCGCAAGCAACAAGAGTTACCAACAATGTAACTGCAAAAGCAACGCCAACAACAATAAACTTATTCATAATTTAATCCCATAGTCCATCATAATACTTAGCAAACAAGCGACGACCATTATTGATGCGCTCTTGATGCTTCTTCATACCGTCAGAATCAACCTTGAAAGTATGTTTGGGTCCATCAACCAACCGTGTATATGTTGACCCTTCAACTTTCTCAGAGCGCATATCAATCTCACCGCTATAGTAGCTATTTTCCCATTCGTTGTTATCTTGCTCAAATGCCCAAATCATTTCGTCCATAACCCATTCCCAACGTAGGAAATGATTGCCATCAGTATCCCATTCATTTTCTTTCGGTGGTGCCACAGTAGAGCGCAGGTTTTCGGGAACATCAGCGTCATCAGTCCAAGGTGCACCGTGCTTGTTTTCTTTTAGTTGCTTGAGCATAGGAACAACAATCAAAGAAAGAGTGCTGTTCATATTCCAGGTATCATAGTTGTCAAGATGAATCACGATATTGCGCTTACGCTTGCTGTCGACCCACTGGCAAAAACGCAGCAGCAAAGAAGGATTGGTATTTTTACCCAACCATTGGTCAGGTTCCTTGACATAGTCGCCAGAAAGCCAGCGCCCCAATTTATGAACAGTATCGTCTGTGTTCTTGTCTTTCCAAAACAAAATCTTTTCTGCAATTTGGTAAGGACCGATGAAGTCTTTATATGGACCAATTTTTACGCGCATAAAAATACCTCACAATTCTACAACTTATAGAACTATTATACCCCCAGAGAGGTTAAAAGACAAAAGATTTATTCCTCAATAGAATCAATAACTTACGGAGTCTCTAATTGCAAAACATCAAGATTTGCCATTTTGAGCATATTGATGCCAGTTTCATCTCTATAAGAATTGATATAATAGACAGTTTCAATTCCGCTTGCAATTATCATTTTTGCGCAATCTGCGCAAGGTGCGTGAGTGATGAAAATTGAGGAATTTTTAGTTGAGTCACTTGATGCTGCAACCTTTGCGATTGCATTTATTTCAGCATGGATAACTTCTGGTTTAGTTACATAATCATCAGTTTCACAGTCATTATCGAATCCTTTCGGCATTCCATTATAACCATATGATAAGATGCGGTCATCTTTTACAATGACTGCACCTACCTTCAAACGCCTAGCTCGAGAGAGCTCTGAAACTCTCTTAGCAATATCAGCATAAAGCATTACGAATTTTTCTTTCATATTTAAGACCCAGTGGAACCAAACCCACCAGTTCTATTCATAAAAGGTTCTGGACGAGAATTTGTTTCAGAGAATGTGAACGTTTCATTGTTCACAACTTCTGCTTGACAAATTCGTTCATGTAGCTGGATTGTTTGCACAACTTTCGACGTATTAACCATAAGAGCATAAACCTGCTCTTGATAGTCAATATCAATTACACCTTCACTATTTGCGAGAATCAATCCTCGCTTTAATGCCATTCCTGAACGAGCATGAAGGCGAATTGAGTATGCTCGAGGAGCATGGAATAAACTTACTGGAATTTCAATTTTAAAAATTAACCCAGTAGGAACAAGCAACCTTTCCCCAGGATAGATAGTCAACTCGCGCGAATCTTTAGGGAGTAATCTCTTAATTGGTGTATTATTTTCATCATACCCAGAGACCACATCACTAACTGGAGCAAACGTCAAATCAAAACAAGTTGAACCGTTAGTTCCCCAAACTGGAGTGGGAACATCATTTGCCATTTTATAAAATTTCAAAAACATAATATACTCCAATTATTTTTCTAGTATTGCCACAAACATACCATTATGCCACTGAGCCTTGTCGCCATTATAGGCTGCAGGCAATTCCCATTTTTTATGTATTTTTAAATTGCTCTGAGAAATGCCAGCATAAGTTCCATTTTTCACCTTATCCCAATTCCAGTCATCGACTATTAAAATAAATTCATTGCTCAAATTTTCTAAAAAGTCAGTTATTGCTTTACATTGATCAATTTCTTCATGTTCACCGTCGTAAAAATATACATTAATATCTTTAATTTTATTTTTCGATTCAACTTTCATGTCAAAGCTATTTTCGTTAAAAAACTTAAAATTAACAATCTCATTATCTTCACATGTGGCTAAAAATTCTTGTTCGCTTCCACCATAAAATGAATCTAAACTAAAATTATCAATAGCATATGCATTCAACGGATTATTATTATATAAAGCAGAAACAAAAGTTGAGCCTTTATATGTTCCTATTTCCAAATAATTTGTATCTTCTTTGATTAATTCATTTAAAAATATTCTAGTTTTGTTCGAAGACATTCCCTCTAAACTGAGCTGTTTATCTGTAAGTTTAGTTGAACCTGAATCTGCATTTGCTATCGCAAATTCAACCGCATCAATATATTTTTGTATATTTCTCACTTTATTCCTCTCTTTTTTTCTTACCAATGTTGTACTTAGCGACTAATTCCCAATCATTCTTATCCTTGTGTGCAATAATCTTAATTTGGGAAAGAGGAGCTCTTAGTTCTTCAATTCTTTCTGGGGAAATAATCTTAATTAGACCCCATTCTGAGAGAAGGTTAATGATGGTATTGCGACGAGCAACATCATTCTCAACAATGCTTGATGGCTTACCATCCAAAGCAAAAAGTTCTTTGAAGTGTACAATATAATACTTACCCTGCTTATGCAGGATATGGCAAGATTGGTAAAGTACATTTTCTTTTTTAGCGGCTACGCCGATTCGAGTAAGAGTTTCACGAACTTTCAGGAAATCATCTTTCTCGGCTAGAATAATTTCGATTAAATTTTCCACACTCATATTTAATCACCTATAGTTGTTTTAATTCTAATAGAGGTGATCTGTTCTTCAGTTAAAAGTTTGATAGCTTCTCTAGCTTTTCTATCAGAATAACCAAAAAATAACTTAATAGCTTCCAGATCACTTTGCTTTTCAGGCTTAAACCATTTAGCAAATGGTCTTTTTGATGCCCGTATGCTATTTATAAGATAGTCATATTGCGCTCTACTGTGCAACTGGTAGTTTTTATTCATTTCGTTGGCAAACATTACACAATCAACATAATTAGATAGTGCTTTATTTACAACATATGAATTATATTCTTTAATTGAATCATCATCAGTTAGAACATCTTGCTTTGTGTTGAGTATACTTGGGATGATATCCTTAAACAGGTCAACACTCATGATGTAAATTCACAGTCAATCATCATTTCAGTGAGGAATGCTAATAAATTAATTTCCTGATCAGCCACAAATGCAGACTGATACTGATATTTTGCCAGAAGAATTACTGCCATTGGAATAGTATCTTTCTTCAGGTTCTCATACAATCCATCATAGATTTCACGATAGATTAGATTGGCATCATTATCAGAATTTGAGGCAATCCACTTACGGATCTCAGTAAAGTTTTTTTCTTTGAGAAGCCCCATCAATTCCTTGATTCGAGTATTAGTATTGACAGACAAGATACCTGTATCTACCTTACCTGAAACAGAATACCGCTGGAGTTCATTTAGAACTCGACGATAGTCTGGAAAATACTTGCTGACGACTTCAGCAATTACCTTACCTTCATAATCGATCTTCTCAGTCTTAAGAATCTGCTCGATACGCTTGAAGAAGGCAGTTGCCATCTTAGCCTTATCGCCATTCTTTAACTTAAAGTCGATGATTGCACAACGCGAGTGGAGCGGCTGGATGATTCGGTTCTTAAAGTTACAGGTAAAGATAAAAGAACAATTACCCGAGAACTCTTCAATAACTCCACGGAAAGCTGCCTGAGCATTTGGCGTCAGATAGTCAGCCTCATCGATAATAATAACCTTACGACCACCCATCAACGAAACAGATGAGGCAAACCCCTTCACTTTCACACGCAGAGTGTCGATGCCTGACTCATCTGAGCCGTTGATTAGGATATAGTCACAACCAATTTCTTCGCACATGGCTCGAGCGACGGTAGTTTTACCGACACCTGCCGAGCCAGTGAGAATCATATTTGGAATTTCTTTCTTCTTAACGTACTCGAGAAATGGCTTCTTCAGACTATCTGGAAGAACGCATTCATCAATGGTGCCAGGACGATACTTTTCAACCCACAAAATCATATCATTATCATTCATAATATAAAACTCCTCAAATCACTTATTTTCAAATACGGTATCGTAAGTTTCGGCGAACTCAGTATCTTCCGCGATTACCTCCTGTACGTTACGCTTATGATAAGCCTTTGCCAACTTACGAGCCATCTTTGGTGGGATCTCATATTCATCCTTAAGATCCACAAAGATGTCTTTGACTAAGTCTCGTTCAGCAGAGACTCGAGTCCAAGAGTTGCTAATTTCAGTAAACCTATTTTTGATTTCCTGCAGGTCAGTAGGAGTATAGCCACGTGCCATGATTACTTACCGAAGTTCGAAGAGGCTTGTTCAATTGCAATCCAGTAAGTCACATTCTTATTAGTGAACTTGCTGACACCAATCGAAGAAACTTTAACTTCATATGCACCAGGAATGACCTTGAGGTTTTCAATCTTAAGAACTGCCTGGAATGAAATATCCGAGCTGCCATCGACCTTAACGCTAGCGTCGTCGACGATCTCACCCTTAACGTCCATTGCCCAAATATTAATATCCTGACCCTTACCGTCACACTTTACAACAACGTTGGGGCACTTGAGGATAGATGCAGTGCTGAAAATCCAGCTTAGGACTTCTGCCGAAAGATTAAACTTAACATCGTAATCAGGAATATTAATATTCTTATTCGGAGGAGTTAGAATAAGAGTTGCTGGCGTATAGCGGAGACGAACCTTACCAACCGAACGACAGACCAAGAATTCCTTTTCAAATTCAACTTCAGCACCAGCCTTATTCTGAGAAAGAATACCTAGCATCTTATTCAGATCGTAGATACCAAACTCATTAGGGAAAGATTCTTCCACCGTAGCCTCAGCAAGGATAGCCTTGTTAGACGAAATGGTACGAAGAATGCTTCCTGGCTTTACAACAAGCCCTTGATTGATGGAAGCGAAGTTCTTAAGAACCGACAATGTATTATCACTTAGTTTCATTTTATACCTCAAAAATTTAAGTAGAACGATTATTATATACTAAATTGACCAAAGAGTCAACCTTTTCAGTTAGGTCTTCTAGTGTGCTATTGTTAGCAATTTCAGCATCAATATCCGACCCAATCCAAGCCCATTCGCTGAAGTGTACGTTGGGGTATTGTTCTGCCATACCGTAATAGTTGCTCTTTTTATTAACTTTAAGAGCAACATTGTACCATTCAGGCTCATCACCACGCTTCACTCGAATTACAATACCACCTGCTTCCCGAATGGCTTTAATTTCATTCGGGAAACGAACATCAGCAATTACATAATTGTTCCAAGGTGCATTCTCGCACCGACGAAGAACAGTATGAACCCAGAGGTCAGGGTGAAATACGTCACGTCCTGCCTCTGTGCCCATAAGTTGTAGAGCTAGTCTTGGGGAGAATGCTTTACCAAGTTTCTCAGACCAGAACTTATCATCCTGCTCTCTCCATGCTCGCGACTCGGGTGTATCGCCTTCAAGAAGAGCACGATCCCAGCCAAAAATAACTGAGACCGCATCCTTAACACTATTGGCAAAGCTTTCTTTAAAAAAGTCGTGTCCATCTACTAAAAGATCGGCAACGGCTCCCTTGCCTGCCCCAATAAAGCCAACTAGTCCTACAATCAAAGAGCACCCACATAGTTGGCAACAGCTGCCATATCACCAGTGAACGCATAGCTTCCGATGTGGTGAGTCTTCATCCATGGGCACAACCAAATCTTGCCACCCATGTTACGCCACCACTGACAGAACATATAGTCTTCAGAGAGATAACGATCAGATCCCTTACCACCATTTTCAACTGTATCAATTACGGTATCGAAGTATGCATGGATGTAACGCGAACCATCAAAGTTTGCCTGACCAACATGGTCTGGCTTGTATCGAAGATTTGGATATTGCTCTTCAAACTTAGCAAAAACCTCGCGCTTAACCATCATGAAACCAGTACCGATTTCCATAACTTCTAGAGGCTCACCAACATTAAACTGACCAGTACCAACTACAGCATTGAAGACATAATCTCCACAAACCTTTTCGAGTTCTGCTCCAGTGATGTTTGGGTTACGCTTAACAGCTTCAACAACAGAACCCCACTTAATGGTTTTCTTTGGGTATGGTCCACCAATAACTTCCTTATCAATTGCCATCATAGCAATAACATCGCGAGGATCGAAGTGAATATCGCTGTCGATAAACAGGAGGTGGCTGAAGCCAGAACGTAGATACTCATCTACAAGATAATTACGAGCGCGAGTAATTAGGGATTCATTAAAGATAAATGAGAATCTAACTTCAATCCCATACTGAGAACATAGTGCCTGCAAATCAAGACACGACTTAGCATACATGCCATGATTCACACCACCATACATTGGTGTGGCGACAAATAGTTTATTCTTGCGCAATGTTTCAACGGAAATTTCCAGCTTCATTATTATTCACTCCAGGTAAAAAAGTCTTTAATTGTATTAATAATCTTAGTTTGGTCATCGTAAGTTTCGTTGACCATTGTTTCTATATAGCCCATGAGAACTAGCGAACTACAAATATTTGAGATTTTCGTTTCACGGCTGTTCTTAAATTTATCGTCTTGATCGTCTTTTCTGTCCACATGACGCTTCTCTTTCTCATCATGGGACGCCCTCAAAACTAGAACTTTAAAGTTTTCTTCTAGGACATTATCTGCAATATGTTCTAGAAATTTACCGTTGAATAAACGGTCACCTTCAAAAATCACATTGACCTTTTCAGTATTTTGCCGCAAGTCATCAATAAACTTAACTGCATCAGGCTGAACAGCCATGCTTAGACGGTCAGTTCCCTGGAAAACATTACCATCTTTTTCATATTTACCTAGAATATAGGTGCGCAACTTTTCGCTGTATAGCGCATCAAGGAGTTTCTGAGGCTTGCAAACTTTCCAATCGTCAGCCATGGCAATGAGTTTAAAAATTAATGTCGTTTTTCCTGTGGCAGGTTCACCGCCCAATGCAATCACCTTAAGCATAAAAAGCCTCCAAGCCAACTGTTACTGGTTTTTCGTCATCAAACATCCACTCTAATTTAGATATTCTACCTGAATTCAAGTAAGAAGTAAACATTTCTTTATTGATATTTTTAATGCCAGCTAAAGAAGGTTCAAGGGTTTCATTTCTAGATTGCCATAAAACATTCCAGTCAATACCATGCCAGCCATCTTTTTCTGCCTGTTGAATTTCTTCAGACTGTCTATCAAGATAGTATCCCAAATATCTCCCATGATGTTCGCGGAAGATTTTCTTAAATGAGCATAGGCAAGTTTCCATCGTAAAGAAATTAATTTCATCTCTTAATTCAGGAAACCTAATTTTCATCTCTATGAGGATATCTTGTGCAATTCCTTCAAGAATTCCATATTCCTTTGTAGTAAGTTTTGAGTCATATTTTTCATCTTGATCGAGCGCAAAATGTAAGCCATTACGATGTGAACGGGAACCAGAATAATCGTCCAACATAAGAGAAGTAGGCTCAACTCTAATATTAGCAGTGTGGTAAAGATGCTGGAGATAAAACCAAGTGGAATAACGACCAAACTTGTAAAGACCGTTCTTAATAGCTCCCCATAAATTGTCGAATGATTGGTGTTCGTTGTCTCCATAATAACTCTCCAAAGCTTCACGTTGAGATCTATTTCCAATAAATTTTTGATATGATTCGAACATCACGGGAAGATGTCCCTTGTTCCACTTGGTGTCAGTTTGATATCTTAATCGTTTATAGTTTTTTGTGTTCCACTGCGTGATTCTATCCACAGTAGCAAGTTCAAAGTCTGGGAATTCATTCTTCAGAACCCATGTGGTTGGAAGCTGATATGTATTACCATACAACCAGCAAATCCAAATTCTTTCTTCGTCGTTGTGTTCATATCTTTTGTTAAGATAGTTAGTGAGCCATACAGCAGGGTCACAATCTTTATATTGAAGTGACCAAGCATACCAACGAATGAATTGCTCTGTTCTATTATGCATTTTTAGAGTTGGGGTATGGCGACAACACTACAACTTTACACTTCATATTTGGGTGCATTCGTTTCATTGCCTGCTCGAGTTTGTACTTAGAACCATCTGGAACATCGTATCTTCTATACTCATCTAGATTTCTGTGACTCACAATCATTATACCATCCCAGGTATTCAAGCCGCCAGCTTTGTTTAGAATAGCACCGATTCCTGAATTGTAACAAGAACCAGAAGAAATACTGATGACTGCATGATTGGGATATTCCACCTCATATGTTTGCACCATTTTTTTCAGTTCTGAGTCTGTATAAACTTTGAAATTATTTTTTAATATTTCTTTGTTTGTTTCTATAAGTTTTTTTGTTGTATTAATATTTGATGAAATTTCTTTAGGACTCCAAAATTCATCATAAGCATCTTTAAATGCTTCTTTAAATTCTTCTTTATTGATATCTAACTCTGGATGCGTCACAACGAAATCCATAATTGCTTTTTTCAAATCATCAATTGTATTAGGCTTTTTCAGTTTTTCTTGGTGATTCATCAGATATCCAAAATAATTTATGTTTGATTGTTCATCATCAAACTCTGAGCTGTTAAAATAAATTACCGGAATCTTATTCCAACCAGCAGCAACAGCAGCATCAATGGTATGGTTTCCATCAATTATTTCTTTTTTACCATTTGAATATATGATAACGATAACTGGAGAAACATTTACTCTTGCTGATGCTGGATCTGATTTCATTTTTTCCAGAATAGACTCAAGATGAGAATTCTCATGAACTTTCAGTCTAACTTGATTTCTAGAAAGATTACTAATCTCAAAAACTGATTCTTTTTCATGTATCTTATATTTTTGATTTTTGATATTTCGTGCAATTCTCTTCATCAAAGGTTTGTCGACTTTACTCTTAATTTTTTTTATCTTTGGGTCAATTCCTTCTATCCAATTAAGCCCAATTTTTTTAACTTCCTCTATGAGGTTAGAAAAATCTTTAACACAACCTTCACCACCACCAACAGACCTATTGTAGAAAAGATCATTGGTGTTAGCATTTACATGCTTGAGTAAGAAGTTTTCAAGAGTGATTGCTACACTTTGAGAGCCAACATACAAAATAGAGCGGCGAAGTTTTCCCCACTCCCATGCATTTTTGACTTCTTCAAATTCAGAAGAAAAAATATATCCATCATCAATATCTGATGTCTTATGGTAACCAATATACATTTTACCATTTTCAATATTGCGCCAACCATAAGTGATCGCTTCATAATTACTATTCATATTTTCCTCTTTCACACAAGTAAATAATCTAAATTTGCAGTAACATCAGAGGTAACACACCCACCCTTTCCCTTTCTATGCACAGCTGCGTAGATGGTAGGATCAGAGGTGTTATACAGTCCATCAGAAAAGTCGTTACCAGTAATCTTGAACATGCTCAATGAGCAACCGCTTTTCTGCTTTCCTAAAAACTTAAATCCCATAGATTCGTAAAATAACACTGCCTCAGGTTCAGCTGAAACTCTATAGTAAACTGCGCCTTCCTCGCGTGCATTATCGAGCGAGCTTTGCGTTAAAACTCTAGCGACGCCTTTCCTGCGATGTTTAGCGAAAGTATGCAGTAATTGCAAATTGGCTACGCTAGGAACACGTTTAGAGATAGTTGTTATGATTGCTCCCATCAAGTCATTACCTGACCAGCAACCAATACAACTACCCCAGATATTTTGCATATCTGCTTTAGCGGTAAAAGTTTTCGCGAAGGAGTCTGCTTTGTTTTTAGTTATATGCGCAACAAACTCTTCACGAGTTGTTTTACGCAACTGCATGAAATTCCCGATGCTTACTTCCACGCTCTTTAGGATACTTAGTTGCTTCCCAACCAGTGTAAAGGTCATGGTCATATACTAGAGGAGGAAAATTATACCCTGATTTTAAGATAAAGTCAACATCACGCCCACCATTTAATGCGGCGTCGATGAATTGCTCAGCGAATCTAAAGCAGTCTGAAATTTCAACCTTATTGGTAGATGACCTGAAACAACGGAACTCGATGGTTCCTGTATGCTTCATGCAATATGTATTGATAGCATGACGGAATGGACGACCCATTGAAACGCCATCCTTACCTGCTGCGTGAAGTTTAATGAAGTGATCAAAATCAGTAGCCAGATTGATGATATTGTTGCACATGTAATCTGGCATTGGTCGTCCGCCGTCCCACTTCAGATAAGTGCGAGCAGTCTTCGTATCTTTCATGGCATAATGTTCTTTATACTGATAGCATGCCTTGATAGTCTGCTCTTGATTGCGCTGAATGTATGCAATGAGGCTCTTTAGCGCACTAATATCATCTTTAAGACCAGGAACAAATACATGTAGATGTCCATGATTTACGCAAGATGAGGTTGGCTTATTACCGCTAGCTGCGAACAAGTCATGAATCTCCATGATTCTATCAACTTGTTCAACCCAAGTCTTTGTTGGCTTGGTATTAATCTCACCGCCAAAAGGTGGTTCTAATCCAAGAGGATCGCAGGCAACGCCACGATATGGGTCGCGCTCATTGACAATATCAGTTTCTGCATATTCCCATTTTCCTAGATGTTCAGGAATTTGAAAATTACGAGGGATATCACCCCATTCTATCTCATAGCCATAGGTAAACGTATCAGGAGAATATTTCATAATTACACCATTTGTAAATCTTTAGTATCACTTCCGCATGGAACAATATCAGCTTTATACTTTCCACCAGAAGCTCTGTGCATAATATCTGCAGTAGAAGTTATGATGTAGCCATTGTCCAATTCAGTTTTATATAGGGGTCGCTTACCGTTGCGATAATATCTCATCTCCCCACAAGCATGTAGCTCAATAGCAGCAATGCTAGCATTTCTCCAAAGAAACAGAGGGGTCCTATCCACTGTATGCAGTAATAACTCGCTGTCATTTTTAGTTTGTGTATCAATTTCATATAGCTTTTTCCAATTTTCAGGAAGTTCTTGAGAAATTACGCCATTATGTACAATGGCAACATGATTAGTGTATAGCGGCTGGTTGTACTCTAGGTCACTAGTGCTATACCGACAATGACCGATTAACCTAATAGTTTTTTCGCAAAGCTTTTCAAGCTTCTCTAGGTGAGAAAAATTATCTGATGATACTGGTTCTTTAAATGTAAGAAGTTCTTTCTTATTTAAGATTGTCATACCAGTTGCATGTAATCCTCTAATCTTAGACTCTATAAAAACTCTGCGGATTAATTCAAACTGCTCAGCAGTAGGGTTTTCAATATTAGCACCGATTACAGCACACAAAGACGATATCCTTTAAACATTTCTAGTATATCCTTTTGATTTTTTTTGCATCAAAAAAACCTGTCTAAGCCTTTATTATTTTCAAAATAATCTATAAGCCAAGGATGATATTTTTGTAAAAACACTTTGTGTTCTGGGGTTTTATTTAAAAAATTATACCATTCTTTTGCATTATCAAAATTTTGTTTCGGGTCATCATTATCAGAAAAACAATTTTGTGAGATTCCATTCCACAACTTACGTTGCATTGGGTGCTCAGGATTTTTGCGACGAAATTCTACAAACTCAAAGCGATGGTTTTCATATTCATATGAGCCAAGTTCAAGCATCTTCTCACGAAGATAACAAACAAGGCTGATACGCTCACCGTCATCATATGTTTCAATAGGAGTGTTACCATGAATAATCTCATGATTGTTCACAAGTAATAGATCGCCTGGACGAACATTTACCGCAATGCGATACTCTGGGAAAATAAGGTAGCCACCACGATACTTTCCATTATTAGAAAGCACAAGAAGATTACTCAAGCCATCACTAAAGTCACCAGCATCACGATGACATGCAGTACGGAAAGTCTTGTTGACGGTAATGGTTGTGAATACAGTTTCAGGAACTAGGAACCGTTGGTCAATCTTATCTGCTGCGGCTCTTTGATTACCCCAACGTGAAGGCAGAAGTTCTTTGAATCCTCTATCGAGCGTCTGTAAGAAAGGAAATGCCATTTTAAATTTATCAAAATGATTCTTGGTATAGGCAGTAGCGCGACCGTATGGGATGCGAGGATAGCGATCGAACCAACCAGCAATGCCAGAGTTAACTGTATTAGCATAGGTTGTATCAGAAATATATTTGTCTAGAGTATCTCTCGCAGAACTACGAATCTGAGCTTTATCTTTAAGCTTAAGAACGCCTTTCAACCAACCATCAAAGTTAAAATTATTCTTTTCAACTTCAGAAGCTAACCAAACCAGACCACGAGTCGAGGAGTTATCCTTTGTCTTTTGCTTGATCAATTCAATTTCTGTTTTAAGGTCTACTTGAATTACAGTTTCTTGTAGATCTGCTAGCAGCTCTAAAGTTTGAATCTGGTAATCTGTAACCCATTCACGCTGGGCGCACTTTTCGCCTCTTGGTCCAGAAGCCAATCCACGATTCTGTGATGGAGTTGCAGCTTCTCGCAAACCAAGATATGCTTGTTCTTGCTCTTCTTTACTGAAGAAGTTCTTGCGGAACATAAAAGCGATACGATTTTCATCTTTTGTATTCTTAGATTCTTTTGCGAATGGAGAAGAATCTTCTGCATAGTAGCAGTCAGTGTCTGACTCAATGAGTGTATCATAATGAGTCTCATCTACAAATTGTCCAAGTAGATGTTCACAATCAATTTTAGTTCTAGCAACAATTACATTAACCATTACATTCTCCGACTCTCAAGGTAACTATATTATACCTCTTACTTATGCAGAAAGCAAACTCGAAAACGATGTGGGGGGCAAAAAGCCCCCCACAATTACGAAATAAATCGTAAGTAATTGCCACTATTAGGCAGCAATTGCATCGCGATAAAGAGACTTACGAGCGCGAGCAATATGCCGCGACTCAATGCTCTTCATAAACGATTCGCTTGGGGTGCCAAGACGATAGGCGAAAGTCTTCTCACCACGGCTATTGGTCACACGGTTGGTGTAAACAGCAACGCCCTGATTGCGTAGACGATAGACTAGGTCAGCGACATTCTCGACCTTGAAAAGAGTACGAGCCTGACGCGAAGTCACCTGATTTCCGTTAGCAAGATAACGGTACATAGAAAGAACAGCAGACATATTAAAATCCTCAACTACAAACACCGCGCAATTCAACTCTACTGGGGTGCGGCTTACTCAGTAGATACATTATATTATACCCTAGTTGGTGTATAATAGCAAATGTTTTTTAAAATTATTTTCTATTACAGGTGAGTGACGGGATCCTCAACCACCACCGCAACAGGCTCAGGAGTTACAACAACCTCAGGATTGATAGAGGCATCGATTGCCTGATAGAATTCCAAGAAAGAATTCTTGGTATCAGTATCGAAACGATTCAAGCAAAGCTCGATCGCTTTCTTACGATCCTGGAAGATAGAAAACGTCTTAATAATATGGACGAGACGACGAGTTGAAATTAGCTCATTGATAGAGCCATCGACGAATGCCTTACGGATAATTTCAGCCCAGGTGCAAAGATGAGTCGCAAAACCATCATCAAGGCACCCGAGCTGTTCCATGTTCTTCATGACGATTTTCTTTTCAATCGCAGAAGTAGGATATTCTTGTTCCATCGTAATACTGAAACGCTCAAGGAACGCTTCGTTCATAACCTTGGTGCCGACGAAACGACCATCGTCACTACCCTTACCCTTGGTGTTACCAGTGATGAAGATATTGAAACCTTCAGCAGGATGAACCATTTCACCAGTCTTCTTATTAAGATATGGCTTACCTTCAAGGATCGGCATCAAGCAAAGAATCTTGGTATTGTTTAAGTCACCTTCGTCGATAAGAAGAATCGAACCAGTACGCATTGCAAGAATGACTGCACCTTCGCGGTAAACCGTATTGCCATTCACCAGCTCA
>Ga0209086_10002241_pt1 | contig 15220 bp, 9 predicted proteins | sample M_130207_XF_Meta_FD_187312 | JGI IMG/M metagenome (GOLD analysis project Ga0209086, IMG submission 187312) | Freshwater microbial communities from Lake Montjoie, Canada to study carbon cycling - M_130207_XF_MetaG (SPAdes) (version 2) | ecosystem: Environmental > Aquatic > Freshwater > Lake... | reverse complement strand
CGCCTCGGCATCGGCCCCAAGCAGCACCCCGAGCAAGACCTCGCCGACCACGTGCTCGGTCGTCTGCCCGCTCCCGAACTGGAACTTTTAACGCAACGCAGCCCCGACTTCATCTTAGGACTCGAAACACTTTTTTCCCGCGGCCTACCAGCTGCTCAAAACCTCACCAACAGAAAAACACCATCACCATGACCACCGCCACGCTCCGCCGCTCCTACCGCTCCAGCCTGATCCTCGACCTCCGCGGATCCACGGACGCTCCTGAGACGGTCATCGACAAGCTCAAGGACATTCTGAAGTCGATTGATTGCAAAGTAAACGAAGTCGAAAACCTCGGCCAGAAAGAGTTCTCCCGCGCCGTCGACCGTAAGTTCGTCTCCGGTCTCTACGTCCAATTTCACTACGAAGGACCCATCACCGCTCCTACCGCTTTTCGCGAAAAACTGCGCCTCGACCGCACCATCGATCGAATCATGACGCAGGTCATCCGGTAATCCTCAAACTTCTTTCGCCGTGGCTGCATCCTATAATCGCGTTATTCTCGCTGGTAATATGACCCGCGATCCGGAGGCCCGCGCCCTCCCTTCGGGACAGCCGCTCACCAAGTTCTCCCTCGCCGTCAACCGCTCCTATACCACCAAGGAAGGCGAAAAGCGCGAAGAAGTCACTTACGTCGACATCGAGAGCTACGGCAAGCAGGCCGAAATTATTGCCAAGTATTGCGGCAAGGGTTCGGGTATCTTGGTCGAAGGACGCCTCAAGCTAGACCAATGGGAAGACAAGAAGACGAACGAAAAGCGTTCTCGTCTCGGAGTCGTCCTCGAAAACTTTACCTTCATCGGTGGCAAAGCCCAGGGTGGCGAAGAGGGCGGTTCCGCCCCACGTACCCGCGGCGGCAACGACACCCCTTCGCCCGCGCCTGATAACGGCGGCGACGATGTTCCTTTCTGATTTCCCTCCATCCCCTTAAACCCAAGCAAGCAATTACCATGGCATTCATCGAAGTTCTCCTCATCAAACCCGTCGACGGCCTTGGCGCCGAAGGCGAGCAAGTCCGCGTCCGCGCTGGCTTTGCCCGTAACTATTTACTGCTCCAGGGCATCGCTCTGCCAGTTAATCGTGCTAACACTAAGTACATCGAGTCCCTGAAGAAGGCTCGCGATGTGCGCGAATCCCGCGACCTTGAAGCCGCTAACGAAACCGTCACCAAGTTGGCGGCCCTGAAGCTCGTCTTCGCCGTCAAGACCGGTGAAGGAGGCAAGATGTTTGGCGCAATCAGCACCGCTGAGATCTCCGCTAGGCTCGCGGAAGCCGGCATCGAAATCGAACGTAAGCGTATTCACCTCGGCCAAGGTCCCGTCAAGGTGCTTGGCAAGCACACCTGCGGCATTCGCCTGCATGGCACGGTTACCGTCGACCAAGAGTTTGAAGTGGTTTCCGAAAACCCTATCGAAGCCATTGCTGAGGAAGCCCCTGAAGTCGAAGAACGCGAGTACCGCGACGACAAAGGCAAGAAGTCCCGCAAGCCTCGTAAAGAGAAGTCCGGCAAGTAACCCTTTGCTGCTGACCAAACAAAAGCCCGCCAAACGGCGGGCTTTTTTGCGCTCGGGTGCTCGGGCGATCAGCGCTCCTTAATCCAGTCTGGGCTCACAATGGCGAATTCGAGGTGGCCTTTATAGAAGTTGAGCTGCCCAACCCATTTGACGGCCACGCCCTTCTTAATCGCCTTCACGGCCTGCAGAAGCTTGGGGTCTGGCACGTAGACTGGATAGCGCGTCTCCCCGATCGTGATCGAAGGCTTCGTGCCGCCGTTGCAGATACCTTCGAGCAGATACAGCTCGCCGATACTCTTACTGATTTGCTCTGGACTCAACGTCGGCAGGGTCTTGGCGTCGTGCAGCTTGCTCCGGTCCAATTCCGCGGGGAACGCCGGTAGGCCGAGCGCCGGAGCGAGTTCGGGGCGGGTCAGCGGCGAGGCGCCGGCTTCGGTGCGCAGGACGAATTCGGCTTTGACGGGGAAGTGATCGCTCACGCCGGCTCCGGGGCCATAGTTGCTCAAGCGCCAGGGGACGACTGGGTAGGTGTGGGCGTTCAATCCGGGGAGGATTATGGCACCGAAGCTGCCACCGACGTAGTCGACACCCTTGCCGTCCGCCAGCCCGCGCGAGATGACGAGATGCATGAGCGTTCCCCACTCGCCTTGGTATTCGTCGGACTTACGCTCGGCGGGCTCGACGTCGAACCAGAGGTTGTAAAGGTCGGCGCCGCCGCTCGCCAACTTGCCAGCATCGCCCTGCGCACCGAGCACGTCTTGGATACCGGTCTTGGGCATGTACGGGTAGCGCTGCTTGTGATTGTAATGGGAGTTAAGGTCGCCTCCGAAGATGATGTTGGCCTTGGGGTCGGCCTTGAGGATTTCGTCGATGCGCGTCCGGGCTACGCCGGCGTTCTGGATGCGGGTGGGTTCGGTCTGGGCGCTGCCGGCACCGCTCTTCCAGTGGTTCGCGAAGACGAACAGCGACTCGCCGCCGAATTCCAATTCGGCTTCGACGATCGTGCGGGCTGCCTCCAGGTGATGCTGCCGCGTGCTCTTGACAGGCAGGCGGGTGAGGATGGCGCAATGGATGGCCTCCTGATTTAAATCAACGATGTCTCCAAGGACGATTTTATAGCCCGTCAGGCCTTCATCTTCCAGTGCCTTGATGAGCCAGGCTTCGATGGGCGCGCCGCTCTGCTCGGGGGTAAGCTCACCTTTAAGGATATCGCGGTAGTTCCGGTCGCGGTGCGCAGCCACGAAGGCCTCCGGCGTGATGGTGGTGGCCGGGGTGTGGTCGGCTTCGAGTTCGCCGAGGATCAGGACGTCGGGGCCGCGGCCATTCTCCGTGGTCTTCAGTACGGCCGCGAGGCGGCTAAGCTTAGCGGCCAGCTTCTCTGGGGTCCAGCGCTCGGGGCCGGAGCCCGTGACCGGAAAATCGTCATACAACGAAACGGCATCAAGGTCGAAGAGGTTCTCCACGTTATAAGCCATCACGGTGAAGGGCCGGGTGCCTGACCCCGTTTTTTCTTCGGCATACCCCGCGGGCAGGGAGAACAGTGCCGCAACGAAGAGGAGGCCAGGCAGAATCTTTTTATGAATCATAAAAAATACGATGGATGGACGAGGGGTAATACCCACCGCTAAATCGGTTAAATCCGTGTGACAGAAAGGTGGCATTTAGACTTCAGCTAAGGCTAAAGATTTTAAAAAACCCTGACACCGAACCGACATTTCCCCGTCGATTAAAAGTAACTTTTACGACGCCGTTCTTCGTAGATATACTTTAGAAGAAGGTGACTATGACGACGTACCCATGTCCTCAGTGATTCCTCGCAGATATTTTCCGACCTTTGCCGCCTTGTTTGCCATGGGGGTGGCGGCTTCAGCTGCGCCAATCAATTTCGCCGGCACATCGGCCTACACGCAGGACTTTCAGTCGATGACCGGTGCGGCTATCTCCACGAGCAGCGTGGCTGGGTCGACGATGACGGAAATATCCACGCTGTCCGGAGGCAGTGCGGGCGTCGCGGGCTGGTACATGTACGGACTTGGTTGGACCACGGCCGCCAACAAGTGGCTCGGAGCTGATAATGGCGGCAGTAACACCGGCGGATTTCGTCAGCTGATTGACACCGCCTCCCCGGTCGTCGGGCGAGCCCTGGGCTCGGAAGGGTCGGGAACGGCTTACGGTTTTTTCGGCTTGGTGCTCAAGAACACCTCGGGTGCGACCATCAATACGGTTAGTATTTCTTATGATGCGGTGATGAATCGTAATCCGTCAACTACGGCGAATCAGTATCTCTTTGGTTACCTCGTCAGCTCGACCGCCGTGAGTACTTCGACCACGGCGAGTGCCGCGGGTACTTTTAGCGCCACCCTGAATTCATCGACCTTAGGGTTCACGACGCCTTCGACGGGAACGGGCGCTCCCGGGACGCAGGCGGCAATTACCCCGCTTTTCAAAATCGGTACGATGAGCGGCAATTTATCTACCCTCAGCTGGGGCGCCGACCAGTACCTTTACCTCGCCTGGAAGGAAGTCGACCAAGGGGGTAGCGATGCGAATGCCGGGGTAGATAATTTCTCGCTCAGCGTACCTGCCGCGGTGCGTAATCTGACGTGGCGTCTTCTCGTCGCAGGTACTTGGGATGCGTCCACCGCCAACTTTACTTCCAGTGGATCCAACACCGCCTATGTAGCAGGCGATAATGTCACTTTCGATAAAGTCGAAGGAGGAGTCATCACCCTGTCCGGGGCTTTGGCGCCGAGCTCCGTGACGGTTTCCGCTGCATCGGGTACCTATACATTCACCGGTCCGACTTCTGGGGATAAGATCACGGGCAGTACCAGTATCGCCAAATCTGGCGCTGGCACGCTAATCCTAAACTCTGATAATGATTTCAGCGGTGGCGTTACCGTCACCGGAGGCACGGTGCAGATTGATGGGGCGGGTAGGCTTGGTACGGGTGGCATCAGTTTGAACGGAGCGGGTGCCACGCTGGCAAGCACCGCATTGAGTTCCTTGGGTATGTCGACGAATGCCCTTTCGATCGGCGCCAGCGGTGGCACAATTAATGCAGGTTCTGCCGGCATGACGCTCGGCGCCCTCACCAGCTCTGGCCTGCTCACGAAGACGGGTGCCGGAAGTCTTACCCTTGGTACGGTCGGCAACTCCGCCGGCGCCGGCTTCACGGTCAGTGCGGGCGACCTCGTGTTCGGCCAAGCCTCCGGCATAGTCAAAATTTTCGCCAACACTTCTCTGACGGGTAACCTCGTGCTCAGTAGTGGAATTCGCTTCGATGTGGATGATGGCAGTACGATTTCCGGAGCTGGTAAAATCAAGGTCGCGGCCAAAGGCGCGCTCATCTCCAACACCTCGGGGAATATCGGCGGCACGATTTCGTCGGAGATTGCTTTGAACAGCGGTAACCTCACCTTCGCTAAGGGCTCCTGGGTCGGGTCGGTATACACGCCTTCGACTGATTTCCTCACCACCGTCGGGGGCACGACCGGGGGTGCCTTAATCATTTCCCTGATGTCTGGGGATTCTGATGTCGATCTCTCGAATAACTCCACGACTGGCGGCGGTACTGGGGCGCTGACTCTGACAGGTGCGAGCACTTATACTGGCAATACCACCATCAATGCGAATACGCCGACCTCGCCAGCGGTGAGCATCATCCTGGGGGTTGATAATGCGCTGCCTGTCGGTACGGGCCTCATCGTCGGCACGAAGACAGGCGTGGGCGTGCCGGTACTGGATCTCAACGGTAAGAACCAGCAGTTAGCTTATCTCTCGGATGGAGCCAATGTCACGGCCGGCAAGTACCTCAAAATCGTCAACAATAACTCCGCCTGGTCTGTCCTGACGCTGGGCGGCTCCATCAGTCCCGGGAACCCTTTCTCTGGCTATATTTCCGATGGCGTCGGGATTATCTCACTGGTGAAGACCGGTGCCAACACGCAGACGCTGTCGGGTTTCGGTGCCTATTCGGGCGGCGTAACGGTGAACGCCGGGACGCTTAAGGTAATTCCTCCTGCGGGTGCGTCTATCAGTGATGCGCTCGGAACGGGTGTGGTCATCGTCGGCGGTACCGGGCAGATTTTCGTTGCCGCTACTATCGCCAACGCGATTACGGTTAATTCGGGAGGTCGTCTTTCTGGCAACGGTCAAGTTGATGCCGTTAGGGTCAACGCAGTCGGAGTCATCGCTACCAATACCACCATTGGGCAGATGAATGCCGCCACGTTGACGATGGGCGGCACCGCGACGATGGAGGGGAGCGCAATCATCGAGTGGAAAGTAAACGACGCTAACGCTGCGGCCGGTATCGGCTACGATACCTTTAATTTTTCGACGGGGCTCGACCTGAGCAACGCTTCAATCGCAAACAAGATTGTCGTACGGATTATTTCCTTTAACAGCCCTGGCGACGTCGTCGCCGGCCAGCCTTTGTCGCTGTCACGCTTGGGGTCGCACCCTTTTGATTTCGCAACCGCATCTTCCGTGACAAAGCCGAGCCTCGGGACGAATATCGCCGACCTTTTCACGTACGATGTTTCGCAATTTCAGTATTCCGACGGTTCGTTGTCGAACGCCGCTTTCTGGGCGATGTCTTACGATGAGACTTCGGGGGCGATGACGCTCACGGCCGCCGTACCCGAGCCTTCGACCTATGGTTTGGGTCTCGGAGCGCTCCTTTTGGCGGTCGCGGCGATCCGCCGTCGTCGTCGTCGCGCCATTGCGTAAAGCTTACTCGCCGGTCAATCCGCCGCGTTTGCCATTGAGCAGAGAAGCGCCGATGAGAGCGGCCGAAAGGAAGGCCATGGACCATACGCCCAAGGCCGCTGCTAACTGAGGGCCATCACCCAGCGCGCTCATCAGGGCGAACGTTGCCTTGGTAATCGGGAAGTGCTCCGCGCGCTGGGCGAGGATCAGGCTGTCGCTGACCTCGAGCATCGAGAAGGCGAAGGCCAGCACGCCGCCCGCGGCGAGGTGCGCGGCGAGTAGGGGTACCGAGATACGACGTAACGTGGACCAGGCAGAGGCCCCCATTGATCGGGCGGCGTGTTCGAGCATGGGGTCGCATTGCTGAAGGCCGGCTATCGCCGCTCGTGTTACGTAAGGCAACCGACGGACGGCGTAGGCCAAACCGAGTAGCAGGAAGGGGCTGCCCCCTGCGCTGACCAAGAAGGCGAAAGGTTTACCTTCCTGGGAAAGCGATAGGTAGCCGAAGGCCAGCACGAGCCCTGGCACGGCGAGCGGCAACATCGTCAGGGTGTCCAAGAGGTGGCGGATGCGCAGGTCCGAACGGGCAATCACCCACGCGGCGGCGATACCCATCACCAGCGCGATGACGGTGGCCAGTCCGGCGTAGGCCAAGCTGTTTTGAATGGATGGCACCACCAAAGCGCTCCCCAGTGCTTCCTGCCAGTGTGCGAGCGTGAATTCGACCGGCAGTACCGAGTTATGCCATCGGCCAGAAATCGACATCAAAATCACTCCGAGGTGTGGAAGGCAGGCCAAGGCCGCGATGCCGACGAAAAGAAAACTGCAAGCCCAACCGCGCCATCCAAGGAGAGCCTGAGGAGTCGAACGAAGGCTCGGGCGCGGCGCCGCGCCGATTCGCCGCCGTTCGAACAGGAGTTTTGACGCAAGGAAAACGCCGCCAGCGATGAGCAAGACGAGGGTGGTGAGGGCATACGGCAGGGGGTTACGATCAAGGTTCTTGATGCCATCCAGAATTTGCACCGGTGCGACGCGTGGAAAATCAAAAACCAGCGGAACGCCGAGTTCGGTGAAGGCCCAGATAAAGACCAACGCTCCTCCCGCGAATAGTCCTGGAGTGATGATGGGCAGGGTCACGCGCGTGAGCCGGCGCCAAGGCGAGCAGCCGAGGTTAGCCGCCGCCTGTTCCATCGCCGGATCCATCTGGGCTAAGGCGGCGGCGAGATTGAGATAAAGGATTGGGTACAGGTGCAGAGCATTCATCACGACGATGCCGACGAGTCGATTCTCGGCCATCCAGTCGCGGGGGTGGAGCGGATCCATCCAACCCAAGCCAGCCAGCAAGGCATTGAATGATCCTTCGGTGCCGAGGATGCATTTGATGCCGATGGCCCCCACGAAGGGCGGCAGGATCATCGGGACGAGCAACGCCAAGGCCAGTAGGCCGCGCCCAGGAAAACTATAGCGATGATTGAGCAACGCCAAAGGTAGGGCCAGGAGTCCGGCGACGGCCGTACTGGCTAGGCCGAGCAACAGGGCGTTGCTGAGGCCGTCTTGGTAGAGCGGATCACGCAATACGGCGAGGACGTAGCTAAAGGTGAAGCCTCCGTCCCGCGGGTCGACGAAAGCCTCGCGCAATACGCTGAAGGCCGGATAGATGAAGCCGACCGCAAGCAAAAGTCCAACGGCGGCGCAGAGGAGCCAGGCAGTACGACGATTCATATCAGTGTTTTCCTTGGTTACGACGGGCGAGCTCGGCCGCACGGCGATAGTTTTCGCGGAAGATAGCACCCAGTTCAGTCATGCGGCGGGCGGAAACGAGAGCGTCTCGGCTTTCAAGTCCCGGGTCGCCTTCGCCACCGGCGCGATAGGGGAGTGCGCTAACGTCATTCATCACCGCCAAAGCGTCGGCGGGCATGCCGGCTTTGATGATTTCAGCCCAAGCCTCTTTTAATTCTTCATGTGTATCGATACACATGACGCGCACGGCTCGTCGAATCGTCCCGAAGGAGGCGGCCGTGAGTTCCGGACGGTATTGGAGATAATCGTTGCCGACGTAGGGCGAACGAGCGGCGCGTTCTGGCGGCAGTGCTGCGTAGGCATCGCGACGGACCGGCGGGCGGAAGAGTTCGCGTTCGCGCGGGCCTGGTACCGTGCCGACAGGCGAACTCCAGAGGGCCTGTCCAGCAGGGCTCAGTACGAAATTAACGAAGGCTTGGGCGAGTTCCTGTTCAGGGGCCCCCCGCAGGACGGCGATGGGGTCGCCGCTCACGGTCGTACCGCCGGCCGGCGCCGTCCAGATGAGACGAACGTCATCACCACGGTTGACCTGCTGGGCGAAGGCGGCTCCGTAATAATCCACGCACATGCCGGCGACGGCGTTACCGTCAGCGACATCTAAAGGAATTTTCGTGGAGCTATCGGAGAAGTAGCGGGCGTTGGCGGCCAACCGTTGCACCAAGCGGAAGCCGTCCGTCCAGCCCAGTGCGAGCCGGTCCTTTTCCGGTAGCGCGGCTCTTTCGGGAGCTTGCAGGCTCCGCTGAATTTCGGCTTGGATGATAAGTTCGAAAGCACGTGCGACCGAACCGCTTTTAGTAGGGTCCGCCAAGGCCAGCTGTCCACGAAGTCGCGGATCGGCGAGATCTGCCCAGCGCACCGGGTCAGGCACGCCGATGGCGCGCCAACGCGTCGGAGCCCAGCAGATCCCAAAGCGGGAAAGACAAGACGAACACCAGGTCTTGTCTTTGGCCCAAAGACGTTCCCCGGTGAAGAATTCAGGAATCGGCCCGCCGGCTGCGAACCATTCCGGGTGTTGATCAAAGGCGCGGAGGGGGACGAGACGACCTTTCTTGGACTGGCTGGCAAAATCCGGTTCTCCTCCGCCGAAAAAGACGTCGGCACCGATTCCGGCTCGCTTCTCTTCTTCCGCGGCCTTGTAGCCAGCGTCCAACATCAAGCGGATCTCAGAGGTGCCGCCCGGGCTGCGCCAATCCACGTACACATCTTCGCCGTGTCCTTCGCGCCAGTGACGGGAAAAGGCTTCGGAGAACTCTCGCCGGATGGACTCGCTGTGCGGCGTGAAGATAACCAATCGACGTGTGCCTGGGGCCGGCCGCTGATTCGTGTCCTTGCGAAGCAGTAATGGCAATACGATCAGCAGTGCCAAGGTGCCTAAGGTGATCCACCAAGCTCGGGTCGACTTCATAGGCGGGGGAGTACCACGACATCTGAAGTCGCCACGGCGACGGTAAGTTCGTGGCCAGTCGTGAGATTTGCTGGCGGGTTGCTGACCATGATCCGCAACGGACCAAGTCCAGTCCGAAGGGTAAGTTGAGCCCGTTGGCCGAGATATACTTTTTCGGTGACGATACCGGTCAGCGAATTCGCCTCGCCAGCGGCGGCTGGGTGCCAAGCTTCGGGTCGAATCGAAAGTTCTACGGGGTGGCCGTTTTCTACCGTACTCGAAGGGTCTCCCAGAATGCCCGTGAAAGGGCCGGCGGGAGTGAGCACGGAGACCGTCGTCGCATCCCGCCCGCTGATTTCGGCACCAATCAGATTGGTCTCGCCGATGAAGCGAGCTACTTCCGCCGAGATGGGTCGCCGATACACCTCTTCGGGCGTGCCGACTTGCGCGACGCGGCCGCGGCTGAGCAGCGCCATCCGATCCGCCATGGCGAGGGCTTCTTCTTGATCGTGGGTCACGTAGACGGCGGTGAGGCCATTCTCTTTCACGATGCGACGGATTTCTTGGCGCATCTCGATACGCAGCTGGGCGTCGAGATTGGAAAGAGGTTCGTCCAGCAGGAGACAACGAGGGCGAACGACCAAGGCCCGGGCGAGGGCGACCCGTTGTTGCTGACCGCCGGAGAGTTGATCGATGGAGCGTTCACCCAGGCCGTCGAGACGGACGGAGGCTAAGGCTTCCTGGACGCGGCGGGCGCGTTCGGCCGACGGAACTTTTCTTTCGACCAGACCGAATGCGATATTCTCGGCGACGCTCAAGTGCGGCCACAGGGCGTAGCTTTGGAAGACCATCGCCGTTTCGCGAAGGTGCGGGGCCAGGTCCGTAACGTTGCGATTGCCAAAGAAGATGTCACCGGAGGTAGGAAAATCGAGACCAGCCAGGCAGCGTAACAGGGTGGTCTTGCCGCAGCCCGAAGGCCCAAGCAGGAAGAAGAGCTCTCCCGGATTGATTGATAGGTTGACGTCATTAAGAACGGTGACTGTTCCGGCATCGGAGGGATAGGTTTTGTGGACGGAGCGGAGGTGGAGCGTTTCCATGGGGTGGGTCAAATTTCGTTCGTGGCGAGCCAGCGGAAGGAGAGAATGATAAAACGCCGACCGAGCAGAACGTTGATCGGGGATTTTTTGGAATCGCGGAGCCGGTCGTGCGGGAGATTGGCTGGGTCGAGGTAGTCCGGCGTGCGTTGGACGACTAGCTCCAGAACCGCGCCCTGTCCAGTACCGGTCTCATCGTTAGCTTCGCCGTAAGCCCTGATGCGGAAAGTGTCGGAGCGTGTGGCCAGCACCGGTCCGAGCGCCTGAAGGAGGTCTCCTTGGAAGAGGCAGCCGTTGGCACCGAAGCCGTTGTGCGTGCGGTTGACGTTGTCGGTGTCGAGGATTTCTACGTTACGGAAGAATAGCCCTGGAGGCATGCCGGTTCGTGCGCCAGCGATGCCTCCATTCATCCAGTTATGGGAGACGGAGGGGTCGATCATTTTCGCGCTGGATCCGCTGGGCATCTTCGCGAGGGTTTCGGAGCCGAGGGCCTTATCGGCTCGGGCGATGGCTGACTCCAAGGTGCCGGATCGGAACATCCAGCGGACTTTCTCTGCCGTCACCGGCAGACTGGTGGTGGTCGCTTGGTTTTCGATTGGATATAGCGAAGTGGAGGTACCCACCGACGGCAAGCTGACGAAGGCCCCGGGTTTCTTGGTCGGTCCGAGATATCGATTCACAAACTCGCAGAGACCTAAAAAAGGTGTCCCCGGACTCTGGGCGGCGGGGAAGCCGCGGAAACGGCGGGATGCGGGCGCATACTCTTGATCTCTTTCCGTGCGTTGTAGGAATTGAGCTCGCGCCTTAATCTCGGTGACGGTCGCCGTGGCCAGTGCGCGGATCTGCGTATCTGAGAGATTGGCGAAACCATTCCAATAGGCGGCGTCGGCGATGTTGCGCGTGGCGGGCGTCTGCGTGCCGCTGCCGATGATTCGCGGAAAGCGAGCGTTGTTGGTGGAGGAGGGTGCCGTGGCGGCCTGTGATCCGAGGGCTAGTCCCTTCAGCGATCCGTAAAGCCCCGTCCAAGCTTCCACTGAGGTGGAGTTAACGTTAAAGGCCCCAAGGTTGAGCAGGTAACTGGAGAATCGTCGGTAACCGTCGGGCGCCACCCCCGTGCTGTCGTTGATGAAGCCATCAGCGGTGATCGCCTGAGCGGCGAGGCCGATGCTGCCCTGATAGAGGGACATGCGTGGGTTGGAGAGTTTGCCCGTGCCAGCCGCGAAGGCGGCCATGACCTGCGTCAGGCTCTTCGACCGGACGGCGTTGTAGCTGCCGCTGCGCGAGGTCTCGCTGAGGGTCGGCGCGGCGCCTGAAAAAAAGAAACTATCCCAGAGCGCGTTATTCATCAGGTAACTCATATCGCCGAAGGTGTGTCCGCCGATATAACTCGCATTGGTGTGCGGGGTGCCGTGCGTCCAGCTTTTGTCGAGCGGTACGACCATCGAGGGGAAGGAGTTGCCCACCGTGCGATAGGGCATCCAATCCCAAGCGCTCAGGTTGGCATGCATTAATTGGCCGAGCGAGACAGGTGCAGACAGGGGGACTTCCACCTCGGTCGTCGAGGCGATGCCGGTGGCACCGTGCGAAGATCCGCCGAAGGCATTTGCTCCGTTGGCTTTGGTGGCATCGATTTGGAGGAAATTACTCCACGACGTCGTTGCGGCATTGAGGGCTAGTTCGTCGCCCCCAAACAATTGCGTACGTTGACTCGCCATACCGATACCGGGGAGTCCGTTGAGTGCGGGGTTAGAGGAAGTCTGCGGAAGCGGATTGGTGAAGAGCCAGGCGGGGTGAGCGGCGGGGACCGGATTCGATTGGGCAGCGAAATAGCTTAGCGCGCTGCGATCGTAGGTGGTAGTACGGGCGGTATCCGCCACGCGGGCCCGGGTGTCAAAGGCGGCGATGACGGGTCCCGGGGCGACTTCGGCGACGGTACGAATTGCGGAGACTGGCCCAATTATTACCGGATTGATCTCGCTGCCCGCGTCGCCGAGGTGGGTGCCCTTGAAGCCGTTACCGCCAACATTTACGTAGTGGGCGTAACTCGCCAGTGAGTTGTTACGGCTCGTCCCGAGTACTTCGCCTGCTCCGAGGTCTTGGCCATCGGCGCTCACGGCGTCGTCCTTCAGGCTCTGCTTCCAGCCTGAGGTGAGGTATATCAAATGGTGCCAGAACATTGAGCTAGTCTGGTTGATGCAGCATTCCAGCATATCGCCCCCGCCAAAAAGGAAGGGGTCGGCCAATTTGGATTCGCGGATGCCGGTGTGGAAACCGCCGGTGAAAAAGAAACCACGCTGCATGTTCAGGATCGGAATGGTAAGTTTTCCTTCTGCATCCATAGACTTGTTCAAGTCGGACGCGTCTACGATGTCCTTCGTAGTGAAGACCGCGAATTCGCCGGGTTCGAGCGTCGTTGCGGGCACGACTGCGACGAGGTTTTCTCCGTTTGATCCAACCTTAGTGGCGACCGCGACGAAATCGAACAAATCATCAATATCTATTTTTTTTTGAACAGTTAATGGCAGCTTCGGGTCGTTGCTGGAATGGGTCTTTAGTTGCAGTTGCATATTGTCGAACTGTGAGAACGAAATCTTCAGCCCGCCTTTGATGAGGGAATCTGGCTCCGCACTGGTTGGCTTCTTCAGTTTGAGCTGCACATTATAGGGATTGTGAATCACGAGCACCGGCGTGCAGACTAGCTTTAGCGTGTAGTTGTCGCCTGACTTTACGGTGCGCAGTGAGAACACCATCGAGAAGCGGTGCACCGTCGGCATGTAGGCTCCGCGTACGGGTCGGGGGATGAAGCGCCCGCCACCCGTATTGCCGCTTGCTTCATAGCCTCCCTTGAGCCCGTTGATCCATCCCAGGGGATCAGGGGTGGCGTTCCAATTGTCGGTGAAGTCGGGGGGATTGCTGGCCTTGCCGCCGTTGCTCCACAGGGCATTGTCTAGGTCATAGCGGGCATATTTGTCTATCCGGTAGCCGCCTTTGTCGAATTGGTTGGTGTTGGGGAAGAAGGCGCGGGCGCCGAGCGCGGGTTTACCGGCGTCCCAGTCAACTTCCTTGTAGAGCCGGTAGTAATCCCGGACCAAGTGCCAGAGCGGGCCGACCAGGCGCCGAGGCTGCTTATCCCACGTCGTGTTTGTCGTGACGGTCGGCATGGCCTTACTCGTGTCCACCAAGGGCGTCTGAAGCATTTCATCCTCGCGGATGAAGACCGGGCTCCAAGGCAAGTATTTGGTGCCGTTCGTGCCGAGGTTGCGGCCGGGGTTGTCGATGTTGTCTTCGTACATCGGCACCCAGACACGGGGCCGCGGATCCGAAGAAGTTATGATGCCGGGATTCGTCTTGGCGGTGCCAAAACTCGGAAACCACGAGCGACGCTGGCCGAGGAGCAGATCTGCGGTGTAGGCTTCGACCACGGTCTCATGTCCATTACCGGAACCGAAGTCGGAGATGTCGAATTGCGCATCATCCATCTCGAAGGCCAGTGAGAGGTCTCTGCGTAACCCGCCGCGATAACTGTCGGCGAGCACGCCCGCCGTCCAAAGTGATTGGTGGTGGAAGCTGAGCTTGAGCGGAGATAGGCCGTCGACAAGGGAGTCGTCGTAGCCTGGTAGCATCGACAGCGATGCCGTCGAGCCCATCGCCGTGAACATGGGCTCCTTGATGTTGACGTTCTTGAGGCCGAGGAGCAATTCGGTGCCAGTGCGGCCGGGAGCACGCAGAGCATCAACGGTACTCAGCGCCGACGGTGCCGACTTCGTGATGTCTCGGGGGTCTGTGAGGCAAATCGCGGCTTTGACCCCTTCATCGCCAATCCAATAAGCAAAATTTCCAGTGGTGCTATTGTTCGACGGTCCCGGGAGCGGAATTTTGGGAAGAGCGATACGCCCGTCGATATCATCAGCGGTTCCGATACTACCATCTGGGCCGGGTTCAAGTACGGCACTGCCATTGCCAACCAGCGTAGCATAACTTTCTTTGTTCCCCGCCGCGTAAGTCTTCGGATAATCAATTTGCCACGGAGCCCAGTAAGTTGCATCGTAATCTGCCGTACCCGAATGGCTTTTCGATTGAGCTAAATATACGGTGGACGCATTGGTCACATCTTTGCCGCCCTTGCCGCTGATGAGCCACTGGGGGGGTTCATCGGGCTTATCCGTTCGCCAGGCACCGGTCCAATAACGTTGGCCTTGGCCGCACTTAATCGCCCAAGACAGTGCTGGATCGTAGGGGCTAATGGGCTTGGGGGTGCAGGCTAATTCGCCCGTCGCGGTGCTGCGTATATCCGGCCCAGCCGCCTGCTGAAGGTGTCCAAGGGCCAATCGCGCCGACATCGTGGCGTTGAGGCGGGCTCGGGTGGCGAGCATCGTCCATCTCGTCGCCTTCGACTCGATACTGAGGAACGACGCCAGTACCAAGACAATCATGACGATCATCGCCATGATCGTCAGCGAGAGAATTAATGAGAATCCGGGGCTCCGCGGATTATGACCTGACCGCCGTGGGTTCACCTTTGGGAGAGTGTCTTAAGTATTGCGGTTTTTTTATTTCCACTCGCGGGCGGGTTGACTGGCGCCGTCTGCTTGGTCTCCGCTGCAATCCTCTCCTCGACCCCGCGTACTTTGATCTGACCCTCTACGCCTGGAGCGGGTAGCAGGAATAAGAGGGAG
>Ga0209086_10002238_pt1 | contig 15226 bp, 12 predicted proteins | sample M_130207_XF_Meta_FD_187312 | JGI IMG/M metagenome (GOLD analysis project Ga0209086, IMG submission 187312) | Freshwater microbial communities from Lake Montjoie, Canada to study carbon cycling - M_130207_XF_MetaG (SPAdes) (version 2) | ecosystem: Environmental > Aquatic > Freshwater > Lake... | reverse complement strand
ATCGCGGCGCGTATGACGCCGTGATTGTCTATGCGCAGGACCATGCGCTGATCCGCGCGGCAATTGCGGAATTGGCAGCACAAGGGCGGCCAGTTGTGACCATGATTTCAGACCTGCCCGGATCACAACGCCTCGCCTATGCCGGAACCGATCACTACAAGGCGGGGCGTTCGGCGGGGTATTTCATGGGGCTTATGGCGCGTTCTGGGCCTGTTGTGGTGCTGTGCAACCATCTGGGCTTTCAATCCCATGCCGCGCGACTGGACGGGTTAAAGGACCAATTGGCCGAAGCATCCGACCTGAGCGTGGTCGAGGTGGTTGAAGGCGGTGATGATCCGATACGTTCGGAAGTGCGCCTGAAAGAGGCGTTTCGGCGTAATCCCAACACCGTTGCCGTCTACAACGTCGGTGCCGGCAATCGCGGCGTGGTTGCCGCGATCAAAGCCAACATCCTGCCCCGCCGCCCGATCTTTATTGGTCACGAACTGACGCCCTTTACCCATGCAAGCTTGCGCGAGGGGTCGATGACATTGACCATCGACCAAAGCCCCGAATTGCAGGCCCAGTTCGCGCTAGAAGTGCTGTTGAACCATTTTGGCTTTGAGGGCGTGACGAATATGGCGCCGCCCTATGCCTCTACCGTGCCCATCGTGCTGTATGGCCCGCAAAACCTGCCAGAGACTCTGCCCGTTTGATGGCTTTCCATCAGCCTAGGGCTTTGCGATCGCCAAACCAACCCCTACCCCTTGGCGCAAACAAGGGGGCTTCATGCGGTATCGGGCGTTCGGGCGAACTGGCTGGCAGGTGTCAGAAATCGGCTTTGGTGGCTGGCAGATTGGTGGGCAATGGGGGCCTGTGGATGATGCCGCATCAGTCCGCACCCTGCTGCACGCCTTTGAGGCCGGGATCAATTTCGTTGACACGGCAGAGCTTTACGGCGCGGGCCATTCAGAAACGGTGATCGGTCAGGCGCTGCAGCAATGGCGCGGGGGCAAGATTTACGTCGCGACCAAAGCCCAACCCACCGTCTGGCCCAGCCCAGACGATCCCGCGCCGCCGATGCGCGGGCGCTTCCCTGACTGGCACCTGCGCGTTCATGTCGAGGCTTCTTTGCGCCGCTTGGGGGTCGAACGGATCGACCTTTACCAGTTGCATTCATGGGGGCCCACCGGTCACCGTGAACTGGATTGGCTGGAAACCCTCAGCGACCTGCGGGCCGAGGGGAAGATTGACCAAATCGGCGTATCCTTGCGCGACAATCAGGCCGATGAGGGTCTGGCGCTGGCCAAGTTGGGGCTGGTGGCATCGGAACAGGTGATCTTCAATATGTTCGAACAACCGCCGCGCGACGCGCTGTTTCCGGCGGCTCAGGCGGCGGGCACCGCCATCATCGCGCGCGTGCCGCTCGATTCCGGATCGCTGATTGGGCATTGGACGGACGGCACCTACGCCAGTTTTTCCGACGCATCACAACCGCACCAAATGTTTCGCGGCGACCGCTTCGCGCAAACCCTAACCCGCGTGGCCGCGCTGAAAGCCGATGTCGCGCCCTATTATGCAAGCTTGGCAGAGGCCGCGATGCGTTACGTTTTGGCCCATGACGCGGTGTCTGTCTTAATCCCGGGCATGAAATCGCCTGAAGAGGTCGATATGAACATCCGCTACAGTGATGGCGGCACTTTCCCGCCAGAGTTGCTGGCCAAGATGCCGCGCCACGCGTGGGTTAGGAATTTTTACCGATGAAACAAATCGAACGCCTGCGCCCGCAGCAAATCGAGGCTGCTTTGGCCGAACGATCGCTGATCTACCTGCCGCTTGGTACGATCGAATGGCATTGCCACCACCTGCCCGTCGGCCTTGACGGGTTGACCGCGCACGGCCTGTGCTTGGCCGCCGCAGAAAAAACCGGCGGCCTCGTCTGGCCCGTTCTGTACTATGGCACTGGTGGCGGACATGGCGCGTTTCCTTGGACGGTTATGATGCCAAAGCGGTCAGAAATCGAGGCGCTCTTGATCCAAACGTTGCACAGGCTGGGCCAGATGGGCGTGCAAGAAGTGCTGGTGTTCTCCGGTCACTTCGCGGATGAGCAATTGCAAATGATCGACGAGATAGCGCAGGTTTGGAACGCCAAAGCACGCTTGCCCTTGGTCAAAGCCTTTGCAGTCAATCGCGCCGATGTGCCGAGTTTTCCTCCAGACCATGCTGGCCTGTTCGAGACAACTTTGCTGGATGGCTTGACCGATGGCTTGATCGACCTGCCAAGCTTGGGAACAGCTGCAGACCAAGGGGATCGGTTCGATCCGGCTTCGCCACTTTGGGGCATCGTTGGGGCAGACCCGAGAGAAATTCCATCCGTTGAAAGGGCCGCTTTAGTTTCGCACGTCGTTGAGGCAATCGTTTCCTTGGATTGGCCCAACTGATCCTTAAAGAGCGCTAGACATAGACACTCCCGCGCAACCCAAAGCCGATATCTTCCGACGTCCATTTGTAAAGTGCTCGCGGCTATGCAACTTCTCATCGCCCTTCACAGACTTTCTCAACGCGGCAATTGTTCTGTGGGGCAAATGCAGAAAGCCCCGCGTTAGCGGGGCTATAGTGTTGTTATCATTATGTATTTTTTGGTTGCGGGGGCAGGATATGGTGAAGCACCTACACTCGATATCGCGGGATGACCTTCAATCCATTGTCCAAATGTTGAGTTGCATTTATGCGATATTCTCGGAGCAAACTGAACATTTGTTGCCGTTGCTGTGAACAGGTATCTTTTGTTCCTGCAGGAACAGCAAAATGGTTCTCTTTGATGCCGATCCAAAACGGAGGTTGGCAACACGCTGCCTCGCGGCCTTTGCATCGCCGCACCGTTTTGCTAAATGATCGCGCCCGCTTCGCAGAAAAACCAGCGCTGGTCCCAGCGCAGGGACTTCACGGTGAACTTGCAAGCGGTCAACGGCCTTCACGAAATCAACCCCACAGCCTTTAGCACCGATTGCGGGGCGGGGGTACGCCAGATGCGCTGAAAGCTTTCGACGACATTCTCGCGCGTGACAACAATGCCGGGCAGCGCGATCCACGCCGGGGTTAGGCGCCCCAGCAGGGTTAGAACCGTGGTTTGGGCTGCGGCAACGCCTTGCAGATAGGGCTGTTGGGCGGCGATCACCGCAAAGGGCGCGCCTTGCGCAAGACCGATGGCCGCTTGCTCGCCAAGATCGACGGTCGCTATCGGGATGGGTCTTTTGTGGCGCAGCAAAACCTCGGCGGATTTCAACGCAGGTGTGTCCCAGACAACAAACAGGCCGGCAAGGTCGGGATAAGCCGCAAGCAGTGCCTCGGTCTTTGATGCAGCATCTTCGATGCGGGCAAAACCCTCTTGGCGGATGGTTACGTCAGGACGGCGGGTTTGCATCCATTGGGAAAAGGCAATCTCGCGCTCGTTGGTGGCAAAGAAATCAGCGGCATAGCCCATCAGGCCCACCTGGGCCCCCTGCGACAAATGGGGCGACAGGCCTTCAGCGGCGATCAGGCCAAGGCCAAAGTTATCGGCCGACACAAGCGTGCCATAATGCGTGCCGGGCAGCAATCCAGTGGGCGCATTGTCCAACAGGATCAGCTTGATGCCAGCCTCTGCCAGCCGCGCATGGGCCAATGCCACCTCTTGGTTGGCGACGGGCAGCGAAACAACCGCGTCGGGTTTTTGCGCCATCAACCCATCCAGCGCCTTGACCTGCTCGGTGGAGGAAAAGCCGCAGTCGATCACATGGGTCACCACTGTGCCGCAATCGCCCAACACCCCGACAATCCCCGACAATTGCTGGCGTGCCCAATCGCTTTCCAGCGTGTGGAGCACCACGGCCACCCGAAAGGCCCGTGCTTTGGCCGCAGCCTTGTCTTCAGGCAGCAGGGTGACACGCTCGGGTGGGGCGGCGCGTTCGCCGTGGGGGCCTAGGCCGGAAATCGTCATAGCGCACCTCGTGACGGGGGCGGAGAGAGAGGGGGCGGCGGTGGGGCTACGTCAAGCTCTGCACGAAAGGAAGCAAAACCGGGGTGTTTCAAAGGACTGCCCTGCATGACCCAATCCTTCAGAAAGCTTGGCGCAAAAAGCAATTCCGCTCCAACCCGCGCCGCCCCCACCAGCCCTGCCGATGATCCCATTTGGCTGCGGATGATGCGCAGATCACGGGTGACCAAAGGATGACTTGCGCCGTAGACGGTCTCGCGCACGGCAGCGAGGATAATATCATTGGTTTGCATGATGGCACCCGAAAGCACGATCACCTCGGGGTTCAGCGTGTTGGCTAGGGTCGCCACCACCTGCCCGATCAGACGGCCAGAGGTGGTGAGGATGTCCACACAGGCCGCATCGCCCATTTGGGCGGCTTGCGCCACGTCGATTGCGGTGATCTCGCCGCCGCGCCGCAAGTGATCTGCCAAAAAGGCGCTGCGCCCCGTTTCTGCGGCCAAGCGTCCCTCGCGCAGGATCATATCCGACCCCGCCAGTGCATCCAGCGTGCCTGAGCGGTCGCCCAAATGCACCGGCAACGCGCCGATCAGGCCAGTCGCCCCCTGCGCCCCGCGAAACAACCGCCCTTCCGACACGATGCCCGCACCAATGCGCCGACCGACTTTGACAAACAGCATCGACCCAAGACCCTGACCTGCGCCACCATGCAATTCTCCCATCGTCATCGTATCGACCGAAGAGCGCATCCAGACGGGCGCCCCAAAACTGCGGGTCAGCATCTCGACCAGCGAAAAGCCTTCCCAAGCGGGCAGAACGGCGGGGGTGCGTGTCAGGAAATCGCCCACAGACCCCGGCACGGTACCCGGCACTGAGAGGGATATGCCCCAAAGCCCCGCCGGAGAGGCTTGCCTGTCCAACGACCAGCGCAGCAGCGTGATCAATCGTTCGGCCAAAGCCTGTGGCGGAGCGGTCAGTTCGAATGCCTCGTGATGTTCGGTCAACAGCTTGCCCGACAGGTCTGCCACCCCGACACCCAGCGCCGATTGATCCAGCGTGGCTACCAGCACGCGCCCCTGTTTGGCCGCCAGCCGCACCAAACGTGGCGCGCGGCCCCCCGTAGCCGTTCCAAGTTCACTTTCGTCGATCAGGCCCAGATCGGCCAGCATGGTCAGCCGATCTGACACGACAGCACGGCCCAAATCGCTTTTGCGCTCTAGCTCGTGGCGGGTCGTTGGATCATCGGCGCGAATCAGGTTCAGCAAGTCAACCAGCGATGGCGCAGCCGTTTCCGCCACGCGGGGCCGTCCTTTGCCCCGCGCCAGACCAGAAATCTCGGTGAAATCCTGCGCCATGTCTCCTCCGTTTTTCCTTGATAAATCGGGGCGTTCATCTGATCAAGCCAATACTTTTGTTTTTATTCAGCAAAAGTATTGCTTGTTAGTGTGAAATTATATTGACCTGATGTGAAAATCAGCATTATAAACCACACATCGGCTGGAGGGCCGGTCAGAGGAGGAGAGGAACATGACAGCTTGGAAGCTGGCCTATCACGCCAATTGCTGGGGCGCGTTGGGCGGGGATGCGGTGGGGGTCACCTCGATCACGCAGCTGGCCTATCGCACCTATGGCCAAATGGACCGCGCCTTTGCCGAGATTGCAGCGGCAGGCTATGAAGGGGTCGAGGTGTTTGACGGCAACCTTCTGGACCATTCGGCAGCCGATTTTAGCAACCTGCTGGCCAATTCTGGGCTGGAACTGGTCGCGGCCTATGCCGGTGGCAATTTCATCTTCGACGACATCCTGCCCGAAGAACTGGCCCGCGTGACCCGCGCCGCAGACCGCGCTGCCGAACTGGGCGCGCCGCATCTGGTGGTGGGGGGCGGGGCCAAGCGCTTTGATGGCATCCGCGAAAGCGACTACCACAAGTTGGCCGCAGCTTTGGACCGTGTGAAAGACCTCGCCGAAGCGCGCGGCTTGCGGGCACACTATCACCCGCATCTGTCGACGATTGTTGAAGGCCCCAAAACGGTCGCCAAAATTTTCGATCTGACAGCCATCGATTTTTGCCCTGATACCGCCCACCTTGCCGCCGCAGGCGGAGATCCGGCGCAACTGATCCGCGACCATGCAAAGCGGATTTCCTATGTCCATTTGAAGGGGTTCCAGCGTGATCCCTTCGCCTTCACCCCTCTGGATCGCGGCGATATACCCACTGGCCCGATCCTGCAGGCCCTGCGCGACACCGGCTACCAAGGCTGGATTTGCGCGGAACTTGATGCTTGGCCCAACCCTGCCGAAGGGGCTCGGATCAGCATGGAATACTTGAAAAACCACTGACAACCGGGGCGTGAAAACCCCACTTCTGGGAGGAATACCATGATTACTAGACGCAGCCTTTTGGGCGGCGCGGCTCTGCTTGCGCTGATGACCGTTGCAGCCCATGCCACGCCGGATGAGGCTTTGGCCAAGCTGGTGAACAGCGTGCTGTCCAAAGGTCCGAACGGCGAAGACCCCGCGCCTGCCTCGGCAGTCACCCTGACGGATGACGAATTGGCACAGATCAAGGCGATGAAGGCCACTGCCGCCATCGTCATGCATATCGGCGGCAATGACTGGAGCAATGCGCAGATCAACGGCTTGCAGACCCAGTTCGCCGCCATGGGCATTGAAGTCATCGCTGTGACCGATGCAGGCTTCAAGCCCGAAAAGCAGGTCTCTGACATCGAGACGATCATGGCGCAAAAGCCATCGATCATCGTGTCGATACCGACTGATCCCTCCGCCACTGCCTCGGCCTACAAGGCCGCTGCCGATGCGGGCGTTAAGATCGTGTTCATGGACAACGTCGCTGCGGGTATGACGGCGGGCAAGGATTATGTCTCGGTTGTCTCGGCTGACAACTATGGCAACGGCGTCGCCTCGGCCCATCTGATGGCCAAGGCGCTGAACGGCGCGGGCAATATCGGCTTGGTCTTCCACGCTGCAGACTTTTTTGTGACCCGTCAGCGGTACGAGGCCTTTAAAGCGACGATTACCTCTGACTATCCCGACATCAAGATCGTGGACGAGCAGGGTATCGGCGGCCCAGACTTTTCGGGCGATGCGGAAAAGGCGGCAGGGGCCATGCTGACCTCTCACCCCGAAATTCAGGGCATCTGGGCGGTCTGGGATATGCCGGCCGAGGGCGTGATTTCGGCGGCACGCAATGCTGGTCGCGATGACCTGATCATCACGACCTGCGACCTGGGAGAAAACGTCGCGATCTCTATGGCTCAGAACGGTTTTGTCAAAGGTCTGGGCGCGCAGCGTCCCTATGACGCTGGGATCGTGGAAGCCATGCTTGCAGGCTATGGCCTGCTGGGCAAACCCGCGCCGGCCTTTGTCGCCCTGCCCGCCCTGCCGGTGTCGCATGACACCCTGCTGGATGCTTGGATGCAGGTTTATTCCACCGAAGCAACGGACAACATCAAGAATTCGATGGTGAACTGACGCTGTTGCGCGGGCGGATGCTCCCCCGCCCGCGCACCTTTTGGCCCTTTTCTCAGGAGAATAATGATGACCCAAGTGATGAACGTCGCCATGATCGGCGGCGGGTTCATGGGCAAGGCCCATGCCATGGCTTACGCCGCCATGCCCATGTTCTTCTGGCCCGCCCCCGCCATCCCGCACCGCAAGGTTGTGGTCGACGTCACCGATGCTGCGGCAGAAATCGCACGCCAACGCTTTGGCTTTGATGAGGCTTCGTCCGACTGGCGCGCCGTCATTGCCCGCCCCGATATTGATGTGGTCGATATCTGCACGCCCAACAATGTTCATGCCGAGATTGCCATTGCCGCCGCCAAGGCTGGCAAGCACATCATCTGCGAAAAGCCCCTTGCCCGCACGGTGGAGGAAGCCCGCGCCATGGCCCAAGCCGTGGCCCAAGCGGGCGTGATCCATATGGTGGCTTTCAACTACCGCCGCACGCCTGCCGTGGCTTTGGCCAAGAAATACATCGACGAAGGCCGCATTGGCCGCATTTTGAACTTTCGCGGCACCTATCTGCAAGATTGGTCAGCCGACGAAAACGGCCCGCTGTCGTGGCGTTTCCAAAAGAAGATCGCAGGGTCGGGGACGGTGGGCGACATTGGCACCCATGTGGTCGATCTGGCGCATTATCTGGTGGGGCCGATTGCTGCCGTGAACGCCATGACGCGCACCTATGTGAAAACCCGACCCCTGCAACAAGGCGGGGTCGACAAGCTGGGCGCATCCGAGAAATCTGCCGGCGGCGAGCGGGCCGAGGTGGATGTGGATGACGAGGTCGTCTCGATGCTGAAGTTTGAAAGCGGGGCGATTGGCTCGCTGGAAGCCACGCGCAACGCTTGGGGCCGCAATAATTTTATCACTCTGGAAATTCACGGCACCAAAGGCTCTATCGCGTTCAACTACGAACGGCGCGATGAATTGCAGGTGATGTTCGCCGATGATCCCGCCGATGCGCGCGGCTTTCGTACCGTCTACACTGGCCCAGCACATCCTTACGGGGCGGCGCTTTGGCCGATCCCTGGGTTGGGCATTGGCTATTCAGAAACCAAGATCTTGGAATGCCACGACTTCTTTGATGCCATCGCCACGGGCAAACAGCCCAGCCCCAACTTCGCCGATGGCTTGGCCTGTGAACTGGTCGCCGATGCGCTGCTTCGGTCAGGCGAAACCGGTCTGTGGGAGGCCGTAGGCCAATGACAGCCGTCGTCATGAAGGGCATTTCCAAGGCTTTTGGCGGAGTCAAAGCCTTGGACAACGTGGATTTCGCGGTTCTGCCCGGCGAAGTTCACGCCCTTCTTGGCGGCAACGGTGCGGGCAAATCGACCATCCTGAAGGTGCTGAACGGCGTGCATCGCCCCGATGCAGGATCGATTGCGGTGGGGGGTGTTGCGCTGACCACCCACACGCCCGAAGCCTCGCGGGCCGCTGGCATTGCGATGAACTTTCAAGAGATGAGCTTGATCCCCACGCTAAGTGTCGCGCAGAACATCTTCCTGACGCGAGAGGCCCGCACCGCGCGCGGCTTTCTGGACGATGCGGCTTGCGAGAGGAAGGCCGCCGAAATCTTCGCCATGCTAGAGGTCAAGGTTGACCCCAAAGCCGTGGTGGGCACCCTTGGATCTGGCCAAAAGCAGTTGACCGAAATTGCCAAGGCGATCAGCCAATCCTCGAAGGTTTTGATCCTTGATGAACCCTCTACCGCGCTGGCTGTGTCGGATGTGGAACGCCTGTTTACCTTTCTGCGCAAGCTGAAAGCGCAAGGCGTGGCGGTGATCTATGTCAGCCACCGCATGGACGAAATCGCCCGCATCGCCGACCGAGCCACCATTCTGCGCGATGGCAAGCATGTGATTACAGCGCCACTGCGTGACCTGCCGATTGATACGATGATCGAACATATCGTCGGCAAACGCTCCAAAGGGTTGGCCGATGTGCAGCGCGGCGCTGTTACGCGGGGCGACGTGTTGCTAGAGGCGCGCGGTTTAAGCGGGGTGCACAAGCCCCACAATGTCAGCTTTGCGCTGCATCGGGGCGAAGTTCTGGGCTTGGCGGGTCTGTTGGGCTCTGGCCGCTCGTCTCTTGCGCGGGTGATTGCGGGGATCGAACCGGCAACGGAGGGAGAGTTGCGCATTCGCGGCGAAGCCGTGTCGATCCGCACGCCGTCAGACGCCATTGCGGCAGGGGTGGCCTTGGTGCCAGAGGCGCGGGCGACGCAGGGGGTTATTACAGCACACTCGGTGGCGGCGAACATGGTGATGTCGGTGCTTGGCCGCATTTCGGCCAAAGGTGTGGTCAACCGTGCTAAGGCGCAAGAGATTGCCGATGACATGATCTCGCGGCTGCAGATCAAAACCGCCAGCCGTGACCATGCCGTTTCCACCCTATCGGGCGGCAACCAGCAAAAGGTGGTGATCGGCAAATGGCTGGCCACCGATCCCGACATTCTGGTGCTGGATGAACCCACCGCAGGCATCGACATCGGGTCAAAATCCGAAATCGTCCGGCTGGTGCGCGACCTTGCCGCACAGGGCAAGGGGATCGTGATGATTTCTTCCGAACTGTCAGAGCTTCTGACCGCCTGCGACCGCATCCTTCTAATGGCCGATGGCCGTGCGCATCAGATGATCGACCGCGCCACGCTGGATGACCCTGCCGAGCCCGATCCAGGCCACCGCCTGCAAGCGGCCGAGCGCCAATTGCAAATCGAAATCCAAAAAGCTCTTTCTCAGGAGACCCCCCATGGCTGAGCGCGCGACCTTCCTCGCCAACTGGCGGCAGAACATCATCTATATCGGCTTTGTGGTGATCTTTGTGATCTTCGCGTTGACGTTAAGCGACAAGGGCTTCCTAAACCCGACCAACCTTTTGAACATCATCCGCCAGACGGCGATGATCGCCGTGATGGCGGTGGCCATGACCTTTGTGCTGGCCAGCGGCGAGATCGACCTGTCGATTGGCGCTGTCGCGGGGCTGACGACCGTGACGGTCGCCTTGGCCATCGCGGTGGCGGGGCCTTTTGCGGGTGTCTTGGCGGGCATTGCGACCGGACTGGCAGTTGGATGCTTTAACGGCTGGCTCACCACGCGCATCGGCATCCCGTCATTCCTGACCACGCTGGCCATGATGGGCATCGCAAAGGGCGTTGCCATGTGGATTTCCGCCACCGCTGCCGTGCCGATCTTGTCACCAGGGTATTCCTGGGCCTTTGGCGGCGGCTCTATCGGGCCGGTTCCAGTTCTGCTGTTCTGGATGCTCGTTGCGGGGGCACTGGGCCATTTCGTGCTGCGCCGCACCGGCTTTGGCCGGCGCGTGCTGGCCACCGGTGGAGGCGAAACAGCCGCGCGCTATTCTGGCATTGACACGGCGAACATCAAGTTCAAGGTATTGGTCTTGTCGTCGTCCGCAGCAGCCATCGCCGGAATGCTTTATGCTGGGCGCTTGCAATCAGGTCGCTTCCAACTGGGCGAAGGCGACGAATTGTCGGTCATCGCAGCAGCTGTCCTTGGCGGAACCAGCCTGTTTGGCGGCAAGGGCACGGTTGTTGGCACCATCGTGGGCGCGCTGATGATCGGGCTGATCAACAACGGGCTGATCCTGATGGGGCTAGAGTTCAGCCAGCAACTTATCGCCCGCGGCGCCATTATCATCTTCGCTGTCGCGCTAAGCCAGAAAAGGGCCTGAGATGTACACGATCATCGGTACCGTCACCGCCCGCCCCGAAACCCGCGCCGAACTGCAAACCCTGCTCGCCGCCCAAGTCGCCCCCACCCGCGCCGAGGCTGGCTGCATCAATTACGATTTCCACGTTGATGCAGCCGATCCTTGCGTTTTCGTATTCTACGAAAACTGGACCAGCCGCGTTGCTTTAGACGCTCACCTTGCTATGCCGCACCTGCAACCGCTCTTCTCGCAACTTGACCGTCTTTTGGCTGCGCCCGTCGATATCCGCCCCCTGAAGATGCTGAGCCAGCAAGCATGACATGAGCCGGGGTTTTCAGAACCCTGAACCATCTACGCCCCACTTTTTCTTGGCAAGCATTGTAGCCAAACGGACGAATTGGCGATTGAGACAAGCCCCACGCTTGATTGGATGGGCTGTTGTGCGTGTTGTAGGATTTTAAGTTTCCGCGGGCGCAATACAAACGCGAAGTGCCGACGTTTTGCAGGCCGAATTGGACAACGTGGCTCAAGACAAAGCCAGATGGTAACGTGTCCGCAGCTGGATATCGCGCGGGGAACGGGTGCCCTAGCACAGAACGCAATAGAGACTTCTAATTTGTGCTTGTTTCGTCAAAACAACCTCCTAATGTCCATCCATCAGATCGGCACCAAGCCGACGTTTATTCCCCGATCAGGAGGACATCCGATGAAAAAGAACCTACTTCTCTCAACCGTGTTAAGCCTAGCATTAACCGGAACCACCTTTGCCGCCACGGTCGATCCCGCCGACAAACTGGCCGGCACCCAGACTTTCAACTTCTGGCTGCTCGATTCGATCACCACGCTGGATCCGCAGTTGATCGAAGCTGTCGAAGACAGCGATGTGGCGCGACAATTGTTTGAAGGACTTTACACCGAAGACGGTTCAGGCGACCTCGTGGATGCAGGTGCTATCGGCTATACAGTTTCTGAAGACAAAAAGACCTATACTTTCCAACTGCGCCCCGAGGCGAAATGGTCTAACGGCGCGCCTGTCACCGCAAATGACTATGTTTATGCGTGGCAGCGTCTGGTCGATCCGGCCACTGCCTCGTCCTATGCGTGGTACATGGAATTGATGCAGGTCGACAACGCAACGGCGGTGATTGCCGGCGAAAAGCCCCCATCTGAACTGGGCGTCAAAGCGCTGGACGATCTGACCCTTGAGGTCAAACTGATCACCCCCTTGCCCTATTTCCGCAAAATGCTGGTGCATTCCTCGGTCCTGCCGGTGCCCAAAGCCATTATCGAAGCCAATGGCCAGAAGTGGACAGAGCCGGGCGTATTGGTTGGGAATGGCGCTTATACCCTTACGGAACACAAGCCTGGCGAAAAGGCAGTGGTCACGCGCAACCCGCTTTATTGGAACAATGCGGCGACCGTCATTCAATCCGGCAGTTTCCTGACCGTGAATGATGAAAACATCGCCTTTACACGCTATGAAGCGGGGGAGTTGGACACTGTCGGCATTCCAACAGGCATGTATCCGCAGCTGTCTAAAGACCGGCCAGCCGAAGCATCTTCGGCCCCTCGCGCCTGCACCTACTATTATCTTTTGAATATGGACCCTGAAAAAGGCCCCGAGGCGCTTAAGAACGTCAATGTGCGTAAGGCCCTGTCTTATGCCGTGGACCGTGACATCTTGGTCGAGAAGGTGCTGCAATCCGGCCAGATCCCGGCCTATACCCTGACCCCTGGTGCCATGGCAGGGTTCACGGTTCCATCGGTAGACTATGCCACGATGACGCAAGCGGCCCGCAGTGAAGAGGCCAAACAGCTGCTCGCCGAGGCGGGCTATACCCCTGAAAACCCGCTCAAACTGACGCTGAACTACAACACGTCGGAAGGACATAAAGCCATCGCTGTGGCTGTTCAGCAATTCTATAAGGCGGTCGGCGTTGAATTGACGCTGAACAACATGGAATGGCAGGTTCATTCCGACATCATGCACGAGCGAACCTATGAATTGGCGCGCTCTGCTTGGTGTGGGGACTATAATGAAGCCTCGACGTTCTTGGATCTGTTCACCTCGTCCTCGGGCTTTAATGACGTGGCCTATCTGAATGCCGACTACGACAAGCTGATGGCCGACAGCAAAACTATGGACGATCCCCAGCCAAACTACACCAAAGCTGAAGAAATCTTGGCTGCCGATATGCCGATCATCCCGATTTATCACTACACTTCTTCGCGGATGCTCAAGACTGATGTGCGCGGCTACCCGAAAAAGAACGTCTTTGGCACTTGGTATCTCAAAGAACTCTACCGCGTCGCTGAATAGGCAAAGCCGTAAATCACCAGATCAGAGGGGGCGAAAGCCCCCTCTGACAGCCTTTAGGGATATCGGATGTTCAGCTTTATTGCGCGGCGCCTGCTTGTCGCTGTTCCCACCTTGCTTGTCCTGATTGTCATTTCGGCAGTGCTTATGCACGCCGCCCCCGGCGGCCCTTTCAATTCCGAGCGTAAGCTGTCGGCTGAGGTTTTGGCCAATCTTCAGGCCAAATACGGCCTCGACCAACCGCTTTACGTGCAAATCTGGACCTATATTCGCGATCTTGTGCTGCATTTCGATTTCGGCCCCTCGTTCAAATACAAAGACCGCACCGTCAACGATATCATCTCGCAAGGCTTTCCGGTCACGCTCGTCTACGGGTTTTGGAGTTTTGTGATCGCCACCATCCTTGGCATCGGTGCGGGCGTCATTGCGGCCATCCGGCAAAACACCCCGACAGATTATCTGGTCTTGACCGTCGCCATCATCGGCGCGGTGCTTCCCGGCTATGTGATTGCCCCAATCCTGGTACTGGTCTTCACACTTAAACTTGGCTGGCTGCCGGGCGGTGGGTGGGAGGACGGCGAATGGCGCTATCTTGTCTTGCCGGTCATCGCCCTTTCCACCGGCTACATCGCCTCAATCGCCCGACTGATGCGGTCGTCGATGCTGGAAACTTTGAATTCTAACTTTGTGCGCACCGCGCGGGCCAAGGGGCTGCCGGAATGGAAAGTGATCACCCGCCATGTGATGAAACCCGCCCTTTTGCCGATCCTGTCCTATCTCGGTCCAGTCTTTGTTGGCATGATCACGGGATCAGTGGTGATCGACATGTATTTCTCAACCGGCGGCATCGGCAAAAGCTTTGTCGATAGCGCGCTGAACCGTGATTATTCGGTTATGCTGGGGGTCACGCTTTTGGTGGGTGCCCTGACCATAGTGTTCAACCTGATCGTGGATGTGCTTTACGCCTTCATTGATCCAAAAATCCGGTATTAACCCATGGTCACCGCCAAACTGCGCGCAGGCGATCTGTCACGGATCACCGACATGGCCGAGGTCAAAGGCCGCTCGCTTTGGGCCGATGCACGCAAAAGGTTCATGCGGAACAAGGCCGCGGTGGCCAGCCTTTTGGTGTTGATCATCATCACCCTCTTTTCACTCTCCGGGGAAGCGATCGCCCCGTGGACCAACGAAGAGATTGACTTCAACGTCATCGGGTCGGCCGATACCGAAGGCAGGCCATCTTTCGCCAGCGGGCATTATTTCGGCACAGATGATCTGGGGCGCGATTTGTTCGCCAGATCGGCGCAGGGCACCCGCGTTTCTTTAATGGTGGGCTTTGTCGGCACGTTCATCGCGGTGCTGGTGGGCACGGTCTATGGCGCAGTCTCGGGCTATGTCGGGGGGCGCACGGATGCCATCATGATGCGCATCGTCGATATTCTATCGGCCATACCCTATATGTTTGTGCTGATCCTTTTGCTGGTCATGTTCGGGCGGTCGATGTTCATGATCTTTGTCGGCATCGGCCTGTTATCCTGGCTTGGCATGGCTCGCATCGTGCGCGGCCAAACCCTTAGCCTTAAACACAAGGAATACATCGAGGCCGCTCAGGCGTCAGGCGTGTCTTCGTGGAAAATCATCCGGCGGCATATCTTGCCCAACCTTCTGGGGGTGGTCGCGGTTTACACCACCTTGCTGATCCCCGACATGATCATGGCCGAAAGCTTCATCTCATTCCTTGGCTTGGGTGTGCAAGAACCGCT
>Ga0209086_10002232_pt1 | contig 15245 bp, 8 predicted proteins | sample M_130207_XF_Meta_FD_187312 | JGI IMG/M metagenome (GOLD analysis project Ga0209086, IMG submission 187312) | Freshwater microbial communities from Lake Montjoie, Canada to study carbon cycling - M_130207_XF_MetaG (SPAdes) (version 2) | ecosystem: Environmental > Aquatic > Freshwater > Lake... | reverse complement strand
GAATATGAAATATAGCCAGTTATATTAGCAGTATTATTTGAAAGTTGTGAAATCTTTTTAACTTTTTCTTCGACAAATGGTTTCCACCAAGCACCAAAAGGTGAACTAATAAATTGATATGATTGCTTATTATATTCTTGTTTTACTCTATTTAATTCTACCGAATCACTTAAACAAGATTGAAATGAATATGGAAAACAATTTTGAGGACATGAATTCATTCCCATATTTGTTGTAGTATCACATTGTGTGATATAACTACCATAATTAAGAACTTTCTTTGCCATTTTAATATATTTCGTATATTTTGTATTTATTATTGATATTCATAAAAAAATATTTCAATTTTTAAATAGTAATTATGTTTTTTTACTTTTTTACTTTTTTACTTTTACTTAAATTGTAATGCTGAATCATTATCAATAATTTTTTCATTAAGATCTTTTAATTGTTTTCCAATAATGGCATCAGATGCTTTACCAGCAATGGATAAATCAAATATATCACGAACCAGATTATTATACATTGCTTTTAATGTACCTTGATTAAAATCATCATAAATACATGCTTTATATTCATATGGTGCTGGATTAGCAGAACCTGATAAAGCACTTAATAACATTTTAAAAGCTAATTCTTTATCTGTATGGCAATGAAATCCTGCAACTGATTTAATATTAGTATTACCACCTGCTTTATAATTATTATGAGCATGTTGAGAAGGATTATGAGCTAATTCTCCATAATTTTTAGAAGGGGGACTGGAACTGTTGTGGCTATTGCTATTGCTTGAACCATGGTTATGTCCTGACCCAGTAGGATAACTACTAGATTTAGATGATTTACAAATATTAATAGTATTTATACCATTACTACGACCTGAACTATTACACCAACCTTTTGATGCCATTTTCGTATTAGTTGTAATTTAGTAGTTTTGAGTTATTAGTTATTATATTAAAATTCAATTTTTTAGTGTATCTAGATAAGTTTTTACAAAAACTTAAAAACTTATTTTAATATAAAAATTGAATTTATATATATATATATATAGTTAGTAAATTTAATAAACCTGTTTATAATAAATATAGAAAATGAGTCTAGAAGAATTAATTATTGAAAATGGTAGTTTGAAAGCAACTATTAAACAATTAGAAGAAAAATTAAAACTATCTGAAGAAAAAATGAAGAAATATACAAATAGTGAAGCACATAAAAAATATTATTCAGAACATCGGGAAGAAGTGAAAACAAGAGGCAAAGAATATTTGCAAGAATTAAAGGAAAAAGACCCTGAAAAATTAAGAGCTTATTGGAGAAATGCATATGAAAAGAGAAAATTAAAAAAAAATGAAAATAAAATTGAATAAAATTTAATAATTTTTTTTATTATTAATACAAAAATTTGAATTTAAAAGATTACATATATATAGTATATATAGTATATATAGTAAAACAAGGATAATATTAAAATGACTACATTTGATGATTTATTTAATGATAGTAATGATATTGCAACTGAAATTCCAGTTCCAAAAATTAAAAAAGAGAAAAAAAAATATAAAAGAACAAATTGTTTTTGCGGAGAAGGTGCACCTATTTATAATATTTTAGGTCAACCTGGTAAATATTGTTCTAAATGTAGAACTCCTGGAATGCATAATGTGTGTAATAAAAAATGTGTATGTGGTTTGAAAAGTCCAACATTTAATATACCAGGAGAAATAGGAAAATATTGTAATGATTGTAAACTTACAGGAATGGTTAACGTGAAAAGTAAATTGTGTGAATGTAAAAAAGCACAACCAACGTATAATTTTCCTAAAATAAAAAAACCAATCTGTTGTAAACAATGCAAAAAAAAGGGTATGGTTAATACTAAAGATAATAAATGTATTTGCGGGATAGCTATACCAATTTATAATTTTGAAAAAGAAACAAAACCAAAATGTTGTAAAAAATGTAAAGAACCATTAATGATAGATTTAGTAAATAAAAATAAATTATGTAGTTGTGAAAAAAAAGTAAGAGCCACTTTTAATGTTGTCGGTGAAAAGGCAAAGTTTTGTAGCTCTTGTAAAACTATTGGTATGGTAAATGTAATTGACCGCAAGTGTAAATGTAGTAAAGCTCAACCTACATTTAATTTAGTTGGTCAAAAACTAGCTATATGTTGCATTTTATGCAAAACTGATAAGATGGTTGATATAAAAAATGTTGATAAACTTTGTACTAAATGTAAAAAATTTAGGGCAAATTTTAATGTTGAAGGTGAAACTAAAGGTAAATATTGTAAAGAATGTGCTGAAGATGGAATGTCTGATGTAACTCACACAAAATGTAAAGGACAAGAAGGCATATGTCCTTTAAAACAAAGAGGAAATCCTAAATATAAAAATTATTGTAGCGCTTGTTATTCTAATAATTTTCCATTAGATCCTCTTACATTACAAATAAGAAAAAAAACTAAAGAAATTGCAGTTCGTGATTTTATTAATAGTAAATATGAAGGATTCCAACACGATAAAGTTCTTTGGACTGGAAATTGTGATTGTACTATTAGAAGACGTATTGACCATCGTAAATTAATTGGTAATACATTATTAGTAATTGAAACTGATGAAAATCAACATAAATCATATGATGATATGGATGAAGAAATTAGATATGATGATTTATATATGGCATATAGTGGCAAATGGATTTATATACGATTTAATCCTGATGTTTTTACAAATAATGAAGGTGATAGAATAAATCCATCAATTACTGATAGATTTAATACATTAGAAAAAGAAATAAATAAACAAATTAAAAGGATTGAAAAAGAAAAAAATAAAGAACTTTTAGAAATAATTTATTTATATTATGATGGTTATGAATATAATAAATAATATATTGAATAATTTATTTCTTTCCAAAACTTAATTTAGTTTGTTTTAATTTTTTTATAGTTATTTCATGATTTGGTTTTCCCTTTTTTTCTTTAGATTCCTCGATAGATACAATTTCAGTTGTTTTTAACCAATTATCAATAGTATTTATTTTATTTACTTTAGAATTAGCATAATCTATAAGTGGTTGAAATATTAATTTTTTTACCATTTGACCTTTTAATTTTTTAATTTTGTTGTCTGTTTTTTCTTGGTCACCTCCATATTTATTATACCATATATTTTCCATTTGTTTATAGTATCCTTTTCCGTATTCAAAATTTGGTAGCTTTTCAACTATTAATTCAAATATTTGAGAAATAGGTTTAATAAGTTGACTTTCTATATATTTTTCAAAATCAATTTGCAATTTATGTTTTCTTACATAATCTACGTGTTCTATGCGGTCTGCATTAAGATACTCAATGCCTTTTTCTTCAATAATTTTAATAAATATATAAGGCAATCTTTCATTACTCGCTGGTTTTGTACCAATGTCACGGTCAGCCATTCTCTGAGCCAACATGGCATGGGGTATTGTTTCAATGTCTTTATAAAAACTTGCAAGAGTTTTACTTATTACAAACATATTCAAATCAAACTTACCATCAATCATCTTTGTAATTTCATCTTTAATAAATTCAATTGCTTTAGGAATATTTTTATTTTTTACAATACAATCTATAACTCCTAAATAGCAATGTTTAAGTATCGGAGCGTTGTCTCTTCGTTTTAGAACGAGGCCGGTGCTTATCTGCTTACATATATCGGGGTTTTCTTCATATTTTAATGCAAGATATCTTTTCTTTGAAATCAAAATGAATGGAAATAACACCTTTTCGTACGCTAGACAGTGCACACCTGGTAATTCAACCTTAATTTTAGATTCTGCATCTTGACCAACTGCAATTGCACGTGAAATTTTTTCTCTATCTGAAAGTATTTCGCCCTCATATTTCTCTAATTTAAACTTAAAGAAGCATGAGTCCGTATCGCCATATTTTACGTCACTTCCAGGGTACTCCCTTAGAATAAAATCTCGCGCGTGAATTATACGACCTCTTCCGCCTGCAGTTGTAGCTGCAGCTATTTGAGGTTTAAAAATTTTACTAGTAACACTACCACAGGCCCCATAGATTGAATTAGCAGTCACTTTATAAGCCAATTGCAGTCCATCTAAAATACTTTTCTTAAAAGGGTCAGGTTCTGCTTCCATTAACTTTTTAGTTGTTTTGCGAGATTTCAAAAGTCCCATTAAAATTCTAGGTATAAGACCTTTCTTTCCATCTGGATATTGAACAAATCGAACTGTAGTAGTACCACAAATTTTTTTGCCTTTACTTTTAATTTTAGGATTAATCCATACAAGATTATCATAAGAACGTTCTAAATAAGATAAACCTAATTCTTCTAAACGCTTAGCTCCAGTTTCACCAAGCCAAAAAGGATCTTCACAAATACGATCGTGACTTAAATCAGATGTAATCATTTCACTCGGATAAAGAGAACTAAAGTCTAAAACAACTATAGGATCTTCAGTATAAATATCAGCCTTTGGGTTTAATACAATTGCACCTTGATATCCTTCATTATTAAGATAAACTTTATTAAAATCCTTTTTCAAAGTAAATTTTTGCGTTTCCTTACCCTCAACAACATCTTCCTTACCCTCGAGCTCCCTTGTCTCATCTTCAACAACATCCTCAACAGAATTCTCAGCAGCATCTTCATTACCCTCAACAACATCTTCTCCGTCTTCGACAGAATCTTCGACAGAATCTTCTTCAGCATCAGCAACATCTATAACATCAGTTAAATCTAAACTATCGCCTAAATCACCGGCATCTCCTTCGCCTTCAGCCTCATTATCTCCTCCGGTAGCACCTGCCACTATGGTATGAACTCGCCTTACCGAATCATCTACATCTTGTTCTTCCATCTCAATCTTCTCAAGAACAGGAAGTAAGAAATCTTCTTTTGCACACTCATTTGTAACCAGACTAAAAGCCTTAATACCTTGACCACGTAAGAATATATATGCGAATGGAACTAGACACACATTACTCATTCCAAAATTATTGGTGACAACATCTAACTTACGAAGTAATCGAATCAATAAAGCACAATCTTGAATACAGTATTTGGCAACTTCAGCCCTTTCAGAATCAGTTCCCTTTTGCATTCGAAATATATCCTGAGGTGTAATATCATCTTTACCGAGACCCCAAACAGGACCCGAACTTAGGCAAGATTTTGGAACAGCTTTATCAACAGTTATTTTCTTAGAATTTCTATCGATATCGAGAATCTTTAATTTGTCTCCATCAAATAATTTTGCAGTTGTGGCAGCCATACTAATGACTATGTAATTACCTATATCCAATTCTTGAATATTATCTACTTTGAGAACGCAAGATGAATCCGAATCGACATCACCACCTATAATTTCTTTAATCTTACCAGAAATATAAAACTCCGCAACACTATCCAATTTATAGGATGGTAGCTTAGTTAATGATGCCTGACAAACTTTTAACAAGTCAATTTGCACTCTTCCTGGCATATTAAAATAATATAGAAAGTTATCACCCAAGGCACTACTGCTTAATTTCTTATTAATGATACCACCTTTGGCATCACTAACCTTCTTTACAATGAAATCATCAAGGCGACCCAAATTAATAAATTTCTGATATTGAGGATTTGCTTCCAAAGTTTTTAAATCTTCTTTAGACATATTAATCCTCTCAATATCAATACATAAATCGGCAATCCGGTCATACATAAATGATTCATCAAAACCAAATGTATTATATCCGATAATTATATCTGGATCGTGTAATTCAATTAGTTTAGTCCATTCCAGTAATACATCACGTTCCATAGTTTTCGATATGACTTCACAGTTCTGGTCCCCTACTTTAAATTTATCACATCCTTTCAATGTAATTATATTGTTATGACAAACACTAGGGTCTCCATAACGCCAAAATACAGTTCCTATTTGAATTACTGTATCACCTTGAGCGAATCCAAAAGCCTTATTAATTTCGTGATTCATAAAACGAACAATTACTTCTTTAGTAATAATCTTATCTTTCAAATCCCGTTCTAATATATCCCGCTTCTTTGCTACTTCACTAATTATTTTAATTAAGTCATCTAATCCAAAACGAGTGTTTTTCTTAGTCCTGGCTTCTTCAATAGCAGTAACTTCTTTCACCGCCTTTTTCATATCATTGTTGGCTTTTACTTTACGAATAGGATGATTACAAATAGTATATAATTTTTCTATGAAAGGTTCAAATTGCGTGTTGTTAGTAAAAACTTTAGCTTTCATAGGCTTTTTCAAATAAATCAAATCTATTTCATCATCTATATTTGTAAATTGGCCGTATCCAAGTGCTTTTTTAATTCTTTGTTCGAAAAATACTTGTTTAAGTGCAATACATTCTTTAGCTTTAATATATTTGATTACTTCGCGTAAATAGGTATTTTCTTTTGTAATAGAATTGAAGTTATCTTTTTCTTTATCTAAATATTGTTGATACCTTTTAAAATATTCTATGTCATAATTAGAATTTGTTTTGCTTTCATTATAAATTAGGTCATCAGGAATATTTTTAAATTTATTACTTGAATTTTGACTTCTTTTGTATAAAACATCATATTCTTTCTTTTCAACTATTTTTACATTTTTAATCCAAGAAATTGCAAGTTGGTTTGTTAATTTCTTACAATCTTTCTTAGGAATAGGAAAATCACCGTGGCTAGAATCGGCTTCAATATCAAAACTGGCAATTAGCAATGGAGGAATTTCAGTTTTCTCTAAAGGACATATTTCAGTCCAATCACAAGAAATATTTATTTGGGCTTTTGATTGCCGACCCTCTATCTTAAATTTATTTGATTGGATACTAATCCAACTAGAAGGTTTAACTTTAGTATCGTGTAGAAAACGTAAAACGGGTTCCAAATCACTTTCAAATAAATTATATTTGATTGGTGTTTTAGTCTTACCAGTAATATTAATTTTTACAGGACTTTTAAATAAACGTTCCATAAATTTATGCCCTTGCTTGCTTTTATGAGCTAATTTAATAAATTTAAATTTCTGTTCATTCATAAAAGACCAAAAAATCTTCTTTTCAACAAGTTGGGTTTTCAGATCCTTCTTATTTTCAACTGAAGCTTCATATTTTTTTGTTTTATTATTTATATATGGCTCTACAATTGAATCTTTATAATATCTAGAACCCGTTTTAAAGGCTTCTGTAAATTTATAATCTTTAGATGCAATTGCTTCTTCATACTCTGCTACTTCTTCTTCAGTATAATCTTCACAAGTGCTAGAATCAAATGATGCCACAAAATCTTGGATTTGTTTTTCATTAAAATCATCAGGAATTTGTAAATAGAAATATGGAAAATAGTTTTTAACTCTAACACATACACTATTACCTTCAGATGTTACACCAAATATAAATATAGTATATGTTTTACTATGTTCTTGGTTTAAATAACATTCTTTTTTCTCAACAGATATTTCTGAAGGCAAGTCGCATTCATACCAATCAAGAGCAAGAAATTCAACAGGTTTATTTAAAGGTGTTGATATTGACTCAGACTTACGAGGTTTATAAGGTAGTTGTTTTAATATTGACGACATTTTGTATTTTGTATTTTGTATTTTGTATTTTGTATTTTGTATTTTGTATTTTGTATTTTGTATTTTGTATTTTGTATTTTGTATTTTGTATTTTGTATATAAGTAAATTGTTTATATGTTTATATATTTATATATTAACTTATTAAAGTTTTTTATTTCAATTTTTAAATATATATATATATTATAAAGTATTAAACTGTAAAAATTGTAAATTTATTATAATTGTGTAAAATTATATATAAATAGTATGAGTTTATCTGCATCTGAAAATTCATCTGAAAATTCATCTGAAAATATAGGTAATTCAGGTAATGCAGGTAATTCAGGTAATGATGATGATACATATACATCACCTGCTACTACTCGAGATAATTTTGTACATGAATTAAAAAATTTACAAAAAGATCTTAATAATAAACAACGTAAATTAAGAAATACAGATATAAAAAATTTTGTTAAAGATTTAAGAACATTAAGACAAAAATGTTCTACAGATTTAAAAAAATTAAGAGAAACATTTAGAACAAATAAAATAATTTTACAAAAAGACATAATTAAATTAAGACATACTATAAATAAAAAAACAAAACAAAAGAGTTATTTAGGAGTAAAAACATTAAAATATAGAAGAATCGGAATGCGTAGTAAGAGTGAAATGCGTAGTACGAGTGCAAAATATAAAAATTCTAGAAGAAATACACATAAATATAAATTACAAAAAAAAAAACCACACGAAACTATTGATTTTGATAATATACATTTTAAAAAAAATATAGAATGTAAAAACAAAAACATTAAAGATATTGAAACACAAAATGATAGATATTATGATGATCAAAAATATTATATTAATCCTGGTAATTATTGTTATGCAATTTCAACAATGCAATTATTAAGAAATATTAAAGATATTATTAATTGTATTAGTGATGTTAAAACTAATAAACTTCAACAAGATTATGAAAATAATATTGAAGCTGCAAAACATAAATTAACAACAGAAAAGAATGAAGAAAACAAAAAAAAAATAGAAGCAGAAATTAGATATAATAAAACAAGCTATACAGATTTATACATTTTTCAAAATAAAAGTAATATATTTATGGAAAAATTATATCCTACAAAAAATAGAGCTAATAAAAATTTTTTAGATGACATTCTTAAACTTTGTTTTATTGATACTGATAAAGAACAAGACGTATATAAAAAACAACAAGACTCTACAGAATTTTTTGAAAATTTAAAAATTTTTTCTTTTTTGAAAGAATTACAATTTAATTTAGGATATGAATATTATGATAACAAAGAAACGAAAAATTTTTTAAAAAGACAAACGGACTCTTCGAATATTTTAAATATTATTCCTGAAACTCTTTTAACATTAGAATTTGAGAGTAACAAAAAAGAATTTAATAATATTCAAGAAATGCTTTATTATTATCAAAAAGCAGAAGTAACTGATGATAAAAATTTAATTCGTGTTACATTAAATAACTCAGAAGTAGATGCATCTGTTAAACGTCCTTTTTTATTTGTAAAAAAAGATAATCAATATTTAGTTTTATCATTAAAACTCTTTTCATTTTTTTCACAAACAATTTCAAAAAAAGAAAATATTACTATAACCAAGCTAGATGATAATATATGTATAAGAGAATTAAATGATAATGACCTAAAAGAAAATGATCCATTTATACAATTTGAAAATGGAAATAGTGTAACTTATGAATTAATTAGTGTATCATGTCATATAGGTCGTTTTGGTTCAGGACATTATGCTAATTTCAGTAAACAACAAATTGTATTATCTGACAACACATCTATAGTTAAATGGGTTTATTATAATGACGGACACAATGAAGAATTAGATAGTTCAGGAATTTTTAATGATAAAACTGTTAAATTTAAATATGTAAGAAATATGAGTAATAATGGTGTAAATTATTTAGATAATAATGATGATATTAATAATTTAAATCAAGACTATTATTCTCCCTATTTTTTTCTTTATAAAAGAGTAGTAGAAGAAGAAGAAGCAGAAGCAGAAGAAGAAGAAGAAGCAGAAGAAGCAGAAGAAGAATAAATAAAAACAATAAAAATTTAATCATTACCTTACAATTTTATCATTAATAACAAAATTATTAATACATTTTTTTTCCTTTTTTATCAAAATTTATATAAAAATTTAATATTTATATATATTAATATATTAATATATAATAATGATTAAAAAAACTCAAAAAATCAAAAAGTCGAAAAGTAAAAAAATCAAAAAGTCGAAAATAAAAACATTGCTTGGAGGTGCATCTGTACCGAAGATATCGAGGTTTAAGAATTTTACATCTAAAGTAAAGACTTTACTTGGATTTAGTCCAAAACCACCACAAATACTCCCAAGAGGATCAAAAATACAACTACCAGGACAACCAGGACAACCAGGACAACCAGGACAACCAGAACAACCATTAAAATTAGGACAAAAAGTACAACCAGTACAACAAGGACAACAAGTACAACAAGTAACACAAGTACAACCAGCGTCAAAAATTCTACCGAAAGTACAACAAATACAACCAGAAAAAAGAGAACCATTATTAACGTCGTCACAACAATTAAAAATAATTAATAATATTATGAGTAAAGGAATAAATCCATTAACCTATATTATTAATCATAGCAATTTTAAAACAGACTTTGGAAATACAGTTGCTGGATATGCTAAAACTAATCCTAATTTAGTTAAAGAAATTGTAGCTAAGACTCTTCAAGAACAAAAATATGAGAAAGAATTAAATATAACAAGATTTAAAGATTTCGGTTATACTGACGCTGAATTAGAGCCTTTACGAAATATTTTTCCTGGTTCAAAAATGTATGATCAAGTAAAGAAAAATATAAGAAATGCAAAAATGGAAGCAATTATAGCACAATTAAAAACATAAAATATTAAATAAAAAACCAATTATAGAATTCTTTAAATTTAAATAAATTATAAAAACTATTATTTTCTATATTAAATATAATACAATAATTACAACGACCGAAAATAAAAATGATAATTACTAAAAAACTAAACAAAATATTTTTTAATATAATTATTATAACAATATTATTTATTCTATCATATTTAATATATATCCAATATACCAAGACAAAACCATCTCTAGAACCATCTCTAGAACCATCTCTAGACAAATTTAAAGATACATTTACTTGTACTATGAATTTAGAAAATATTAATCCTAAATTTGCAGATGAGTTTATGAAATATGATGGAAGACACGTAGCTTGTGGTCCTTGTCAAAATGCAACTTTAAAAATTAATGTAAATACGAGTACAGATAATTCAAATCCAATACAAACAGCTCAAATTACAAGCTCTAATGGTGTACCTATAATTTTTCCATTTAGAGTTAATATTGATAATATTAAAACATTTTTTTGTTTTGAATAATAATATATATAATTAAATTAAATTCCTTTTATTAAATTAAATTCCTTTTATTAAAATTTTAATATTTTTATCTAATCTAATACTAAATAATACTAAATAATACTAAATATTAAGAATGGTTTCACATTCTAAAACAAAAATTATTTTAAAATCAAAAAAATCAAAAAAATCAAATACTAAACAAACTAAACAAAATTTACATATAAATAAATATAATAAATATAATAAATATTATCCTTCAATATTGGACTCTAATTTTACTCAAAAAATAGCACATCATAATATATTTAAAAAATATAAATTAACCACTGATACCGAAAAATTAAAAGCTCTTTATAATTCATTCGAAACCAATAAGTCTCTATCATTATCAGAAGATTCTAAAAATAAATTGTTAAATGTATATATTTTAAAACCAACTCAGAAATTGCTTCGTAATTTTATGTCACCTTATACTCCATATAGAGGACTCTTAATTTATCACGAAATGGGTGTTGGTAAAACGTGTTCTGCTATTACTATTGCCGAAACTCTAAAATCAATTGTAACTAATTCCAAAACAAAAATATATGTTATACGTCCAGATGAAATAGTTCGTCAAGTATTTGATATTAATGCCGTTAAAAATGGTAATCCTATTTATCAATGTACTAGTGATACTTATATTAAAAATACTGGTACAAATGATTTAGTAAATAATTTAGTAAATAATTGCAGTGTAAAAGGAAACTCCCATAGTTGTGACCAATTAAAAACAATTGTTGATAAAGAAATTAAAAAAATATATGAATTTACTGGAGCACAATCTTGGGCTAATAATATTTTAAAGGAAATAAATATAAAAACAAAGGGTATTGAAAATGATAAAGAAAAAGAGGATAAAACAAGACAAATTATATCTAAAAAATTTAATAATTCTGTAATAATTGTAGATGAAGCCCACGATTTACGTGATAGTAATGACACTGATGCAAAAATAGTACCTCCAGTTTTAAATATGGTTTTAAAATATTCTTCTAATTTACGATTAATATTTCTTACTGCTACACCTATTTATGATAAACCTCAAAACATTATAAGTATAATTAATTATTTTCTTATAAATGATAAAAGAAAACCATTAAAAGAAAATGATATATTTGACATTGATGGTAATTTAAAAGCTGATGGACGCACATTATTAGAAGATAATACCAGAGGATATATTAGTTATCTTCGTGGTAATAATCCTTATGAATTTCCTATTAGGTTATCAGCCAAGTATAATATTCCAGACCAAATATTTAATCTCAATAATTATCCAAAAAAAGACATATATGATAAAAGAATTTATAAAACAAACCAAATTAAATATTTAGAATTAGTGGATTGTCCTTTAAAAAAAAATCAATTAGAAATATTCAATTATCATATTAAAAATAATCATATACCAAATTTAAGTGAAGACGATTTAGATAAATATACTGAAAATGACCCTGAATTTGAAGAACCTTTAACTGATGAATATTCATATGAAGCCGAAGACGAAGATGTAAGTAAAGATGTAACCAAAGATGTAAGTAAAGATGTAACCAAAGATAAATCTAAATTGACACTTAAATCTAAAGTGAGTAAAACTAAACTAACACTTAAATCTAAAGTGAGTAAATCTAAAGTGAGTAAATCTAAAATAATAAATAAAAATAATTCAGATGACCTTGAAGATTTTAAACTATTACCAACAAAAGCAGTTGCGTATCAATTAGAAAGACAGCTTAGTAATTTTGTATATCAATCTTTAGAAGAATGTAATAAAAATATAAAATTTACTTCTGGTACATCTGGTCTAAATCAGATTGCTACAAAACTACACGGAAAATGGACTTATGAGTTTAATGACCCCGAATATGGAAAAAGATTTAAATTGCCAGAATTACAAAACTGGGGTTCTAAAATTGCAAAAGTAGTTGAACGTGTTATCGCAAGTACAGGAAAAGTATTTATATATACCGGATTTATTGATTCTGGAATAGTACCACTTGCATTTGCATTAGAAATGAATGGATATAGAAGATATAAACAACATAATTCACCTATACTTGAAAATAAATATAAAGACCAAACATATAGAGGTGATTATATAATATATACAGGTACTCAGGCACAATCTCTTTATGCAAAGGAATATCTTGATAAAGGAAATGATATGATTAAAGAATCAAGTGTAAAAGTGTTTATTGGTACAAGTAAAGCTAGTCAGGGTCTTAATCTTTTTGGTTACCGTGAAGTACATATTTTAGACCCGTGGCATAATATTAATTTAATAGAACAAAGTATTGGGCGTGTTATTAGAACTGGTAGCCATTTACATTTACCTCCTCAAGAACGTAATGTAACAGTTTATCAATATGTAACAACTATGGGTGATAGGGAATCATTTGACCTTAAAATATATAAAATATGTGAAAATAAAGCTGTAAAAACAGGTGTTATTGAAAAAATATTAAAAGAAAATGCATTAGATTGCGAATTAAATAAAGATGTTAATTTTTATGATGTAAAAACATATGGTGGTAAAATACCGCTTATTACATCAAATAATAAAAAAATAATGGTTTCACTTGCTGATGCAGAATATTCACGTAGTTGTTTTTATATGAAAGATTGTAATTTTATTTGTAATGGTGAAAAAGATAAAAGTAGTGTAGAAAATAGTAGTGTAGGAAATAGTAGTGTAGGAAATAATAATGAAAATATGCCATTAATGAGATTTAATTATGAAAAAGATGTTGAAGAATACAAAAATTTAATTATAAAATTAATTCAAAGTTCATTTAATCTTAAGATTGATAATTTAAAACAATATTTATTTAATATGAATAAATCTATAAATATTGAGATTGATGGGAATGGAAATGGAAATGGAAATGGAAATGATAAAAATAAGGATACAAAAAAAAAAAGTTCAAAAATAATCTTAAAAACAAGTTTAAAAACTAATAAAGGAAAAACGGATGTTTATCAACGAGAAGATTTAGATTCCTCATTAGAAGATATATTTAATACAGCAATACAAGATATTATAAATACAGATATGGTAATTACAGATAGATTAGATCGTAGAGGTAAAATAGTTATGGCTGGAGAATATTTACGTTTTATACCAGAAGGTAGTCCAGAACCTAATATATCTATTCAAAAACAACAATTAAAACAACCTAATATATATTCCCAAATAGATTTAAAGGAATATATATCTACCATAGATGAAAAAAATAAAAATATAATAGAATTTGATACAAAAAATTATGATGAAATACTTGCAAAATCATTAATTAAAAAGACTGAAGAAATATTTTATGGTGTAAATGAAAAAACATATATGTATAATCTAAAATTAAAATTTGAAGAAATATTAGAAATTATATTTACTAAACTAATGTATTCATTAAAAGTAATTATTATTAAAACTTTATTGGAAAAAATTATATATAATAATAATATTGATAATGATAATGATAATGATAATGATAAAGGTAAAGGTAAAGGTAAAGGTAAAGATAATGATAAAATAATAAAATTAACTGATAATGAAAATAAATTAGAGGCTATAGTAAAAACCCATATTATTTATATGAAAGATTTGTTTCCAGATGCAAAACAAGATGCAAATCCTATTAAAAATATATATGGTTTTATTATTCAAAATGAAACAAAACTAGAGTTATATTATTTAAATAAAAATAATTTATTTGAAAAATCATTAGGTAATTTAAATAAAATTATTGAAAATAAAAAATATATAATGAATAAAACACCTTACGCTCAATTATATGGATTTATTAAATATGAAAAACATAATTCAGAACCAGTATTTAAGATTACTGATATAATATCTAAAGGTGAAAAAAAATCAGTAAGAGGTTTAACTTGTAATTCTAAAACAACTTCAGAAATTAAAAAAACTTTAAATAAGTTGGATGATAAACTTATACGTTCTGGAATTAAATATCAATCAAAAATGGCATTTTGTAATGATATTGAAGTATTATTAAGACGTAATGATTTAATAAAGAAAAATGGTAAAAAATGGTTTTATACACCTGAAGAATATTATATATTTTTTGAATATTCTAAGTAATTTTTTGTTTTATTTTTGTTTTATTTTTTTGTTTTATTTTTTTGTTTTATTTGTTTTTTTTGTTTTTTT
>Ga0209086_10002225_pt1 | contig 15272 bp, 15 predicted proteins | sample M_130207_XF_Meta_FD_187312 | JGI IMG/M metagenome (GOLD analysis project Ga0209086, IMG submission 187312) | Freshwater microbial communities from Lake Montjoie, Canada to study carbon cycling - M_130207_XF_MetaG (SPAdes) (version 2) | ecosystem: Environmental > Aquatic > Freshwater > Lake... | reverse complement strand
TGCCGTGGTCTGTATCGATCATTATTGCCTGATCATATTCCATTTTTTCTTACTCTCATTATCGACACGCCCCATACATGTCTGCTGGCTTAAATCCTTCTCAACACGAAGCCGTTGTTTACTCAAAAGGCCCTTTGCTTGTTCTTGCTGGTGCAGGATCAGGCAAAACCAGGGTGATTACTTTTAAGATTGTTCACCTTATCCAATCGGGCTTTAAGCCAGAGAGCATTGCTGCCATTACATTCACAAACAAAGCGGCTGCAGAGATGATGGCTCGAACCAAAAGCTTATTGGGCTCAAAGGGTCAAAAAGTGCTCATCTGCACATTTCACTCTCTGGGTGTGCGTATCCTTAGGCAAGATGGCTATCGCTTAGGATTGAACAAACAATTCAGCATTTTAGATTCTGATGATGTTTTAAGTTTACTAAAAGACGCAGGTGCAACAACTGATTTATCAACCGCAAGGCGTTGGCAGTGGGCTATTTCGGCACACAAAAATAATGGTCTCAATGCAAATGAAGCATTGGCATTGGCAACGAACGAGTCGGAAAGACAAGTTGCTCTGGTCATGCAAAAATATGAAGAGCGCTTAAGTGCATACCAAAGCGTTGATTTTGACGACCTTCTAAAGCTTCCATTGGTACTTTTACAAAAATTCCCTGAAGTTCGTGAATACTGGCAGTCGGAGCTTAGACATTTGTTGATTGACGAATACCAAGATACCAACGTCACACAGTATGAATTATTAAAGCTCTTGGTGGGTTATCCAAACCATGAAAGCGCCCGCTTTACCGCTGTGGGCGATGATGACCAGTCGATCTATGGCTGGAGAGGGGCCACTTTAGATAACTTGAGAAGTCTACCAATCGATTTTCCAAAACTAAAAGTCATCAAGCTTGAGCAAAATTATCGTTCCACGGGTGCTATTTTAAGAGCTGCCAATCAAGTCATTCAACTCAATCCAAAAATTTATCCCAAGACTTTGTTCTCAGAATTGGGAGAAGGCGCACCGGTGCTGATTTCTCAATCCGATCACGAAGAGCATGAAGCAGAGCGACTGGTATCAAAAATTTTATCCATTAAATCCACCACTGCCTCATCAACCCATCTATCGCCTGCTGTAGAGTGGCGTCATTTTGCAGTCTTGTACAGAGCCAATCATCAAGCCCGTATTCTTGAGCAGTCCTTACGCAAAGCTCAAATTCCGTATAAAGTTTCAGGGGGTCAAAGTTTTTTTGATCGAGCAGAAATCAAAGATTTATGTGCATGGATGCGATTAATTTCCAACAATAAAGACGACCCTGCATTTTTGAGAGCAGTCACAACACCCAAAAGAGGCATCGGACATCAAACATTAAAACAATTAGGACAATTTTCTAGCCAATTCAAGTTGTCTCTTTTCGAAGCCTTGTTTAGCAACAGCCTTTCAACGTGCCTGTCTTCAAAAGCCATTGCTGGCCTGCATGAATTTGGACGCATGGTCAACGACTTGGAATACAAAGCCAAACATATTCTTGGATATACACAGGCGATTGAATTTTTGAAAGATTGGCTTAAAGAATTAAATTTTGAAAAGCATCTCTATGATCTAGAGGACAATGAAAAGGCTGCCGCTTCAAGATGGACCAATGTGCTTGATTTTTGCGAGTGGATGGCCAAGCGCTGTGGTGGGGTGAAGGAAGACTTTGACAGTTCGACCTTGATCAGCGAAACCAAAAGTCTCCTGGAAGTCATCCAAACCATAGCGATTCTCTCCACGCTTACAGAAAAAGAAAAGGACAGCGATGTCGTGACCCTTTCAACGCTTCACGCAGCAAAAGGACTTGAATGGCCACATGTTGTGATGATTGGAGTGTCTGAAGGTTTGTTGCCATTTCAAAACGACTCTGATTTGGTTATGGATGCCGGCACTCTGGCTTCAAAAATTGAAGAAGAAAGACGATTGATGTATGTGGGAATTACTCGGGCACAACATTCTTTGACTGTCAGCTGGAGCAAAAGAAGAAAGAAAGGCAAAGAGTTTATTCAAGTACAACCTAGCCGTTTCATCAACGAAATGTCCTTAGACACGAATAAAACATTTGAGGATCCAAGAGAAAAGCTTAGGGCATTAAGAGCTGAGTTTGCTCAGCGTGTGGCCGAAACCAATCCTTCCGTTTAATTCTGCTTTGCAGCTTGCGATGTTTACTGCGTAATTTTTGTTCATGAAGTCCTACAGTATCACCTTTAAATACATCATTCAAACTCAAGGGTGCTAATTTTTTTAGAACAATAGACTCCTTAGGTTTTGAAAAGTATCTATTAAATAATTAGGCTGTTTCCTCTAAGACTTAGAAAATTTAACGCGATGAATGGTTTTATATTCTTTATTGACCGTATAGGTTTTTCCACTGTCAATTTCAAATTTACCGACATCGCTATTGATGAATAGTTTTGATTTCTCAAGACCATGACTGAATGCTTTGATTCTTTTAGACAGTTCTTTTTCACTGATATCTTCATTGATTACACAATATTGTTTGAACAGTTTTTTTGTAAATTTTATGCCTCCCCACTGAATTGGCAAGGCAGGAAGATCTTTCTCAGCGATCAATTGACTGGCCAACTCTCTTATCAATTGAGATAAGCTTTCTGTTGAAGCCACAAATAAATATCAAAGTCAGTATCTTTTTTAATTGGAAAATATTTAACTCCAACTATTTTACCGGCATCAACTTTTTCTTCCATGTAGTGTGCTGTGGTCCCATAGACGCTCACTTCATCGTACAAAGCAAAGTTATAGGGGGCCCACCCTGGGTAAGAGGGTGGACCTGGATGAAAATTGATGCCCCCATATCCCAAGGAATCAAGTATATTTTTCGGGACAATTGTTGTCGATAAGACAGAAATCAATCTGGTTTCAGATAAAAAGTTTGTGTCGTATTGCTTTAAACTTTTCAAATTTTCAACAATAAAATAACTTAACCTATCATCCATACCCTTCAACAAGTCAACTACCTGCTGAGCTATAAAATTAGATGATAGAACAATAATATTTTTTAACATTTTTAACCATCTTTTACCAATCATCTTACTATCATTGATTCCCTTATATAGCTTTTAGCTTTCCATTCAATATGATTATTCTCATATTTACATATATTTACGATGTTACATATGTTGGAGTTATCTTTACCTGTTGTCTAACTTTTAGTTCTCGTAATGGGATGGTATGAGTTGATCGGCAAAGGTCACGATTTAATTTAACGGGATTAGCTCAAACTGGAATTGAATATACGCCCGCTTGAAATCTGTCCCTGCGGTGTGAATGACAAAACTTAATCAAACCAATGGTAAAAAATGCCGTTCAAAACGACACCGGACAATCTCTCACAGATAGAACAGTGGAACAATATTCATTGGCTTATAGATGGTGGCTATAAGGCGCGATAGGGCATAAGTAGCTGCCAGTTGAGACAATAACAACACGGCCTACACTGAGTTTTAGTACTTTTCGGCTCCTTGTTAGATGATGCTGAACTTTGCGTTATAATTTCAATCCTTGGCCCGGTAGCTCAGTCGGTAGAGCAGAGGATTGAAAATCCTTGTGTCGGTGGTTCGATTCCGCCCCAGGCCACCAAATTTCATGCCCTGTTGTTTCAACGGGGCATTTTCAATTCTGCAGCATCCTGTCGAAAAAATTTGCCCTGCTTAGAGCAGGGCATTATCTTTTCTAAAACTTTTACTTAGCGGTTAGAAAATTTCCAACATGAAGAATGATCAACTCATTGTCATCAGCTTTGTTGGGTTCACGGCTCGATGAGAAAGGCAGGTTATTGTCATTTCCCACAATGATGTGATTTGAATCGATTACATCAACGTTTTCAATTGTGAAAAATGGAAATGTGAAGACTCCCTTATCTAAGGGCTTGCGGGAGATGTTCTTAGGATCTGTGATATTGAGCAAGTCAACGTAAGCTATTTTTTTAACAAGCCCATTCGCGTTCGCATCAGTGATTTCAACTTTGTAAACACGCTTGAACTTTGGTAAGTCATGAAAGCAATTGGGCTTTTTTCCGTCTGTACACGCAAAGCTAGACACGCCTTCACCATTGTCCCTTTCAATTATGAGACCTGTAGTTTCGTCGATCATGTTGAAGTCACCTATCGCATGGTGATTCGCTTCCATGACATATTTCCAATGGCGACCTGTCCATTGACCTGATTTCACATCAAACTCTAAAACACGTAGATAGTGTTTTCCATCAATCATTTCATAGGCTTTGGTTGATTCATCCCAAAGAGCGCCCTCTAACAGAGCATAAAGCTTGCCACCATCCCTTGATACGGCCATACCTTCGAAACCTTTAGAACGACGTGTCTGAAATTTTGCGAAGTCTTGAGGCGTATTTGGCGTTGTTACAGCTGGATGATCGGGTGAGCGAATGACTTTGCCATCTACCAATGTGTCATAAACCGCTAATACTCTTCCTGTCATATCTGCTTTGATCAAGAATGGACCGAATTCATCCCCAATCCATAAAGCTCCATCTGCAAATTGAAAGCTTTCAGTATCGAAATCACCTCCTGTTAGGTAACGTTTCTGTGTACCTTCAGTAACGATATGGAAAGGTACTTTTTTATCTGGATCATGCAAAAAAATTGTGTTCAAACGGGTGAATTTATTGGTAGTGAAGTCCACCTTGTAGTGATTGAGGTACAACATGAAATCAGGTGAATTGGCTTTAGAACCAGCACCGTTGTCTGTCAATATCCAGAACGTCCCATCAGGCATACGTTTAATTCCTGAGTGGCCTTGAATGGGTTGACCTTTAAAGGGTAAGAACACCCCAGTGGGCCTGTCATAAGAGGCGCCTTCGACGCTACCCATCTTTTCTACCCGTTTGCCCGTCGTGAACTTACCACTGGTTTGCAAATTCGCGGGAGCGTCTTTGGGCGCAGAAATGTAAGTTTGTGCAGGCATCACTGCATGACCAACCAACTCTGCATTGAAGGCATCTTGAGCTGAGCCCAGATTAGGTGTCGTTGCTACTATACAAGCTGAAAGAAAGATCGCTGAAAATTTCATCAAAATCCCCTAGTGGAATAAAATTTAATTATTTAGGGTAAATGTGTCAGTCGTGTTAAAACCTAAACGTCTCGATACATTGCTAGGAGAATTAGACATCCTTGGCCGCGGTTGATTCCGCCCCGGGCCACCAAAATCAAATAATGCCCTGCTTGGCGCGGGGCATTTTCTTATTGGCTGGGGAATAAAGCCTCTAATTCGAGATTTAAGCCCATATTCACTTTGTGGTGTCACTTTGTGGTGTCACTTTGTGGTTGATTAAAGACTAAATCATATGTACAATGTACATATGACAACACCTCGTTTTGAATGGGAACCCAGAAAAGCTACTGCGAATCTCAAAAAGCATGGGATTACATTTGAAGAGGCAAAATCAGTATTTTATGATGATCACGCGAAGTTACTTGATGATCCTGATCACTCTGATAAAGAAGAGAGATTTGTTTTACTAGGACTGAGTCATACTTTGCGCGTTCTTCTCGTGTGCCATTGCTATAGAAGTGAAGGTAATGTTATTCGAATTATTTCGGCTCGTAAGGCAACAACCAAAGAGTCAAAAGATTATTAAAGGTGACATATGCGTAAAGAATATGATTTTTCTAATGCCCGTAAAAATCCATATGCTTCAATGTTAAAGAAGCCTATTACAATTCGTTTAGATGAAGATTCGGTGAGTTACTTTAAGACAATTTCAGAAGAGGTCGGCATTCCTTATCAAAGTCTTATTAACCTCTATTTGCGTGATTGTGCCGCTTCTAATAAGAAATTGAATCTTAGCTGGAAGTAGTCTAAAAAAGGATAAGACCTCCTGAAGCGGTGGTTCGATTCCGCCCCGGCCACCAAGATTTAAATAATGCCCTGCTTTCTGCGGGGCATTTTCATTTGTGCATTCAGCCCTGTTCGTATATAATGTATACAAAGTATTCTTTAGGGGAAATATTATGGAAACTTCGGTTTTAACCTTACGGGTTAGCAATAAAACAAAGTCAATGCTAGATAAATTGGCAGAGGCCACTCAACGCACAAAATCTTTTTTAGCTTCAGAGGCGATAGAGCGCTATTTAGAAGTTGAAGCTTGGCAGGTTAATGAAATTAAGGCCGCCTTAAAAGAGGCGGACAACCAAGACTTCATTTCAGAGAAAGAGTTTGCTAAGTTAGTGAAAAAGCATGCAGGTTAAGTGGTTACGCAATGCCGCCAAAAACCTAAATTCCGCCACAGAGTATATTGCGGACGATAATCCTAAAGTAGCTAGAGAATTTTTTATTCATACCATTGAAAGTGTTAATAAATTAGTTCAATATCCAGAGCTTGGTAGAGCCGGCAGAGTCCCAGGAACTAGGGAGTTGGTTATTTTTGGATATCCGTATATTGTCCCGTACCGTATTAAGGACGGAAATGTGGAAATATTGCGAGTATTTCACACGTCAAGAATGTGGCCTAAAAAACTTTAAAGTAGCGATTCAATTTTTTTTCACCAAAAAGAGACATCTTTTGGACGGGCGCTTCTGGTCGCACCTAATAAAATTGAAGCGGTGTGATTAAGATTGTTTAATCTTCCAAGATGAATCGCGTCTGCAGCAATCGTTGAAATTAGGGATAATAAAGTTAATATTAATAATTTCCAAGGATAAGCCATGCGAATTGAAGATACCGATCCGGCCAGACACGCTGCCATTGAGTACCCCATGGAAGTTAGTGCTCCTGTATTTGCACCGATCAAAGTCCTTGAAGAAAAAGACAAGGCAGTCAACATTGCCAGACAAAATGCCCAACTTGAGTATGATCGCATCATGGAGCAAGCTGCAGTATTGGTAAAGCAGGCCAAGGCTTTACAAGCTAGACTGGATGCTACAGAAATGGTTCACGCGGCTAAATTTAGTTTTAATCCGATTCATGGCAAAGTTTATCACTTATATATTGATCAAAAAAATCAATCCAACATATTGATTCATAATGGACCGAATGATTGGAGTTGCGGCATTCCCCATAACTGGACCTATTCCTACGCAGTCAAAAAGTTAGGTGATAGCACTTGGGCTATTGTTGAAGAAGCTTAACTAACCAGCTACTATTCCGTCTCGGGCCAGCAAAATCAAATTTCCCTGCTTTGTGCGGGGCATTTTCTTTTTGGTTTATCTAAAAGTAGTTGATGGCTTTTCTACCTTGCTGTTATAAAGTACGTTTCATGATGAAGAGTATTGTCATTCTTGGAGTGATTGAGCTTTGATAGTACGAATTACCCACAAATTGCCATGTTCAAGTTGGCATATCTTCATCCACAAAGTTTAAGATGGCATTTCTTGGTAGTAATAATTTTGTCATAAAGATAGGGTCGTAATGAGCAATCTAAAAAATGAAACATTTACTGATCCTAATAAGATGCTTGGGTTAGAAAATTATGTAAAATGCGTTCAGGAACTTCAAAACAGTGGTCAGCTTGATTTAAATAAGTTACATGAATTATCTTATGCTGAAAAAAATGATCTATTTCAAGAAATTCTACGTTGGGGTGTTTTCGGCAAGCGTGATCTAAAAAAATTAAAAACGACTCCTCCAACCTACAACATATAAATTTAGGGGTAATCTTATGAAACTCCTAGAGAAAATTTAGTACACCCTCGTTTAGTAAGGGATTTAAAAATATTTGTGTCGGTGTATCGATTCTGTAACGGGCCATCAAGAATCAAATGCACTACTTTGCGCTGAACATTTACTTTTCGGTTTATCTAAAAGTAGTACGTGACTTTTCTACCCTGCTGTTAGCTTTATTTGTTGGTATTCAGAGTTATAGTTCTTTGAGTGAGGAAGGAAGATCCTGTCCATCTATTTGACTATAGGGGTGGTCGTGTTTAGGATCAGCGTCTAGTTACGAAATGGTTAATATCTGCACATTCAATGTCCTTTAAAAAGACGTATCGTGATGAAAGGTTGTCTTTGCGTTAGATAAGTGACGACTTAATTGACGCCCATTGAGGCTCGGTACTTGTAATGTCGTTTTAAACGACATTGTCAATGATCTCTAGTACTATTTGGATAATGGAATTAGCCAACCAAATCTTTTTTATCGTTTTTGCCTTAATTGGTCTAGGATTATTCTTAAGCGCCCTTTATCAATATCGAGCTAATAAGGCAAGTGGATACAGCATCTATTGGCCCTTAAGTGTAGGGATTTTTTCTCTGTCCTCTTTCAGCTTTGGTATTGCCTTGTGGACGCATAAGTTTTTTCTCACAATAGCAAATACATCATTTATTGTTTCGGTTTTTCTTCTCATATTTTTATACCGCTCTTGGAATCAACGACCATTCACCAAGAATCAAGCTTTGCTTTTATCGCTCATACCAGTCATTATTTTCTTTTTTTATGACTACTTGAGAGTAACACCAGACACCTTTAAGTATCGTGTGGCATTAATAACAATTACTCAAGAGTTATTTTTGATATGGCAAATTTGGGAGTTGAGAAAGTATTACCAAGTAGAACGCACTATAGTTGTGAGATGGGTGATTTTTTTAACAGCATTTACTCTGCTAGGAGAAACTTGTAGAACACTTTGGGTGTTAATTGGAAGTACCCAAACCAATTTCTTTTTATATGCTCAAGATGCGCTAGCTTTAACTCTTTTATGGATTGGATATGGCAGTACAATTTTAGTCTATGTGGCGTTGGGTAGCTTTTATTTAGAAAAACAAATTAGAAAAGAAAATCAAATTGCTAATGCCTTAAAGGTTACTAAAGATGAGAATGAAAAAATTACTGAACTTTTAAAAGAAAAAGAGCGCCTCATCTATGGTCTGATGAAGGCCAACAAAACTGCGGCTACTGGTGCTTTATCGGCATCAATTGCCCACGAACTTAATCAACCTCTTGGAGCGTCTAATCTCAATATCCAGTTTTTAAAAATGAAATTAGAAAAAGGTGCTCTTAATCCAGAGTTGGGAAAAGAAATTTTAGACTCCCTAGAAGATGACAATAAGAGGGCGATTACGATTGTTAAATCGCTAAGGTCAATATTTACAGAGGGGGAAACAAATGCCGAAGAAATTCAATTGGGTGATTTAATATCTCAAGTTTTAGATATTGTTAAACCAGAACTTAAATCTAAGAATATCCAAATTCAACTTCGAGTTGATAATGATTTAGTAATTAAGGTCAATCCAGTAGAAATTGAACAAGTGCTATTGAACTTGGTAAATAACGCCACACAGGCTTTAACAAACTCGGGAAAGCTCCAACGCCGAATTACTATTGAAGCTATTAATGCTGGAGATTCAGCTTACTTAATTGTTTCAGACAATGGTACAGGGGTTCCCCTTGAATTCAAACCTCATCTCTTTGAGTTATTGAGCTCCACTAGACAAGCAGGCATGGGGCTAGGGCTATGGCTTTGTAAGCACATTGTCAATAGAAATGGTGGATTGATCCATCATGAGGAAGCCCATGGTGAAGGCGCTAAGTTTGTTGTGAAATTCCCCCGCTAATTAGTTCTAGAACTAATTGACTTGATACTCTCTAAAGTGAAGCTACTGCGTTGAAAAATGGGTAAGTTTGATTACCTTGGTAGTTTGGATAAGCGCCTAGTTGCGTAAAGCTAGATATCTGGATGATGAAGTATCCTTTAAAAGGACGAATTAAGAGAGCTTCATTTGTTTCAAAACCAACTTACCTAAAATGCCATGTGGATTAGCTATTGTTTCAGGCATCTCAAAATGGTTATAGTTTTGACCAACCAAATAGTCAATGGGTTTACCTATGTCTTTGACTGCTTTGGCAAAATCTCTACTTTGCCTTTGGAAGTCAGGGGTTTCTAGACTGCCATGAGCAACAATGATCGGAGCATTTAAAAATTCAAGATGTCTTTGGGTACTTAGAGCATCTTCCATGCTATCAGTAAATTTCACATACGAGCTTCTAGCAGATAGTCGAACGGGTTTCAGATCATACATGCCACTACATAAAAGGCCCCCTTTAATGATATTCATTGGTAAGTCATAATCTTTTTTCCAATTTGTGACAAGGGTTACGCCGGCTAAATGACCTCCTGAAGAGTGTCCAGATATAAAGATTTTATTGGGGTCACCATTAAAGCTAGAGGCATTTTTATAAACCCAAGCAACAGATCTTCTTACTTGATCGATCATGGGCATTAAATCGCCATTAGATTCAAAAGCGTTAATGAAGTCAGGCACCACAAAATGTGCCCCAGCATTAACGAAGGTTTCGGCTTTAAAACCAAAGTTCTTGGCCAAACCGGAACGCCATGCACCACCATGAATAAAAATATTAATGGGGGCATTGGGACGATCGCAGAGATAAACATCAAGACCCTCTATTGGGGTTCGTCCATAAGCAAATCGTTTTGGATTGCCTAGACGGCTACGAGTGATATCGCTATTGGAGGCATATCGACTTTGAATTTGTCTAATATTGGGAGCATAAACACTTTGATCATAAGAAGCATCAAGTTCTGCCTGATCCATATCAAGCCAGACTAGGGGACCTTTTTGTTTAGGTGGGGGTGAAGATGAAGATTGGGCAAAGGCTGAAGAAACGAGTCCAGCCCCCATTGTAAAAAGTAGTGATCGTTTTGTGTTCATATTGCCCCTATTAGATTCTTGATTATGGGGGAATTTGTTAATAAAAGCAAAAGACCTGATTAAGTATCCTTAGCCCTGGTCGATTTCGCCCCGGGCCACCAAAAATCGAAATAATGTCTTGCGTCGTGCGGGGCATTTGCATTGGACTCGTCTAATCCCATCTTTAGTAAGATTACTCCAAGCAGGATGAAGGCAACACCCAGCCAGCGTAGCGGAATATTAGGGTCTCCAAAAAACAGGACAACAATAGTGAACGTACCAACAGCCCCAATAGAAGTCCATACAGCATAGGCCGTTCCAATAAGAATTTTCTTAAGTGAAAACCAAAGTAGTAGGCCGCTTAGTGTCATGCTAATAAGTGCTATAACTATTCCCCATATTTTCATATTGGGGAGGTCGGCGAGCTTTACGCCAAGTGGCTTACCAATCTTCAAAAAACCTGCCAGTAAGAGTGATATCCGGAAAATATTCACGAAAAACATTGAAGTAGCAAGATTCAGAATATTAAAAATTAAATAGTACCTTGGCTTTATTGCGATTCAATTTCCCGACCTAACTTACCAATAATTCAAGCGCCAGGAGCAGGAGGCCGAGGACGCCCTTCCGTCAAGTGCGGATGCATCAAGGATTAATACGTTAGTTGTTATTAGAAGCTATAATTTGTAAATATTAGGAGATTGTTATGACTACTGTAAAACAATGTATAGATCAAAAAACCAATACCATCTTCTCTGTCAGATCATCTGATTCTGTAGAAGTTGCTTTGTTATTGATGCGTGATAACCGAGTCAGATCAGTCCTGGTCATTGATGATGGAGTATTAGTGGGAATTGTTTCCCAAGGTGATTGCGCCATTAAGGTATTGTTGCCAAATAGCAATGCAAAGCAAACAATCGTTTCAAAAATCATGACCGCCAAGCCATTAACAGTTTCGCTGACTAATTCTTTAGAAGAGTGTATGGCTATTATGGTTCACAAACATATTAGACATTTACCAGTCTTAGAAAAAAACAAAGTAGTTGGGGTTATTTCAATCGGCGATATTGTGAAAAGTATTATTGAACATCAAGGTAATCAAATTAAGTTTTTGGAAACTTATATTAGAGGTCATGGTGTTTGACCTCTACAGAAAAGAAATGATTGAGATTACGTTAGGCATCTTAGGCCCTGGTCGATTCTGCCATGAACCACAGCAATTAAGTAGTTTTTCGGGATAAGTTAATAAATTCAACTTTTTTCTTTAAAGAAGCGTGATCGTTGGCTAAGCGATGAAAGTCTTGTAAATCCAAAGCCATTAAACGCGTGGCGCGAATCGTTTTTATAGTAGCGTTGCGTTTACGATTCTCTAATAATCCAGTCTCACCGAAAACATCCCCTTTTTGCAAGGTAATAGTCGAGGGCGGTCTAGGATGAATTTGCACTTCAACCGCGCCATCAGCGATAAAATAAATCGCATCAGGCGCCGAGTTTTTCTTAAATACAACCGTATTTTTTGGCAAAACTATTGATCTTAAGTGACGCGTAATATCAGCTATACAATTACTATCCAGGTCTTTGAATAATTCTAAATTGGAAATGATTTGCCAATTATTGATTTGTTCGCGATACCTTATTTCTTCGGCGAACCCACTCGCCAAAATACCTGCAGGTATTGCCAGCATAGCCATACCAACTAACATAGCTATACCACCTACTATTCGCCCGGTAGAGGTTATGGGAGTTATGTCGCCATAGCCGGTTGTGGTCATGGTAACGATGCCCCACCATAAAGCCGCAGAAATATTTTTGAAAACTTCTGGTTGAGCATTACGTTCTGCCAAATAAAGAGCGGTTGACAAAATAACAACTAATAATCCCAGAGAGATCAATGAGGCCATCAGGATTTGCCGCTCTTTTTTTACTACCGCACCAACAATTTCAATTCCGGGGATATAGCGACTTAATTTGAATAGACCTAAAACAACAACATAATTTGGCCAGGAATTGAGGTCACTACCGACAATGTTATGAAGAATGCTGAGAATGACTAGTAAATCAATAATCCCTAAGAATGAAATTAGGTAATTGACGCGATAGTAGTAATCGGCTTCGTTCTCCCTGATATCGTCGATTTCTATTGATAAGTTAGTGCAACTTTCCGGAGCAGACCAAAGTCGGCCAAGGTATTCAGTAGTAAAAATAGATAATAATAGGATGAGGAGAGTTTTTGCAAGGTTAGGAAGACCAGTTAATTCCCAAAGTTGATTTTCTAAAATTCGAAAGATGGTCATGTAGAGAATGGCCAAAATAATAATATGCGCTATTAATTTGCTTAGTTTTCCATATTGGTTGGTAATCCGAACGGCTAAACTAAAGTTACTGTCGTACGCCGGAAGGTTGTTATTGAGTACGTAATGGGCAATCTGACGAGGATTCAGTCGGATTGGAGGGGATTGGCTAATAGAGATATTCATAATCTTGCGTGCATAAATTGTATTATTTTAGCGATAAATTCATGAGATAACGGTACTTCTGCATCTTTAGGTTTTTAGGAAAATACCTAAAGCACTGAAAAAAAATAGCCTCACGACCTTAGCCAAACGTGGCAATCTTTTCGAGAACTCTAAATATACCAAGATTCAAAAACTTACGATATCCTAGGCTCTAGTTGATTCAACCTAGGAACACCAAATTTTAACCAATGCCCCACTTTGCGCGCGCGCATGTTCTTTTTTAAATTGAGTATTTTTAAGTCAGGAATCAGATGTACGATTATAAATAGACGAAGCGAAGTATCAATCCGAGTTTGCCCACCAGCGTCCGTCGATTTAAAAATTTCAAGAACATCGTTCAAGAGTCTAAAAGTTGTTTAAATATTCGTAGATTAGCTAATTCGTGTTACTCGATATCCACTGCCACTAATAGTTTCAATCATAGCTTGACAATCAAAAGGGCTTAATGCGTCTCTTAGCCTTTTAATATGCACATCTACAGTTCTTTCATTCACAAAATTTTTCCCATCATCCCATACTTTCTCTAATATATGTCTACGGCTATGAACATGTTCACTAAATTGCATCAGAAAAAGTAAAAGCTTAAACTCTGTTGGCCCTACTTTAATTTCATGAGTTTTACTCTCTTTTTGGCACGTGAGGCGATGGGTTAATGGATCAATTTTTAATCCGTTAATCTCGATTGATTGATCAGTCAACTGTGGAGACTGACGTCTCAATATGGCTCGAATGCGGGCCATGAGTTCTATATGTGACAGTGGTTTCGTTACATAGTGGTCCGCCCCGGCATCTAAAACAGCAATCTTATCCTCTTCATTTGAGCGAGTTGAGAGGAAAATAATTGGAATATGTTGAGTATCTTTTTCCCTACACAATTCTTTCAAAAATTGGAATCCAGATTTGCCAGGTAACTCTCCATTTAAAATAATTAGATCGGGTAGACCTTCTTTCATTAACTTCAATGCATGATCGGCTTGCAAGGCACGAATAGGTATATATCCCTCTACAGATAAATTCTTCGCGATTGATTCAGAGACTGAGGGCTCATGCTCAACGATTAGTACTCTTGTAGACATGAACTCTTTCTAAATAATGGAATATTTTTATTAAACGTAAAACTTGATTTACATGTAATCATATATATTTGCATGTGTAGGAGGGTGCTTTATTGCACCAACTTAGGGAATATATCAAGATGAAGGTGTAGCTCAATATTTTTGTAAAAAGAGCTTTTGTACTTTCAATAGCATATTCAATTCATTGTTTTAATTTTCAACAAATAATTTGATTCGGTTGGCTGTCATGAAAACCCTTTACATATCGATTTCGTAAGAATAAATTTCTAATTGGATTAAATAGCTAATCTTGGCAATACTTTCAAATAGAAAAGATTTCTAATATAATTTTGTTATCGATAAGGGCTTGAGAGATGTAATTTTCACTCATCATCAAAAATATCAATCAACATTTTTTTAGTTATTTGCATGACGGAAAGTCTTTTTTGGACTTTTGGCCCATAAATATTGCAATTTCTTTTTATTTCATCGGAGTCAAGAATAAACTGAATTGCTTTCGAAAAGTTACTAACTGTTAATTTGGCTGAAGAAATCGTTAGTCCCAAATTTAAATTTTGGATTCTTTCAGCATTATCCCATTGGTCTCCTTGAAATGGGATAACTAAATGAGGAACCTTACTCTGGATAGCTTCCGCTAGAGTTCCAATTCCTCCATGATAGACAATCAATGCGCATTTAGATAAAAGTTGACTAAATGGCTCTAAGGTAGAAACCCAAATAGAACTTGGGGGAAGATTTTTTGGGAGTAGATGGCGATCTCTAGATATGAAAATAGCGGTTAATTGCAATTTACTTATTACTTCAATAGATAATTGAAATAATTCCTCACTATGAATATTTCCTGTTCCAAATGTAAACATGATTGGATTAGGATTTTTTTTTAAAAATATGTCTAATTCTTTTTCAAAAGGTTGGGGGGGGATATCTCCAACTTGATTTAATATAAAGTCACCCTGGATTAAGTTATGCGGCCATTCTTGATGAATAGGGCCATACCATTGAGGAAAGAGTAATAAATTTTTCTCTGCAATATGACTAT
>Ga0209086_10002223_pt1 | contig 15280 bp, 13 predicted proteins | sample M_130207_XF_Meta_FD_187312 | JGI IMG/M metagenome (GOLD analysis project Ga0209086, IMG submission 187312) | Freshwater microbial communities from Lake Montjoie, Canada to study carbon cycling - M_130207_XF_MetaG (SPAdes) (version 2) | ecosystem: Environmental > Aquatic > Freshwater > Lake... | reverse complement strand
CGGGATTGCAACCGTGATCGATCCGTCGCGTCGCAACTTGTCGTACTGCGACACCAGCGCTGGCGGAGTGTTCGATCCCTCGCGCGAAGGTAGGCGCAGCAACACGCCGGTGACCTTGCGATCGTCGTCGACAAGGTCGGCGGCGGTCACGAGTTTTTCCTGGCCCGATCGCTCGAAGCGGTCGTGTGCGTGCAGCATCCAACTCGATTCGAGGTCGCTGAACAGCGCGCGATCATGCGGTGAACCCGTGGGTTTTAGGATGCCGACGACGGTGAATTCGTATTCCTTGTGCACGTGGGAATGCTCATCAGCCCCATCGCCCGACCCATCGCCCGACCCATCGCCCGCGCCTTCGCGCGACTTTCCCGAGCCGTGGGTCAGGACGAGCTTCGCCCCCATGCGCAGGCCAGTTTCTCGCGCGACTGCGCTGCCGAGCACGACTTCGAAATTCTTGTCGAACGCGCGGCCGTCGGCGAATTGCCACGGTTCGCCGAGCACGGGCTCGAACTTGCTGAAGAACTCGGGCGCCGTCGCCACCACGGGAAATGAACGATAGCTGTCGCCGATTGCGGTCGGCACAAACATCGCCCACGGGAACGATTCGCGCAGTTCGGTGAGCTTCGCGCGATCGATCGGTGCCTTGGGCGAGTTGGCGTAGAAGAGGCCGTTGAGCACACTGACCAGCGGGCTGCCGTCGCGCGAAACCAAGAGGTGCGCGTTGCCGGTGCCTCGCTCGAACGCGCGCTCGCCCGCGCTGCGCAGCGAAAGAATCGCCAGCAGAAGACCCGCGCTCACCGCGACCAGCAGGACGACGACGGTGGTGGAAAAGAGGCGCGCGCGCAGGCTGCGCAGAACAATGGTGAGATCGCTCATGCCGAGGCTCCTTCGCGCGTCGAATCATGAGCAGCTCGCCGCTTCATCAATTCGTCGAGCCGTTCTTTGCGGGCGAAATGCGCTTCGAGCGACGGGTCGTGCGAAACCACCAGCAGCGCCGCGCCTTGCTCGCGGCATGCATCGCGCAGGACGCGCACGGCGTTGACGGCGTTTTCGGGATCGAGCGAAGCCGTCGGTTCATCGGCGAGCACCAGCGTCGGTCGGCAGGCCAGCGCTCGCGCAACTGCCACGCGTTGCTGCTGTCCAACCGAGAGTTCCTCGGCGCGCGCGTCGAGTCGTTCGATGCCCAGCGATCGCAGCAGCGACTGCGCGCGGTCGGCCCACTGCGCCTTGGGAACATCGCTCATCAGCAGCGCAACCAGCACATTCTCCATGGCGCTGAATCCCTGCAGCAGGTTGAAAGTCTGAAACACCATTCCCACCGTGCGCCCGCGAAAGCGATCGCGGGCGGCGCCCTTGAGCGCGTGTATGTCCTGTCCACCAACATGGACCGTTCCCGAGTTCGGGTCGACAAGGCCAGCAATCAACTGAAGCAGCGTGCTTTTGCCGCATCCTGAGCGGCCGATCAACAGCATCTCCTCGCCGCGGGCAAGGGTGAGCGACGGCAACTGCAGTTCGAAGCCCGGGTCGTTCGGGCCACGACCCTGGTAGCGAAAGTGAAGCCGCGTGATCTCGAGGGCGTGAGAGGAGGGACTCGACATAAGGGTGAAACTGTATCGCGTCGACGAACTGCACGCGGACAACGGCGTAACGCGTTCGCGCAAGGCGGGGGCTTTGCAGGTGAATCACATGGCTGAATCTCAACCAGATCGGGGCGAAGAGGCCGATTCCCGCGGAGAATCGAAGCATCTGCGCCGTATGTTTGATCCCGAGCCGCCGGTGTGCGCGTTGGGTGCCTCGGGAATCTCGCTCTTGTTCAAGCTCCTGCGCGAGCACGATCGGCGGGGCGGCTGGCCTCCAGTTCGAAGCCGCGTACATGCGCGCGTCTTGCTCGACCTTGAACGCGACTACTACTTCACCGACGAGGAGTCTGCGTATTTGAGCGAGGTGGAGAAGCGCGCAATCTGAGTTGCGACTGGTATGGTTCGCGCCATGCATCAGGCTCTTGCTCCCGCGGTCGCGCGTGCAGTGCTTCTCTCCGTTCTCGTCGCGTCCTGCGCGCCTGACCCTGCATCGACTCGAGCAACAGGAACGCGCATCGAACCCGCCTCAGCGCAGATCGTTCAATCCGCCGACGAATTCGCCCGCATGTGGCCTGAATATCGCGCCGCGATCCTGCTGAACGATGGAAAAACCCAGTGGGTATTGACGCTGGACGACGCACGCACCATCGCCCGCGGCGGTGTGGGGAACGATGTTGCGTTTGAGTTCAACTACGCGGTTCAGAACGCAGTCGTTGACCGGCTGCGCGTTGTTGAGATCTCTCGTTTGCACGGCGAAGGTCTTGCGCGCACCTGGACTCGCCGCTTCACCATCGCTGGCCTCGCGAGTCGTGAAGATGTGTTTGTGCGCGTGCCGCTGCGCACTCCCGCGGGCGATGCCCTCGACATCCGCGTCAACGGCTCGGCGCTCTTGCCTGAGTTCGGCGCGACCGAGGCACGCGTTCCGCTCGCTCGCGATGAAGCCACCGAGATCGCGCTTACGAGATTTTAAGTGGACCAAAAATGGAAGCAGCCGTCCCCCATTACGGGCGGCTGCTTCCTGGATCGGCCCCATGTGCGCATTGGTTCGTCCTCCGTTGCGCACTTCTCTAGTGGCCAGGTTGTGGCATGGCACCACGCCCCGACAACACTAGTTTTTACTCCCAACCATTCGATCCAAACTCCGGTCTCTCTTCGTCCTGAGATTCATCCGGTTTCTGATTGCGCTCGCGGTTGGATTGTTCGATCATCCGACGCAAGTAAGCATTCTCGCGTCGTGTTGCCTCGAGATCGAAGACTAGGTACTTGACGCTCAGACGCAAATAGTCCAGAGCATCTTGAAGTTCGGTGACTGAAGTTTGAACCCTTGCCCGACGCGTTTCCGCGCCATCGGCAGCCTCGCTGGCCTGGGTTGAAGGCAGCTCGCGAATGCGATCGAGAATCTGATTCATCTTGTCTTGAAAGCTTGATTCGTCCACGGTCATTCTCCTCGTCTTCGGTTGTGCTGGCGGCCGCACTCGCGGTTCGTAAATACCTATTGCAACGCCCATGCCAACGGTCGATGTTGGACGACGATTCGGAGGAGATTGTGTGGGAGCGGCGAGATTCTGGACCGCGCCTGCGCGACCCTCTCGCCTGTTGTGTCGCCTAGGAGGCGTGATGCACGCGCGCAGCGTTTTGGCGACGCGACTTAGCGCACCTTGTCGAACTTTTGCAACACCTGCAGCGCAGCGCGCGGCGCGTCAATCAGCAGGGCATCGATGGAGATGCGCTGTCGACGGAAGTCGGACACCAATCGTTGCAGCGCGAGGTCGCGGTCCATTGACCATTGCTTGTAGAAGGCCTCAAGCTCGGTCCTGTTGAAGCGCGTGAGCGGATCGTCGAGCCCGCTTTGGGCAACGGCCCAGTCGGTAAGCTTGGGGGTGAACTTGTCGGTTCCGTCAAAGCGATAGAGGCTGAGCAGGATCTTGAGCCTGCGCTCGGCGGTCAGGAACGGGTCGGTGGCGTCGGGCGGAAGGTCGGACATCGCCTGCTCGGGGCGGCGCTTGGCGATCTGTCCCAGCCATCCGCCGTCGGAGGCGCTTTCGCGGGCGGCGAAAGTGTGCTCAGCCGCACCAGTTCCCTCGACGATTTCGAGATCAGCCGCACTAGCAAGCAGCGTCTTCAGTCCAGCGGCGCCGAACTTCATCCAAAGCCTCTGATCACGCATCCCGGCGCGGGTGACAACCTCGACCCTCGAAACCACGCCGATTCCCCATTCGGGGCGCTGGCGATGTCGAAGGTGCATTCCTTGCGTGAAGGTCACGGGATTGAGCATGGGGAGTGTTTCGGGTGCGGCGGCATCTGCAAATCAGATGCGGTGGATGCAGTCAGTGCGGTCATGGGATGAACGCTGCGACGAATTGGCGGGACACATGTTCGTGCGTGGGTCGTGCGTGGGTCGTGCGTGCGTTTGAGGATCGAACTGCGACCGAGCGAACATCAGGCGATGATCGATCGGAGTGGGAATAAGCGCAACAATCAGAGGCCGAGCAGCAGCGGGTACGGTTGCACGATGATGCGCCAGAGGTCCTGAGTCGATGAAGCCGCGATGACTGTGATCGGTGAAGACAGGCCGCAACTCGCTTACGAGCGGGTCGCGGGTTGAGCCACGAGATCTCTCCAAAAGGGCGAGGAACTTCGTGACGATTCCGTTCCGATTCCGTTCCGATGTCGTCAGACATTCAAGGTTTCACTCGATTGCGGGTAGTGCGTCGATCGATTTCTCGGCTTCGGCGCTTAGGCGTGCCCTCTTCGCGCCCGCACGGTGGTGCTGGCAAAAGTGGGCAATTCCCGCGATCAGGACGGTGTTTGGCAACACCGACCGCGCAACTCTTCAGTACGAACTCGAAGTGGTTGTGCAGCAAGAGTGTAGCAAGAAACCGATGATGCAAGCCCGTGGCGTAAATATTTCACCGCATCAAATGAATCGCTCGCCGTTACTGTGACGCTTATGGATCCATTGAAAGGAACTGTTCGCATTGCATTTCTCGGCGACATCAACGGCGCTCCGGGCCGCATGGCGCTTGAGCAGCAGATGCCCAACCTGCGTGAACGCTTTCGCCCCGACCGAATCATTGCCAACGCGGAGAACGCGCGCAACGGATCGGGTCTGACGCCCGAGCTGTTTGACCAGTTTCGCCGCATGGGTGTCGACGCCTGCACGCTCGGCGACCACGCGTTCCGCGAGGCCAAGATCATTCCGCTTCTCGACGATCCAACCAAACCGGTCGCTCGACCAGCCAATCTTTCTACGCGCACGCCAGGAAAGCGGCTCATCCGCATTCCCGCCGACGCGCGTTGTCCGCGCGAGATCTTCGTGTTCACGCTGCTCGGCCGCATCCACATCGGATCGATTCAGGCCAACGATCCGTTCGAGTGCGCCGACCTCATGTTGGCGGCGATGCCCGAGCGCAATCCGATTGTGCTCGTTGAAGTGCACATGGAGGTCACGAGCGAGAAGGCGGCGATGGCGCATCACCTTGATGGGCGCGTGGCTGCGGTGCTCGGAACTCACACTCATGTGCCGACGGCCGATGAGCGCATTCTCCGCGGCGGCACTGCGTTCCAAACCGATGTCGGCATGACCGGTCCGCACGACAGCGTCATCGGTCGCCGCACCGACGCCGTGCTCAAGCACTTCACCACTGGCGTGCATGTTGCATTTGACATGGGCTCGGGCGGCGAGGCGGTACAAGGCGCGCTGGTCGAGATCGATCTCGCGCGCGGACACGCGATCTCAATCGAGCGGATCAATCTTCCCGCACGAGTGGCGCAGCGAACGCCTTAATCGGGCAGTCGTGCGCGACCGAATCCGCCGCCGCCGGGAGTCTGCACGGTGAACTGGTCGCCAACGCCCAGTTCAAGCGCAAGGACTGCATCGCTGCAGTCGATGGCAATGCCGCCGATGACAGCCTGCTGCGTGGCGCACGCGCCTGGTTGACCGCCATCGAGGCCTTGCGGCGCAAACTTTCGCCGCGAACCAAAGAAGGAAAGCGAGACGGGGCGCAGGAACTGGTAGCTGCGAATCAGTCCATTGCCGCCGTGTTGCGCGCCGTTGCCGCCGGAATGAGGGCGCATCTCAAAGCGCCGAATGACCACGGGCGCGCGCCGTTCGAGAACATCGACATCGGTCAGTCGCGTGTTGGACATGTGCACATGCACGGCGCTGGCTCCGTCGAGTCCAAGCCCCGCGCCCGCGCCGCCACCGAGAGTTTCGTAGACGCCGAAGGTGGCGTCGCCGAACAGAACATTGTTCATCGTGCTCTGACTTTCGGCCGCGATGGCGAACGCTTCGATCAGCGTGGCAACCACCGACTGACTGGTCTCGACATTTCCCGCAACTACCGGCGGGCAGCGAGTGGGATCAGCCGAGAACGACGGGTTGAGCATGCCTTCGGGAACGATGAGATCAACCGCGCGCAGAAGACCCTCGTTCATTGGAACATCGCGGTCGATGAACAGACGCAGCGCGTAAAGCGTTGCAGCCTGCGTGACCGCGCGCGGAGCGTTGAAGTTGCCGCGGTGGACGGGCGCGGATCCGCTGAAGTCGATTTGAAGTCGGTCATCGACGCGTTTGACGCGCACGCGAATGACGGATCCGTCGTCGAGTTGGCGTTGCGCGTGCACTTCGCGCTCAGGCCATGAGCGCAGTTTCGCGCGCAAGGCGCGGTCGGCGCGATCGAGCTCGCCCGCACAACGCGCAGGAAACGCTGCGCCCAGTTCAGTCGCCAGCGCTTGCATCTGCGTGACGCCGTGGCGGGTGGCGGCAATCTGCGCGAGGAGGTCGGCGATGTTTTCATCAGGATTACGCGAGGGAAACGGCGCGTCGGAAAATCGGGCGCGGCAGCCGGCGAGGTCGAAGCTTCCCGCGCGCATTGCAAGAAACGGCGCGAGTACCACGCCTTCCTCGGCGAGGACACGCGCGTCGGGCGGAAAAGAACCAGGTCGCGTGCCGCCGATTTCGGCATGGTGCGCGCGCACGGCGACATAGCCCACGCGCAATCCCCCGACAAAAACCGGCGCGACCGTGGTGACATCGGGCAAATGCGATCCGCCAAACGCAGGATGGTTGGTGACGGCGATATCACCCTCAGCGAGTTCGAGCACCGCGGCAACGCTGCGCACGCAAACGCCCAGCGCGCCAAGATGCACGGGCAGATGCGGTGCGTTCTGCACGAGCGCGCCGTCGCGATCAAGCACGGCGCAAGAGAAATCAAGGCGATCGCGGATGTTCGGACTCAGCGCCGTGCGCTCGAGGACATGACCCATCGAAAGTGCGATCGCCTCAAGACGCGCGGAAAAGAGCTCCTGCTCCGCGTTGCTGCTGCGCGCGGCGATCGCGCTCGTGCGGGTGGCCACAAGGTCGCCCGATTGGTGAACGATTGCGCACCAGCCCGCCTCGAGCACGACAGTTTCACCGATGTCGACGATGAGCGCAGGTCCGTCGATGACGGTGCCGGCGCGCAGTACATCGCGGTGCAAGGGGGAGTCGCGGTGCAAGGGGGAGTCGCGGCGCGGGTTCGCAGTGGATCCCAGTCGTGCGTCGTCTTCGACCGCGGGCGTCTCGGAAGCGGCGTCTTGGGTGCGGGCGTGCACGCGCGACGCGATGGCTCGTGTGCGCAGCGACACAACTTCGATGGCGCGCGCGGGCGGCGCGTAGCCAAAAAGCTCAAGAAATCGAGCGCGAAACTGCGACTCGAGCGTGGCTTCGTCGCCGAAGTCAACTTCGATCGTCGACTCTTGTCCCGACAGCCGAAGCGCGACCGAGGTTTCGCCATCGGCGGCGTCGGTAAATCCGTCTGCACTGAGCGCTTGACGCGCGCGCATGGCGGTGAGCGCATGAATCTCGTTGAGACGCGCGCCGATTCCGCGCAGAGGCAGAAGCACGGGCGTCGTTTCGAAACGCGCAGGCTCGGCGTCGAACACTCCTTGCGCGCACATAAAGCCGGCGAAGCGTGGGAAGACGATGCGATCAAGGCCGAGGCGGGTGGCGATCGCGCACGCATGCTGTCCGCCCGCGCCGCCGAACGCAATCAACGCATGGCCGCGCGGATCGACGCCGTCGCGGATGCAGAGCGTTTCGATCGCAAGTGCCATGCGTGCGTTGGCGATGTCGAGAAACGCTGAAATCGCGGCCGCGCGCGTGCACCCGTGCCCATCGATCGCACTGTCGAGCGCGCGCTCGGCTGCGGCTCGATCGAGGCTCATCGACTCGAATCCGGGCGCAAAGTGGCCCGCGAGCAGATTGACATCGGAGATGGTGAGCGGACCGCCGCGACCGTAGCAAGCGGGGCCAGGGTCGGAACCCGCGCTCTCGGGACCGACTTCAAACGCACCGTCGCGCACGCGGCAAATCGAACCACCGCCCGCGGCCACGCTGTCGATGGCCACACTCGGCGCCGCGACGGTGGCGCGGGCAATGCGCGATTCGCTGCGCAACGCAACGGATCCATCGCAAGTGCGCGTGACATCGGAACTCGTGCCGCCCATGTCAAATCCAACCGCGCGAGCAATGGCGTGGCGACGCGCGACACCGGCCACAGCGCACGCGCCGCCGGCAGGACCAGAGAACAGCGTGTCGCGCGCAGCAAATGTCGCCGCACTCTGCAGCACGCCCGCACTGGTGAAGATGAACGCGCGCGACTCGGGCGCGTGGCTGAACGGCTCGGACGAACCGCGCGTGGCATCGACGACGAATTGGCTCAGAATCGGCGCAATGCGCGCATGCACGCATGCCGTTTCTGTTCGCGTGAGCAGCCGTGCATGCGGCGCAACCGCCGCCGCCGCAATCACGCGCATGCTTGGCGTATCGAGCTCCGCAGTGATCTGCGCCTCGCGTTCGTTGAGCAGCGCGTGCGCAAGCGACACCACGATGCAATCGCATCCCTCAGCGCGCAGCGCATCGGCGGCCGCATGCAACTGCGCATTGTCCGCGCGCATGTGAGCCTGTCCGCTCGCGAGCGTTCGTTCGCCGATCGCGCGCACCGCATGCGCCAGCGCGCCCGTGCGTACTGGAACGCGGGCAAACAAATTCTCTCGCGTCTGGTCGCCGATCTCAACGACGCCAGTCAATCCGTCCGAGACCAACACGCCAACCTTCGCGCCGCGTCCCTCGAGCAGCGCGTTGGTTCCGCGCGTTGTTGAAAGCCTGAGTTCGATTGGCGCAAGCGCTGCGCCCAGCGGCGTTGCGGTCACGATGTGCAGCCCGAGGCGCGGTGCGTCGATCCAATCCGCGCCACCGCGTTGGCGCTGCATGAAGCGCAATGGCGTTCCTTCAGCCAGTTCGACGGCACTGTCGAGCTCAATCGTGGTGCCGCGTTGCGTCCGCACCACCAGCGCGCGGCCGGTGCCCGAGACGGGCGCACTCAGCATCCATCCATCGAGAAATCCATCAGGAAGCGTGAGTCCCGCGGCGGGAGCGATGCGCAGCGAACCTCGGGCGCAGCTCACGACCGTTGCGGAGATCGATCCATCAGAAGGCACTTTCACGCGGGAAATCTGGCCATTTGGCCCGCGCGCCACGACATCGGTGAAGGTTCCGCCCGTGTCGATCGCCACCACCCAACGCAACGATGGGTCGAGGGGGACTGGGTTGGAGCGCGGGAGCGGCACGGTCGGGTATTGTTCCCATATGACGCGCGCGTGTGTCGGACTTCTTTGCATCGTTCTCGCAGGTTGCGACGGCACCACTGTGCCTCCAACTTCCTCCGGCAGTTCGCCTGCGCCCGCCGCCGCCGCCGCGCCCGCCGCCACTACGGCACCGAGCGAGCTCGGCCCCGTGCATCGATTGACAGTCACCGACCTCGATGGAAAGCAGGTTTCGCTCGCGCAATTTGCGGGACGGCCGATGATCATCGAGATTTGGGCTACATGGTGCGGCCCATGCCTGGCCAATCGGCGGACGGTGCACGAGTTGCGCGGGTCGATGCCTGAACGCGTGGTGGTGATTGGCCTGAGCGTCGATACCGGTGCTCAGCTCGTGCGCACTCACCTGAAGTCGAATCCGGCCAACGATTTCGAAGGCATGGCCTCGCCCGAATTCATGGAGTTCGTGCGCACGATCAACACTTCTTCGTTGATTCCCAAGACCATGTATGTCGACAGCAAGGGCCGCGTTGCCGATCTTTCTGAAGGTACGCAGTCGGCGAAATGGCTGGCGGCGATGGCGAAGAATCTCAAGTGAACGCAGCATCGAGCCAGTCGCGCCCTCGTTCGCCGAGCCACGCCAAGCTTGCGTTGCACGACCTTTGTTACGCGCTGTTCGTCATTGTTCTGCTTCCCATCTGGTTGCCGCGCATGATCTGGCGCGGAAAGATTCGCACCGACTGGCCCGCGCGTCTCGGCCGCGGCGCGACCATTGCGCGCACATCCCGTCCCCGCGTGCTTATCCACGCGGTTTCCGTGGGCGAGGTCAATGCAATTCGTGGTTTGGTCGAGCGCCTGCTTCTTGATCGTCTGCAGCCGGAGATCGTGGTGAGCGTGACCACTGATACGGGGTTTGCCCGTGCGCAGGCGCTGTTCGCCAATCGGTCGGAACAAGCGCAGGGGAATCGCTGCTCAGTGGTGCGCACGCCGTTTGATTTCAGTTTTGCCGTGCGCAACTGGCTCGATCGCACACGGCCTGATTTGCTGGTGCTCGTTGAGCTTGAACTCTGGCCCAACATGACCAGGCTCGCGGCCGCGCGTGCAATTTCCGTGGTCGTTGTCAACGGTCGTTTGAGTGAACGCAGCGTGAAGCGCTATCGCATGGTGCGCCGTTTGGTGCACGGAATGTTTGCGCGCGCCGATCTCGTTCTCGCGCAAAATCGTGCCTACGCGGATCGTTTCGCCGAGCTCGGTGCCGGTGAAGTGTTGGTGAGCGGCAACATGAAATGGGACTCGATCGCGATCCGCGAGACCGTTCCCGGCGTCGAGAAACTCGCGCAGGAAATGGGTATTCCTCTTGGCGCGCCGCTGATCGTGGCCGGAAGTACCGAGCCCGGCGAAGAAATTCTGCTCCGCGACGGTCTGCCGCCGGGCGTGCGTCTGCTCATTGCGCCACGCAAGCCCGAGTGGTTTGCGGGCGTCGCTGCCAATCTGCCCGGATGCGTGCGCAGATCGGCCAAGGAGCAGGGCGGCGCCGATACGCGCTACTACCTACTCGACACCATCGGTGAACTGAGCATGGCCTACGCGTTGGCCGATGTGGTGGTCATGGGCCGCAGCTTCGGAAAACTCTACGGTAGTGATCCGATCGAGCCGGCAAGCCTTGGTCGGCCAGTGGTGATTGGTCCGCGCGTCGCCGACTTTCGCGATGTTGTCGAGGCGTTCGTGCAAGGAAGCGGAATCGTGCAGATTTCCGCGACGGAACTCGCGCCCACCCTCGCTCAACTCATGGCCGATCCGGCGCGCCGCGTTGAAATCGCGCGCCACGCCCGCATCGTGATTCGCGCCGAACAGGGCGCAACTAGCCGCACCGCTGAAGTTCTTCTGGCGATGCTCGCTTCGCGCGGCTAATCGCGGTCGACGCGTTTGCTACTCTGTCGCGACTATGGCCACCAACGGAGAAGTCGCAGCCGCGTTTGAGGAACTCGCCGTCCTGTCCGAGATTCTCGGCGCCAATGTGTTCAAGGTGAACGCGTTTCGCAAAGCCGCCCGCGCGGTTGAAGCGTTGGCGACGACGGCCTCGGAGATGGATGTCGCGGCGCTGAAGGAAATCGAAGGCATCGGCGCGTCCACCGCGGCGAAGATCGTCGAGTTCGGCAACACCGCATCCATGACGGAGCTCGAGGAACTGCGCGCGCAGATTCCTGCAGGTTTGAAGGAGGTTCTTGCCATTCAAGGCATCGGCCCCAAGACCGCGCGCGCGTTGTGGATCGACGCTGGCGTGATCGACCTGGTCACGCTGAAGGCTGCCGTTGAATCGGGCGCCGTCGCCAAACTTCCGCGCATGGGACCAAAGACCATCGAGAACATGAAGGAGTCGATTGCGTTTGCCGAAAGCGCACGCGGCCGCATTCGTATTGGCGAAGCGATGCCGCTGGCGGAGGCGCTGGTCGGCGAACTTTCCGCACTGCATTTCGTGCAGAAAATCGCCTACGCCGGCAGCCTGCGCCGCGGACGCGAGACCATCGGCGACATCGACATTCTGGCATCGTCGACCGATTGCGCAAAGCTGATGGAGTTGTTCTGCGCGCGCGCCGAGGTCGCACGCGTGCTCGGACAGGGCGACACCAAGTCGAGCGTACTTACCAAGAGTGGCGTGCAAATCGATCTTCGTGTTGTTCCGCTCGACCGCTTCGGCGCCGCGCTGCTGTATTTCACCGGAAGCAAGGAGCACAATGTTCGTCTGCGCGAACGCGCGATCGGGCAGGGAATGCGCCTCAACGAGTACGGACTGTTCAAGTCCGATGCCAACGGTGATGTCGCCGACGGCGCGGTGCCCGTTGCCGCCGCAACGGAAGAGGATGTGTATGCAGCGTTGGGAATCGACTGGATTCCACCGACGATGCGCGAGGATCGCTCGGAGATTCCAGCGTTTTTGAAGGGTGTGCCGCATCCCGAGCTCATCGGCGTCGCCGACATCAGGGCCGAGCTTCACTCGCACACCACTGCGTCCGATGGTTCGATGTCGATCGACGAACTGATCGCGCGCGCGCAATCGCGCGGCTTTCACACCATCGCTATCACCGATCACTCGAAGAGCCAGTTCCAGGCCAACGGGCTCGACGAATCACGACTGCGCGCGCACATCAAGGCGATTCACGAGGCGCGCGCCCGCCATCCGCAGATGCAAATTTGGGCGGGCAGCGAGGTCGACATCCTCGGCGACGGTTCGCTCGACTACAGCGACGAACTTCTCGCGGAACTCGATTGGGTTGTTGCGAGTCCGCACGCGGCGTTGAAGCAGGAGCCGAAGGTTGCCACCGAGCGGCTGCTCAAGGCGATTCGTCATCCGCTCGTGCATGTGATCGGCCATCCCACTGGCCGCATCGTCAACGGTCGCCCCGGACTTGAGCCGGCGATGAACGAGCTCTACGCCGCCGCGAAGGAACACGCCACTGCGCTCGAGATCAACAGTCACAACATGCGGCTCGATCTGCGCGATTCCCACATTCGCGCAGCCGTCGATGCGGGTTGCATGCTCGCGATCAACTGCGATGTGCATGGCCCCGACGACTTCGACGAAATTCGCTTCGGCGTGCTCACCGCGCAACGCGGATGGTTGCCGCGCGCGCAGTGCATCAACTGCATGGATGCGAAGGGGCTCGATGCGTGGCGGATGAGGAAGCGCGGGCGGTAGGGCTCGCGGTGAGTATTCGCATCCCCGTCATTGCAGCGTGTTCGCAGCGCCTCGCAGCCGTTGCACGATCTCGCGCACGAATCGAGCGCACGAGTCGAACCCATCGGTCTGCACCGCCTGCGCGCCGTCGAGCCGCATGTATCGACTTCGATTGAGCTCGATCATGATCGACTGAACCCGCGCGTCCCTTCCGAAATGTCGCATGGGAACCATGCCTCCCGCGTACGGCGCATCGATTCCCAGCGACCAACCCATTTTTGCGGCAGCTGAGCGTGCCGCCTCGATGAGCGCCGGATGGGTGTGCATTCCCGCGGTGCCGATGCAGCCATCGGGCCGCGGGACCGATTTGTCCAAGTCGCAAGTGAACGGCGTGTCTGGATAGGAATGCGCGTCGATGATGAGCGCGCGTCCTGCCCGCTGCAGCGCGCGCTCAACGGCGGCGGTCAGCGCGGCATGATGCGGTCGATACCAGCGGTCGAGATACCACGCACGCCGCTCGTCGCTCATGTCTCGACGAATGCGCGCACCGTTGTGCCCGTGCGTGTAGAGCACGCCGAGTCCAACACGCGACATCGGTTCCGCCGCGTCATCCTCGAATCGCTCCACATCGACGGCGAGCCGGCTCGCAGGCGCCGTGACGAACTCAGTGTCGGGCCAATTGCATGCGAACAGCCTGTCGGTGAAGTGATCCGTCGACGCGGCAATGTGCAGGGCGAGCTCGTCGCGGTCGACGATGTAATCCGCGAGCGCTTCCGGCGGAATCACGGTGCTCGCGTGCGGGATGTGGATGATCAGCGGCGTCATGGCAAGGTGCAGATGATGCATGCGCTCGCGCCGCGATGCGGCAAGCGCGAGAGTTTATGGCGGCGGCTGCGTGCGGGTCCACCGTCGGTTCATCGTCGAACATATCCGCCGCTGACACCGTCCCAGTGGAAACGCACGAACGACACCGCGTCCTCGCGCGACAGGAAGTAGCCGAACACTCCCCAGTCCATGGCCCAGATCAGGTAGACGCCGCCATACCCGCACACGCGAACCGGGTGCCCCGACAGCTTCTCCCCAATCGTGCCTATCCAATACTCCGTTGCGTTGTCATGTATCTCATCGTGGAGAATGTCGTGGACGCGCGCTCCAAGTTCGCCGTTGAAGTCGCCAGCGCGGAGCGATGCAATCGCGCGCTCAAACTCCGATTCCGCAAGTCGAGTCCGAAGCAGCGCGCGGGCGCGGCGGTTGGATGCGAGCTTCGTGCCAGCGCCAGCGAGGTCGACAGACCGTGATCCAGAAGGTTCCATGGGTATGCTCGGTTCACATTCCGGCTGCGATGTTCGCGCAGCCCGCGCTCTCGGAGTTGGTTGCTGGTGTTTGCTCGTCCCATGCGCCTTGAGGCCGCGGCGACGACGGCTCGGACTGGTTTGCCGGCGCGGCCTCGGTCATCGTCGGCTTTGCGCGCGACGGCAACCGCATCGGCAGGGGCGTCGTCCCGAAGAGCCCGATCGTTCGCGCGTCGGGGGTCTCTATGCACGCGATGCCTAGTTCCTGACAGACGCGCTTGGCTTCTTCCCACGAGCTCTGTTTCTTCGTCATCGATTTCCCTTTCGCGTTCACGCGAAGTGCTTGTGGCTTCCGCAGTGGGTCACCTAAGACCGACATGGTATTCAGGCTCTCAGACCAAGATCTTGAGTCGGCATCAAGTAGGTTGCAAATTACCGCGATTCGGATTCGGTTCGCAGCATCGACGGATTACAGTCGCAACTTGCGGTGCACGCGGTGTGCGAACCGCTGCGTGCTCGTTTCGCGGCTGGTGAGGCAACCCCAAGTTCAAGAGGAGTTTCAGATGAGCAAGAACGCAATGGCAGGAGCGGTGACGCTGTGTGGCGTTGGACTTTGCATGCTTGGCGCGGCGCAGCTGCTGCAGCTCGGACGCGAGGCGCATGCGTCGGTCGGCGCGACGCCGGCGTTCGCGTGCGCAGTTGCAACCACGGCCAGCGCGCAGGCTGGCCCGACGGTCGTCTGGTACGGAACCTACGGCGGCAACTACGCATCGTTCATCGGCGGCGCGGTGTTCCGCGCGTGGTCCGACGGCACGATCGAGATGAAGAAGGTCGAGGTGTTCCAAGCTTCCTCAAGCGGCAATCCGTGTGGAGCGACTGCGCCTTGCACCAGCCCGTGGCTGGTCATCAACTCGCCCAACGCGGGCTATCGCGCGGCCGCGGACATCAACGCCGACGAGCAAGTGAACGGCGCCGATCTCGCATCGATGCTTGGCAACTGGGGCGATGCGCCGCGCGTGCCGTTTCCACCGTCGGATTGCCCGCTTGATCTGATCAACCCTTGATCTAAGAAAGCTTTGATCTGTTCGGCCGGATTGATGGAGCGGGGTGCTTTCTTACGAGGGTTATGGATTTCTGACGGCACGGAACCC
>Ga0209086_10002222_pt1 | contig 15285 bp, 13 predicted proteins | sample M_130207_XF_Meta_FD_187312 | JGI IMG/M metagenome (GOLD analysis project Ga0209086, IMG submission 187312) | Freshwater microbial communities from Lake Montjoie, Canada to study carbon cycling - M_130207_XF_MetaG (SPAdes) (version 2) | ecosystem: Environmental > Aquatic > Freshwater > Lake... | reverse complement strand
CAAGATCGGGCATAGTCCGCTCGAGGGATTCGCTTAATTTTACGGCTGACTGTTTGGCCTTGGGAAGATCCCCGCGTTGTAGATCGGCCTCGAGGACTTGAAGGGTGGAGGTGACGGGACAGGCCTCAGAGTACATGGGGCAAGTGGGCATTGTAGGGCAACCCTTAAGCAGAAGAAAAGCGAGGGCGAAACCTGCGGTCCCTGCGACGAGTAGGGGTAGGTAGCAGGGTTTTTTCGGGGAAGGGATTGCTGGGGTCGCGGGACTCTTCTTAGGGGTGGGTTTTTTAGCCATGATTAAACTTAAGCCGATTTCGTTCGATCCGTCACCCCTAAACGATATTTATGAAAAGCCTCGAACGTCCAAGGGTAGAGTTTCTCGGCGACGACACGCATGGCGGCGGCCATTTCGCGGATCTCCATTTGCGCGTGGTCGTCTTCCCGCAGTTGCAAGAAGTGGATTAGATTATGCAGGTCGCAGTTCACGTAAACTTCGGTAAAAATGCTCACAGGAAGAACGGCGCGAGCGAGTTCGCGAGCTACCCCTTTCTGTAAAAGACTCTGGTAGGTAGCATAGGCTCTTTCGTGTGCTTCTTTGACTTCTTGGGTGAGGGCGGCATGGTCCAGTTCAGTGGAGACTTGGCTGCCCTGTTTATTTTTGGCGTCGGCGGCGCGCCACTGGGTTGGGATATAAAATTCATCGACTAATTCTGAGTAGCGACCGCTCCACTCGTTGAGGCGAAAGGTGCGGTGGCGAACGAACTGTCGCATGATGAATATAGGCATCTTAATATTGTAGGTAATGGAGCACTGCTCGAATGGGCTGGTATGACGATTTTTGTACAGATAACTCAGGAGTTTTTTATCCTGATCTTCTCCTTTGCTGGGACTTTTGTAGGAAATACGTGCGGATTCAACGATTCGTAGGTCGGAACCAAGATGGTCGATGTAACGGACATATCCATTACCTAAGATGGGGATTGTGTGGCCTGAATCCATGAAGGGTAAAGGAAACAGCCTTCGGGGCTCGATGCCTAGCCCAAAACGAGTGGCTTTTGATTAAGTTGTGAAAAGCTTTTGCTGTTCTCGAAGTCGAACGATCTGCTCGGAAGCTTCTTTTTCAATTCGGCGCCACTCGGCGATTTTTTCTGGGGGGGCTTTAGCGGCCATTTTCGGGTCGGCCAGCTTGGTGGCTTCCCGGGCTTGGGAGGCCTCAGCCAGGGCGATCTCTTTTTCAAGGCGGGTGCGTTCTTTGGCAGGATCGAGAAGGCCTTCGAGTGGTAGATAGAGATCGCCGTAGGGAGTTGGAATGAGTGGGGCCTTAGGCGGGGCAGAGGTAATCTCGACGGATCCGACCTGTAGGAGCTTGGCGAGGGTGCGGAGGTCATCGTGGGATGGAGTATAGTTGGCAGAGGGAAGAAGTAAGAACTTCATTTTGGCCGAACCTGAAAGACCGAATTCGCCGCGGAGTCGCCGACCAGCCTCGGCGGTGGCGTAGCAAGAGTCAGCTAGTTTAGCTTGAGCCTGATCCCATTGAATCTCCTTTTCTTTCGGCCAGTTGGCGAACTGGATGGTTTCCTGACCGAGGCCGAGGGTTAGCCAAAGTTCTTCGGTTATAAATGGCATAAAGGGATGCAGGAGGCGCAGGACACGGGAAAGAACGTAGTCGGCGGTGGCGAGAGTGCCTGCCCTAGTGGGGGAATCTGGATTACTGAAGTCAGCCTTAGCGGTTTCAATGAAACGCGCACAAAATTCGTTCCAGACAAAATTGTAGAGGGATTGCGCGATTTGGCTGAATTCGTAGGTGGCATAGAGCCGCTGGAGGTCGCGTTCCAGCTGGTCGAGCTGGGAAAGAAGGTAATCGGAGAAAGGGGCCCGCGGGTGGAGTGACGGATTGGCGAGGGGATCGGACGGGCCTTGCTGTTGACGGAAGCGACAAGCGTTCCAGAGTTTGTTGGCAAAATTCCTGCCTTCCTCCATCTGCTTCTCGTCGTAGCGGATGTCGGAACCTTGGGGAGCAATTCGCAGGAGACCGAAGCGCAGACCGTCGGCCCCGAACTTGGCGATGAGATCGAGCGGATCAGGGGAGTTGCCCAGAGATTTGGATAGTTTTCTTCCTTTGCCATCGCGAATTAGGCCGGTGAAGTAGACGTGGCGAAAGGGAAGCTCCCCCAAGTATTCGAAGCCCGCCATAATCATGCGGGCGACCCAGAAAAAGATGATATCGGGGCCAGTGACGAGGTCGGTTGTCGGGTAAAACTTTTTCAGCTCGGCGGTTTTTGCGGGCCAACCGAGAGTGGCAAAGGGCCACAGCCAGGAGCTGAACCAGGTATCGAGGACATCGGGATCTTGGGTCCAGTCTTTGCCGGGAGATTCGATTTGGCAGAGGGTTTCGTCTCCTCGATACCAGACAGGGATACGGTGGCCCCACCAGAGTTGTCGGCTGATGCACCAGTCCTGAAGATTCTCCATCCAGTGGTCGTAGACTTTGCTCCAGCGATCGGGAGAAAAGCGGAGTTGGCCAGAGGCAACAACCGCACGGGACTTTTCCGCGCTGGGATATCGGAGGAACCACTGCTCGGAGAGGCGAGGCTCAATGGGGACATCGGCCCGTTCACTGAAGCCTACTTGGTTGGTGTAGGGCTCTTCTTTTTCGAGAAGGCCGAGTTCGCGGAGTTGCTCCACCGCGGCGTGGCGGGCTTTGGTGCGTTCGAGGCCAGCTAAAGCGGTACCCGCAAGTGAGGTCATTAGGCCCGATTCGTCGATGACTTCAAGTGAGGGGAGTTGGTGGCGTTGGCCGATGGCGAAATCGGCGGGATCGTGGGCAGGGGTGACTTTAAGGACGCCGGTTCCAAAGGTTAGATCGACATGATCATCTCCGACGATAGGAATGCGGCGCTGGGCTTCGGGGAGTTCGGGGGGCAAGGGCCGAAGAGCGAATTTTCCGATGAGGGAGGCGTAGCGGGGATCCTTGGGATTGACGGCTAGAGCGGTGTCTCCAGAAATGGTTTCTGGGCGGGTGGTGGCGATGGTAAGGAAATTTTCGGGGGAATCTGCGAGCCGAACACGGAAATGGTAAAGAAGGCCTTTTTGCTCCTTCATGATGACTTCTTCGTCGGAGAGAGCGGTACGGGAAACGGGACACCAGTTGACCATACGGCGCCCCCGATAGATCAGCTTTTTTTGAAACAGATCGACAAAGACCTGCTGGACGCAAGCGGAGTAGGCGGGGTCCATGGTGAAACGCTCTCGGGACCAGTCGCAGGAAGCGCCGAGTTTTTTGAGTTGTTGAATAATGATGCCACCGTGTTTTTCTTTCCACTGCCAAATCTCTTTTAAAAAGGCTTCACGACCGAGGTCGTCGCGGTGGCGAATCTTGCCTTCTTTTTTTAGAGTCCGTTCGACGACGGTTTGGGTGGCGATACCCGCGTGATCGGTTCCAGGAAGCCAAAGGACTTCGCAACCGAGGAGGCGAGCGCGTCGGGCGAGGATATCTTGGATGGTATTATTGAGAACGTGGCCAAGGGTAAGGATGCCGGTGACGTTGGGCGGCGGAATGACGATGGCGTAGGCAGGTTTCTTGGAATCGGGATTAGCCCGATAGTCACCGCGCTCGTTCCACTGGCGGTAGAGACGGTCTTCGACTTGAGTGGGTTCGTAAGCTGGGGCGAGTTCGGGCATGGCGATGGAAGAGTGCCGTTCTTAGGGAGGCGTGAAAAGCTTTGGTCGAGGAGGAGAAAAACTAGTCGGCTTGGCCGCCCGCAGCGGCGGCTGGAGCGGCGGCTCCTGCTGGCATAAACTGCCACCAGTGGGTTTCATTGATGGCGTAGATGGGTTTGTAATGCTGGATTTGGTTGGCGGGCCAGACACTTTTGATCTGGTTATCGAGAATGAGACATTGGCCGCCGAAAATGACTCCAAGAATGCAGTGACCGACCCCGAGGTTAAGATCTTTTACGACAAGAATACGGAGTTCGTCTTGAGTAAAGCCGAGCCGTTGGAGGGCGTAGTATTTAGCGATGGCGTGATCCTCGCAATCGCCACTGACCCTTCCCGAGACGATGTAGTCAGGGCTCTGGGTAAACTGGACGGGAGTATTCCAGAGGTCAGGGACTCCCCAGTTTTTCTGATCGGGTACGTAGCGCATGCCATTAAATATCTCGTTGGTTTTCTTGATCATGGCGAGACGATCATCTGATTTTGTTTTGGCAATGAACTCATCCCACCCACCCGTGAAGGGGGCTTTGATATCGGCCTTCTCTCCCAGTTCGGTCTGAACGGAAGAAAGAATACCAGTCCATTTAGGGAACTTGGCAATAGGATCCTGTTGCACGACCTGATACTCCCCGTCCCAAGCCCGCGAAGCGGACGGGAGTAAAGGAGCGCCGAGCAGGCTGATGCCCATGAGCAGATAGGAGTACCTCATATATTCTTCGTACAGCAAAACGAGGGTTAAGGAAATACTTGAGCTGGAGTGGGGTCTGGTGAGATAGTCCTAAGCTTACGCGAAAGGATCTAGAATATGGCTGAAGGAAATACCCCCGCACCGCAAGACCCGTCGAAGCTTAAATTAGCTACGCCGAAGATTCCCGAAGCTCCGGTGCGTCGACCTTGGAAGATGACAACAATCTTGGCGGTGGTTTTCTTAGGGGTATTCACGGTAGGAGGAGTGTTAGGAATTCTCTCTTTTGTTCAGGCAGAAAAGGAACGAACCCTACGGGATTGGCAGATTCAGATGGGCTTAGTGGTGGAAACGAGGGCAGCGGCGATCGAGGGGTGGTTGGGATCCCAATTTGATATCCTTCGTTCGATTTCGGGAAATGAGTCACAAAAGATCTATATCGATACCCTGTTGGATGAGGCTACTCCTGCCGACCGGAAAGAGGGGGCGGAAGGTTTTCTACGAAATTATCTAAAGCGAGTGGCCGAGCAGAACGGTTTTGTCACTCCGCCTCCCGCCTTAGAAATAAACGCCAATGTGATTCGAGAAGGGATTGCGGGAATCGCGGTGGTGGCTCCCAGCGGGCAGGTTTTGGTGGCGAGCGAGTTCCTGCCCGCCTTGAAAGAGGATGGTTTTCTCGATGTCCTGAAGGAGAACGCTGCCCGCCAGCGGGGCTTGTGGAATATGCGTTTGGATGGGGAGGGGCAACCGAGTCTCGGGTTTATCGTGCCGATTTATCCGGTGGATGCGAAAGATAATGCCAAACCGATCGCCTATGTGGTGGGCCTGAAGCAGGTGGCCAAGGAGCTTTTCCCTCTTTTGAGTCAGCCAGGCGAAACCTTGAAGTCCGCAGAAAACCTAGTGGTACAGGAGAAACCTGGAACAAGCGGGAGCACGGTGCAGTACCTTTCGCCAAGAAGATTGCCTTCACCAAATGGGACGAAGCCGATGACGGCAGACTCCCCGAATGACCCGATCAACTCAGCGGCCGCATTTGCCTTGTCCAAGCCAGGCGGTTTTTCGATTCGGCCTAATTATGAAAACACTTCGAGCTTGGTCTTATCGAGAAAGTTATCGGGAACTCCTTGGCTGGTGCTGCGCACGGCCGATGCGGTCGAAGCGCTTGGACCATCGCAGAAGCGCCAGCAGGCGATGCTTATTGGATTTATTTTAATTCTAGGGCTGGCTTCGGTCTCGATGGCGACGGCTTGGAAACATGGAGCGGAGATTCGGGCTTCGGCGGAAGCGCAGAGGTTGAAGATCGCGGCGGAGCGTTTTACAGGATTTTCAAAGTTTCTCCGGGTCATCACCGACAACCAACCGACGGCGATTGCGGCGATGGATGGAGGTGGAAAATATAACTTTGCCAATCGAACATTGGCGGACGCAGCGGGAATTACGCCTGAGGAAGTGAATGGCAAGACGATGCCTGGGGTGATTGGTCCGGTCCGGGCGGCTGCTTATCAGAAAATTAACAAGCAGGTGATCGATGAACTTTATCCAGGCTGGCCTGCGGATCGGACTGAAGGGAAGTGGGCCCCGCAGAAGGCGAGGCATGAGTTTGAGGAGAATGGGAAGAAAAAGTATACGAAGACGGACCATATTCCTCTGCGGGCGGATCGCGATCATCCTCCTGGGATTCTGCTGATCGAGCAGGACATTACGGAGTTTATTACGGAGCGATCACGGCGGGAGCGGATGTTTCGTGGTTTGATCGAGGCATTCGTCAAGGAAGTGGACGGGCGGCAGGCGGAGGCCGCGCGGGCTAACGGAAAGTTAATTGCGCGGCTGGCTCGCGGAGCGGCGGAGGAGATGGGATTGACTCCGACTGATGTCGAGACGGCGGAATTGGCTGGGGAACTGCTAAATCTCGGAACAGTTTCATTACCTCAAGAGTTATTGGAAAAGGGTGGAAATCGGAATGAGGATGAGAAACGGCGCCTTCGGGAGGCGATTGTCCGGAGTGCGGATCTTTTAGCGGGATTGGAGTTTGAAGGACCAGTGGCAGAGGTGATTCGGCAGGCACAGGAGCGTATCGATGGGACTGGTTTCCCGAGGCGTTTGAGTGGGGATGCTATTCTGCCGACAGCTAAAGTAGTCGCGGTGGCCAAGCGGGTGATCGACCTACTTCAAGGGCAGGATGGTCCTGCGCAGTCCTTGGATCAGGCTCTAAAGACGGTTATGGCCGAGGCTGGTAGTTCACTGGATCGCCCTGCGGTAGCGGCTTTAGTTGATTTTCTCGATAACCGAGGCGGTCGAGCCAAGGTGGGCCTCTCTTAGGTAATGGCTCACTAGTCGGGGTTACTTCCGAAAAACTGTGCAGGAGAGCGTCTTCAGGTGTCGAACAGTTTTAGAAATATTCTCTACTCAGCTTCTTGTACTTAGGTATATCAGTCGTCGTTTTTGAACTTTGCGATGTCTAATAACTCGTGATTGAGAGGAGTGTCCTGAGGACAGCTTTGGTTGAGGTGAGTGATTTCATCGGCTGTTAGCTTAATCTTTGTGCCTTGAATGGAGTCGATAATCGACGAAGGCTTGGAGGCGCCGGGAATAGGAATTGCTGTGGGGAATTGGGATAAATGCCACGCAATCACCAGCGCGTAAGGGGAAAGGCCTTTGCTCATAGCCATCTGCTTGAACGCGCCAATTTCACCGTTCGCAATCTTATGAAAGTGAGTTCCTCCACCGAGTGGGGACCAAGGGAGATATGCGATCCCATATTCCGTACATAGATCGATCACATCCTTCCAGTGACGATAGTTTGGACTGTATTCATTCTGAACAGATATGATTCCGCCTTGGCTCGGTGTTCCTCCAATTCTTATTGCGTGACGGAGCATTTCTGCATTCACATTGCTAAGACCAATTTCGGCAACATAACCATGTTCCTTTAGGCTCATAACATGTTCAAATTGTTGCTCGTAAGAAATGAGTGGGTCGGTGCGGTGGTGTTGCCATAAGGGTATTTTGTTCAGCCCCATTCTCAATGCGGAGGCCTCGACCGCCCGGAAAAGATAGTGCTTGGAAGAGTTTCTTCCCGAAATGCCGAAAACGGTCCCGTCTTTTTCACGGGTGATTCCGGCTTTTGTGGCTAAAGTAATCTTTTCTTTTTGAAGAGGATTGCCGTGCCAACTGTGAAATGCTCTTCCCAACAAGGATTCATTGTGTCCCATGCTATTCCAACTGGGAGCATAAATATCGGCCGTATCAAACAGCGTGATTCCTGCGTCCATTGCGGCATGGATCACCGCAATCGCTTTTTCAGAATTACGAATCAGATCAGGATCGCGATCATGTGGAAATGAAAGCGGCATACAGCCCATGCCTATTGCAGAAACCGTATACGGACCCAATTTACGTCGTGGAATCATCGACAGGTCATGAGCTCTTTAATCCGGGATAAGGCTTTGTTCGACTGTGTCGTCGAAGCGGAGATTGAGTAGTTTCCAGTCGGCTCCGATAGGGGTGTAAAAAACGAACTGCCAGCGGAGAGGTTTTTTGGGGTGGTAGCTGAGGTAGGTAATGTAGATCACACGGGTGCCTACGGTGCGCTGGTCGTAGAGCTCATACCCTTGCAGGGGGCCAAAAACTTCTAATCCCTTGCGGATGTTTCCGACAAATTCAGGAACGGCGGCGGGGTCGGAGAGAGTGGGGTTACTCGCGACAAGAGTTTTAAAGCACTCCTCGACTTTGCCCGCCTGGACGCCTTGGAAGAAGGCCTCGAGCTGTTTTTGGACGGGAGCGGGAGGTGGTTTATTGCTGGGGTTACGTGGGAGAAGTTGAGGAATGAGAGTGGATACCTTAGGGATGTTGGTGTCGGGGCTTTTGCTGGCAGGGGCCGCTAACAAGGAGGAGGTAAGAATGAGAATTGGGAGCAGGGCTTTTTTCATAAGGGGAGCTGACGAAGCTTGGTGAGAACATCATGGAGGATTGGTGCGCCGTGTGCAAAAAAAATTCTCTGGATCGGTAGATCAAGAAGTTGCTTTAGGCTGGTCCGAAGAAGCTGTGGCTCGGTGCAGTATTTTTCAGGCAGAGGCATCAGCGGATGCGGATCGAGGTGAATAAGGGCATCGCCTACAACCAGTGTGCCAGTGGATTGGTGAAAGTAGGCGGTTTCGCCTTCGCCTCCCCCAGGCAGAGGGATGGGGTGGAACTCGGGTGGATGGGTGGAGAGATGGGCGGAGAGAGGGTGGAGGAGGGCTTGGCAGTTCCGATCGTGGTTGGCGTTAGTTTTGACAATTTGAACGACCCCACTTGGCACAGGAGTATCCTTGGGCCAATCAATGGGATCAAAGAGGATGGTCAACTCATTGCCGAAGTAGGCGGTAGACCAGAGTTCGGCTTTACAGGAAGGATCGTAAGCGTGCCAAGTTGAAAACCCTGACTCGTGGGAGGTGAGGGTTTTGGGAGAGAGACTCAACTGGAGAGAGTGGAAGAGTAGTCGCTAGCCGAAAGAAGGGCGTGGTTTTTGCCTGCATCTGCTTGCATCCGAAAGAGCCATCCTGATTCGTAGGGTTCACGATTGATCAGTCCCGGATCGGCGGAAAGAGTGGGGTTGGTCTCGGTAATCTCGCCGGTTATGGGGGCATAAATATCAGAGGCGGCTTTGACGCTTTCCACCGTGGCGACGACCTCACCCGCTACTACTTTTCGTCCTGTTTTTGGAAGTTCGATAAAGACAACATCTCCGAGGGCGGATTGGGCGTAGTCGGTAATTCCAACGGTGTCGCCTTCTTTTCCTTGGCGGAGCCATTCGTGGGTTTTGGCGTAAAGAAGATCTGTAGGTGTATTCATTTTTTTAATAAAAACTTACGAGAAGAAACCTTGGCGGGAACTCGGCGACCGCGCACCTCAAATTCTAAATCTTGTCCACAGGCAGGGGCCGGAGTTGTGATTAAAGCCAAGGCGACGCCGTAACCGAGAGTGGGAGAGGGGACCCCGCTGGTGATTTCGCCGATCTGTTTGCCACTTAGAAAAACAGGGTAACCATGTCGTGGCGGGGCTTGTTTGGGTTGCCCGACGAGTCCGATGGTGGTGCGGCGTGGTCCATTTTTCTTGGCTTGCTCGAGGTGGTTCCGACCTGGAAAGGGGCGGGGGCGCGAGAGATCCACAAAGAAACCTAAACCGGCTTCGATAGGGGTGATTTCCTGCGAGAGATCTTGACCATTTAAGGGCAGGCCTGCTTCCAGTCGAAGACTATCTCGTGCGCCGAGGCCGCAGGGCATGATTCCCATGGGCTTACCTTTTTCGAGAAGGGCCCGCCAGATCTTTGGCCCATCTTCCAGTGAAGTAAAAATCTCGAATCCATCCTCCCCGGTGTACCCGGTGCGGGCGATGGTGGCGGGTATCCCTAAGAGTTGACTTACTTTGAGAGTATTGCGCAGTGGGCAGGTCTCCCCAGCGGGAAGAAGCTGGGAAAGAATTGCTTCAGCGCGGGGACCTTGTAAAGCCATGCCCGCTTTTGTTCCAGGTTCCCCTTGGAAGAGGGTGAGGTTGCCTGGGGCCTCTCGTAAGACACGAAGGTCTTCTTGATGGCGAGAGGCATTGACCACCAGGAGGAAATCTTCCGGGCCTAAGCGATAGAGCAAAAGATCGTCGATCACTCCGCCTTGGTCGTTGGTTAAGAAAGTATAGTGGCCCTCTCCCATGCGTAGCTTGGCGGGATCATTGGTCAGGAGACTTTCAAGTGCAGCCAGCGCACCTTTGCCTTGAGCCCTGATTTGGCCCATATGGGAAATATCAAAAAGCCCTGCGGCTTGGCGGGTGGCCTGATGTTCCATGAGGAGGCCACTGTATTCCACGGGAAGATTCCATCCGCCGAAATTGATCATGCGCGCACCGAGCTCGGCGTGGCAGGCAGCGAGTGGACTAGTCGAAATAGGCGTATCCATTGGAGTTAGAAACTAAGCCGACTAACGGAGGAGTCAACGTACTCGCGATGGAGCCGAAGGGAGGGTAGAAAGTTGGATGGCCAAAATACCGGTTCGTTTACTAGATTTAATGAGGCAGACCGAGGATCCGCATGTGATCAACCTTGCGGCGGGAATTCCATCGTCTGATTTTCTGCCTTTGGAGGCGCTGAAGGGAGCTATGGAGGGGGAGATAGCGTCGCGGGCGAGGGAGATGTTTAGTTACCATCGTCCCGAGGGGGCGGGAATTCTGCGTGAGGCGATTTGCGATTATCTCAAGGTCCGAGGAATTGTTGTCAAAGCAGACCAGGTTTTAGTTACGACAGGCTGCACTGGCGCCTTGGCCTCCATAATGAGTACGGTTCTTAAAAAAGGGGATACGGTGATATGCGAGGCACCCGCTTATTATGGCCAGCTGGAGTTATTAAAGGCGATTGGGGTGAAGTTTCGCACCGTGGCGACGGGAGTGGGGCAGGAACCCGATCCGGCGAAATGGCAGAAAGCTATCCTGGCAAAGCCCAGACCTAAGCTCTTGGTGATCACCTCGACCCTTTCTAACCCCAGTGGCTCAACTTTACGTGAGGAGTGGAGGCCGAAGTTGCTGGAGATTTGCAAGAAAGCAGGAGTACCCATTTTAGAGGATGATATTTATGGAGATTTACTCGGGCGGGGCCGTCCGAAGCCGATTCGGGCCTTTGATGATGGAAGTACGGTTCTTTATGTGACCAGCTTTTCGAAGACGGTAGCTCCTGGACTGCGGATCGGCTTTGCCTTGCCTGGAAAATGGATGGATGCGGCGGCGGATCGGCAGTGCCGCCAGACGATTCACGGAGGTGTTCCTCCTGAGTATGTCACGGCTTCCTTTTTGCGTTCGGGTAGGATGGACTCTCATTTGGAGATGTTGCAGTCGGTCTATGGGAAAAGGCGCGAGCTGGCGGGCGGAATCTTATCTCGGGAACTTCCAGAGGGTGTGAGGGCGGATGATCCCCGAGGTGGCTATATGCTTTGGGTGCGGGGAGGGCGACCTGGGATTATGGATGAGGTGGCTAAACAGTGTCTTTCGAGAGGGGTGGCGGTGGTGGGGGGCGGTATCTTTTTTGCGAATCCACCCAAGGAGGCCTGTTTCCGTTTAAACTGTGCCCGTGCGACTCCTGAGGATTTGGCGCGTGGGGTGGGTATTTTTTGTGAGGTATTTCGATCTGTGCTCAGCCGAAAAAAATAACGAAAACTCGCTTAGGTAGGGATAGTTTCCTCGGTTTTGGGGTCGAAAAAGACGGCTCGAGAGAGGTCGACTCCTAGATTTATTTTAGATCCCTCCTTAAGTCCTAGATCGGTCTCGGTGGTGCGGCAAATGCATGAGTGGGCACCTGTTTTTAGATAGAGATAAGTTTCTGCTCCCATGGGCTCAACTACTTCCAAGATGCCCTGCAAAGTATGCTTGGAGGCGGTGGAGTTGGGATGAAGCTGTTCGGGCCTAAATCCGAGAATGACCTCTTTGCCTTGGCGAGAGGAAAGTCTCCTGGAAGTGTCGGTGGATAGAACGCCGCGAAAAGGGAAGTGGGGGGGGGTGACGTTTTCCACAAATTCCAAGGCCCCTTTGGGAGAAGCTTGCAGGGTGCCTTGAAGAAGGTTCATGGGGGGACTTCCGATGAATCCTGCGACAAAAAGATTTGCAGGCCGATGATAAAGCTCAAGGGGAGGAGCAATCTGCTGAATTTTGCCGTAGCGCATGACAACAATTCGGTCTGCCATAGTCATGGCCTCGGTTTGGTCGTGGGTGACGTAGATCATCGTGCTGTCGAGTTGTCGGTGGAGCTTTGAAATCTCCGTGCGGGTTTCGACCCGCATCTTGGCGTCGAGGTTGGAAAGGGGTTCATCAAAGAGGAAGGCTTTCGGCTTACGAACGATGGCCCGACCTAGAGCTACCCGTTGGCGTTGTCCTCCAGAAAGGGCCTTGGGTTTTCGCTCCAGCAGATTATCGGGTTCAAGAAGACCGAGGATTTTGGCAGTAGAATCGACTCGACGACGGATTTCATCCTTGGGAACCCCACGCAACTCGAGGCCGAAGGCCATGTTTCGGTAAACGGACATGTGGGGGTAGAGGGCATAGTTTTGGAAGACCATGGCGATATCGCGGTCTTTGGGGGCTACTTCGTTTATCTTCTTACCATCCAAATAGATCGATCCACGGGTGATCTCCTCCAGCCCAGCCACCATGCGAAGAGTGGTGGTTTTTCCGCAACCTGAGGGCCCGACTAGAACCATAAATTCGCGGTCCTGGATCTCGAAATTCGCGTTATCCACCGCAATCTTTTCGGGCCGTCCTTTTTCGGCTGGATAGATTTTATAGAGATTTTCGATCAGGACTTTGGCCATGTTAGCTCCAGAGTAGGGGTGCGGTGGATTGGGTAAAAGAGTAGGTTCACTTCAGACCTGTGGTGGCGATGCCACGAATAAAGGTTCGCTGGGTGAGGAAAAAGAGGACGAGCACAGGAAGTAAAACCAGAGTTGAGGCGGCCATGAGGTGGTGCCATGGGGTTCCGCTGATCGTTCCTTGGAGCGCTTGGAGACCGAGAGCGAGGGTGTACTGCTCTTCTCGTGCGAGAAAAATGAGAGGACCAAGAAAATCATTCCAGGTAGCCATAAATTGAAAGAGGGCGACGGTGAGCAAGGCGGGCTTAGCCAAGGGGAGTATGATCTGCCAAAAAATCCTGAATTCGCTACAGCCGTCGATTCGGGCTGCCTCGGATAGGTCTTTGGGAATGGAGAGGAAAAACTGCCGAAGGAGAAAGACATTGAAGGCACCTGCTAGAAATGCGGGCACCCAAAGAGGTTGGAATGTTCCGATCCAGCCGAGAGCACGAAAGAGTCCATAGATGGGAACCATAACTACGGGGAAGGGAATCATCATGGTAGCAAGAAGTACGAAAAAACAGGTATCTCGACCTCGCCAGTCGAGGCGAGAAAAGCCATAGGCGACGAGGGCACTAGAAAAAACCGTGCCAACGACATTCAGAAACGCCAAGAACAAGCTATTGCGTGCATAGAGCCAGAATGGTCCCATGGCTTTCATGGCATCGGGGTAGTTGTGCCACTGAGGGGAGGTGGGAAGCCATTCGGGTGGGAGTTTCATGGTTTCGTTGAGTGGCTTGAGAGAGGTGGAGACCATCCAGAAAAATGGCAAAAGGAAAAGAACCCCAAGAAGGATCAAAGCCAAACGGGAAAACCAAGGGAAGGAGGAGTGGGTGGGTTTCATGCTTTAACGGCCAGAGTAGTGGACTTTTTTCTCTCCGTAGTGGACGGTAATTAGACTGAGTCCTATGATAAGGACGAAGAGACAAAGGGCGAGGGCGGAGGCGTAGCCCATATTCCAGTAATCAAAAGCGTTCTGATAAATGTAGGTGGCGAGAAAAAGAAGAGATCGTCCAGGGCCATCGCCTCCACCGGTAAGGATATAGGGTACGGCAAAAGTCTGTAGAGCACCGATAATGCTCATGAGGACATTAAAAAAGATTACGGGGGAGAGCATGGGTAGAGTGATGTGGAGAAACCTTTGCCAAGAGTTTGTGCCATCTAATTCTGCGGCTTCGTAAAGCTCGATAGGAACCTCCTGGAGTCCTGCTAAGTAAATCACTACGGCCTGCCCAGTCCCCCAAAGACCCGTAAGAATTAGGCCCCAAAGAGCGAAATTGGGGTCGTTTAACCAGTCGGGCGCTTGAAGGTGGGAGCCGAAGAGGGCGTTGATGGCCTGAAGAGGAGGTCGCAGGAGGCTGTTGACCAGGCCCATAGGACCGTTGAGCATCCATTGCCAAAGGATAGCCAAGGAGATGGCGGGGACTAAGGAGGGGAGAAAAAAGATGGTTCGGTAAATCCCTTGTCCCGCGATGGGTTGATTGAGGAGGATGGCGAGTCCAATGGAGAGGAGAGTGCTGAGGGGAATAGCGACTACGGCAAAGAGGACAGTATTACGGAGAGCTTTCCAGAATACTGGATCGTGCCAGAGATCGACATAGTTCTGGGCTCCTAGAAAAACCGGTTGGGAAAGGACGCTGTAGTCGCAGAGGGAGAACCAGATGGAAGCGGCCAGCGGATAAAGATTGAAGGCAAGGAACCCTAGAATCCATGGAGAGATGAAAAGAAGTCCCTTGAGTATATTTCTCCGTTCTCCAAGGGTCATGGCCGAACCTCTTTTTCCCACCGACTGATTCGCGCGGGGGCGACCTGGTTCCAGCGGGCTAGCTTTGCATCGAGAGCTTTTTGTTGGCGAGCCAGCATGGCCAGCCGAGCTTCATCGGCCGACATGCTACCGAGAAGAACAAGATTCACATAGGTAGTCATGTCGTTGGCGTACTCTTTGAAGGTAGGAAGGGAAAGGGTAGGCGTAGCTCGAGAGCTGTTGGCTAGGTAGAGGAAGGTGCGTAAATGGGGGTGGGAATGGTTTTGCACAAACTCATCGCTGACCCGAACTAAGGGGGAAATTTTATTCTGGCCGAGGCAGAGCTTTTCCATGTTCTTCTGTTTCTGAACAAAGGCGATGAACTGCATAGCTTCTTGGGGATGACGTGCTCCCGCCGGAATAACAAGAATATCGGTTTCTGCGGAGGTCATGGGGGCACCGGGATGCTCCGTTTCCTCAGGAAAAGCGGCGACCCCGTACTCAAAATCGGCTGGGGCATAGTTCTTGATAAAATTATTCATCCAAACCCCTTGCATGATCATGGCAACTTTTCCATTAAAGAAGGGATTGTCGGGTGAGGCAAAGTTCCCAAAGGCCCCGCGCAACTGGAACATGGCAGGGCCGCCAAAACGCCTGGAGTAACTTTCCAGCCAACCGAAAAAATGGCGGTTGGGTAAAGCATCAAGAAGAAGCTGCGTGTCACCATCCCAGCTGGGACCGCCGAACCAAGAGGGGAAATCGTGCATCCACCATCCGGGTTC
>Ga0209086_10002221_pt1 | contig 15288 bp, 14 predicted proteins | sample M_130207_XF_Meta_FD_187312 | JGI IMG/M metagenome (GOLD analysis project Ga0209086, IMG submission 187312) | Freshwater microbial communities from Lake Montjoie, Canada to study carbon cycling - M_130207_XF_MetaG (SPAdes) (version 2) | ecosystem: Environmental > Aquatic > Freshwater > Lake... | reverse complement strand
GGGCTGGCATTGCTGACTTCCCAACGACGCAGCTCAAACTCGGGCAGGACGAGGTTGCTGTTTGGATCAAACACCTTGCGGCCCGTGTAGCGGCCCCACATGCGGTATTCGGTGTTGTGATCGTCACCGTAGGCGTAGCCGCCGTCGGTCGGCTGCTCAGGCAGTCGGTTCGGAATTTTCTGGTAGCGCTCGTTCATGATGACGAGCTTCGAGGTGCTCCAATCCTGCCCTGGACTGCGCAAGTAACCCCACAAGTGTGTGTGGTCGATGTAGAAGCGGCGGCCGATGTAGTAGTCGCCACGTGGCTCCAAGGCGATCTGACGACGGCGTGTCTCGACTGCCGCAACTTGCTGCGGAGAAAGGCCGGTGGTTTCACAGCTGGTGATGAGCAGGCTGAGAAGAAGGAACAAGGCGGAAAAAACAAATCGGGGCGACATGGTGGCGCACATTGTGAAGCGTGGGGCCGCTGCCGCAATCAGAAAGGCGGTTTGCGACGCAGCTGAAAAATTTGGCTCGTGTGACAAGCGCGAAATTACCTACCGTTGACATGTCACTAGCTTGTCTTAAAGCGCGCGCATGCACCTCTCACGACTTCCTGCCTGCCTGTTCAGCGTTTCCATGCTGGTCATGCTTTCCATTTCATCTGGTATCGCTGGTGAAGCCTTCTTTTCCAAGGACGGCAAGACCGTAACGATGGGGCTGAACAATGTGCTGACGGGCCTGGTACAAGTGGAAATCGAAACGGGAAAGATCACGCAGGCGCCTTTGCCAACAGAGATCAAAGACGAAGGCATCGACAGTGTCGCGCGTGGCGGTGATGGCGAGGCGCTGTTCCTCGCCAAAGATGCCGTGTGGGTGTGGACGCCCAAGGCGGTAAAACGAATTTATGCTACCACACCCGTGGCAGGTGCCACCGACCTATTCGTCGCCACGCTGCCGGGCACACCACTCACCGATTGTCTGTTTGTGAGCGGCAATGAAAAGGATGCTGCGGATGCGGGCTACAACCTCGGCAGCTTCTACGGGCGCAAGCCGGGCAGCAAAAGCAAGGCCTTCGCATCCATCTTCTGCCGCCGTGTGCGCGATGCGACGGGCGGCGTATTCTCTGATGACGGACGACTTTTCTTCAGCAGCGGTGGCGATCTGTGGGAAGGCGGCATCCAGGTGGAGGAAGATCCCAGCATGGAGCGGCTCGGCACACTGGTCGCTGCGCGCATCGCCCCGCTGGCCATTTCAAACACGGACGAAGGCAACGGTGGTGGCATGTGGATCAACCATGTGGCTCCTGCCGGAAACTGGATCTACTTGCAACTGCGCGGACGCCACATGGCTGCGCTGATGCGCACACCGATGCCAGCGAAGCCGCTGTATGCGCCAGGTGAAGGCGAATTCCCCACAGTGAAAGATCAGATCCATGCCATGACAGACTCGCTGACCAAGACACAGATCATCGCCGATGATCTCGGCGACATCTTTGGCTTTTGCGCCACCGAAGTGGCAGGCAAGCCACGTCTCTTTTTCTGCACCCGCACCGAGGCCGAGGGCAAAGGCCCTGCGATGCTGCTATGGGAGGGCGAAGGTCCGGCACGCATCATCGGCTACTTGCCAACGGAGTGATGCCGGATTGAAGCAGGAGTAAAGGCACCTACTTAACGGCAATGATGGCCGCCGTAGCCACCGCCATATCCGCCACCGTAGCCGCCACCAAAACCGCCATACCCCCGGCCGCCGTAGCCACCCCCGTAGCCGCCGTAGCCATAAGAGGGCGAACAATTACCGCGGTTGTAGCCACCGTAGTAAGAAGGGCGGGAGTAGGAGTTGCCGTAGCCAGAGCCGTAGGGAGTGGCATACACGTCACACGAAGTTAAAGAGCTGGCGACAATGGCTGAAGCCAGGAGAAGGAGGAGTTTTGTTTTCATAGTCGCTGGATTCGACGCAGTGCTCTTCAGACTATTCAAGCAAACCAATCGCCGCTTAGCGCTGGCAGCCAATTCCAGCTTCCCATTCTGCCCTGCTCATGCCAGCATCGCGGCCACCATGAAGCATTTACTCCTTCTCACGTTTCTTTTTGCCTGCACCATCAGCGCCTTTGCTCAAAAGGGTGGGCCGCTGATCTCGCCTGAGATCCAGAGCGATCACAGCATCGTCTTCCGCCTGCGTGCGCCGAAAGCACAAGCGGTTCAGCTTCGCGGCCAATGGGACAAGCAGCAGATCGAAATGACCAAGGATGCCGACAATGTGTGGAGCATCACCGTGGCAGAGGTGAAGCCTGGCGTGTGGGAATACAGCTTCATCGTCGATGGACTGACGATGCTCGATCCGCTCAACCCAGCGCTCAAGCCGCAGCGCAATCCCAGCGCAAGCATCCTGCACATCACTGGCACACCGCTGAATGTGTGGGACTTCCAGGACGTGCCGCATGGCACGGTGCATCAGCACACATATCTCTCCAAAGCGCTCGGCAGACAGCGCAGCGCATGGGTTTACACGCCACCGAGCTATGAAACCGATGCAAAAACGAAATACCCGCTCTTCGTACTCCAGCACGGCTCCGGTGACCGTCATGAGACTTGGGTTGTGCATGGCAAAGCGAACTGGATTCTCGACAACCTCATCGCCGCTGGCAAAGCGAAGCCTATGATCATTTTGATGCTCGACGGCCATCCACTGGGTCAAGTCCCACGCGATATGGCTGACAAGCGCGGTGAGTCACTCAAAGCCTTCAAGAACGAACTCTTCGACGATGGCATACCGCTCGTCGAAAGTCATTATCGCGTCTCTCCCGAGCGCGAACAGCGTGCCATCGCCGGCCTCAGCATGGGTGGCTGGCAATCTTTGAGCATTGGCATGACGAACCTCGATCGCTTTGCCTGGATCGGCTCATTCAGTGGTGCGGTCGATGAAAACGAGATCAAACCCGCACTCGATGATGCCGCCGGCACCAATGCCAAATTGAAGCTGCTCTGGATCGCCTGTGGCGAAAAAGACTTTCTCCTCGAACGCAACAATCAACTCATCACCACTCTTAAAGCACGCGGCATCAACCACGAATGGCGTCTCACGCCTGGCGATCATTCGTGGCCTATCTGGCGCGACTACCTCGCCGAGTTTGCGCCGAAGTTATTCCGTTAAGTAATAGATTTGTCATGGCTTCGCAGAGCAAACCATCGAAGCGGCAGCGCCCGACGATTTGGGACTGCGAATCGGTGGCGGTGCCATGGAGCTGGATATTTCTGGCCGTGTTGATGCTCGGCACCACCATGATCTGGGTAATGTCAGAGTCCACTGCGGCAAGCAGACGGCCTATTGTTAAAGCAGATGTGCATCGCATCGATATTAACACGGCATCGCTGGCAGAACTGGAATCGTTGCCCGGCATCGGCTCGGCATTGGCGCAGATGATCGTCGCCGCACGTCCGTTCAGTGCTGCGGAGGATCTGATTCGCGTGCGTGGCATCGGCGCTGCGTCATTCGAACGCCTGCGCCCGCTCATCACAGCGTCCCAAGGCCGCCGTGCGGCTGATAATCGCTAATTGCCGAAGTTGCCCGGTGGTTTGGCCTCCGGAGCTGGTTCAGCGGGCTTGTCTTTATCCTCTTCCCTCTTGGGCGGCTGGACCGCAGGCGGTGTTTCGGCAGGTTTTTCCGGTGCTTTGCGCACGGAGGGAGATGGCGTGGCAGAAGCGCCACTTTTACCGTGGAAGCCATGCTCAAGATGCTTATTCAGGCGCTCCACCTCGTCGGCATCGAGCTTGCCATTGCTGTTGTGATCCAAGCGCGACATGATTTTGCCTCCCGCGATCATCTTTTGCAGCGCCTCGACTTCATCAGCGTCGATCTTGCGGTTGCCGTTCTTGTCCACTTGTTTGAGACCCGCAAGCATTCGGCCTTTTCGATCCTCAGCAGCGTGAGGCTTCAGGCTCTCGGCTTCCGCTAGTTCGATCTCGCCATTGCTGTTTTTGTCGAGGTTCTTCAGTGTCGAGAACGCCTTTTGTAGTGCAGGCAACTCGTCCGCATCGATTTGATGGTTTTCATTTTTGTCGAAGGTTTTGAGGACTTCGGCGGCGACACCGTCATGCGGCGCAGCTGCGGGTTTCTTTTTACCCTTGGCGTCTTTGGCGGCAAAGGCTAGGGCGGGCAACATTATTGCCACGGCGATGAATAGGGAAAGATGGGGTGTCTTCATACCCCGTAAAACGCGAGTCCTTTAGCTTAGTTGCACGAATCATTACAGCATCACCGCCAAGTCTGCCGCGAGCTGAGCCGCTTCGTGAACCGGGCGCTTTGCTTCACGTTCGACGGGCGGGACAGAGAGATCGGCCTCGTTGAAGACGCGCACCGCCATGTGGAGCTGGCCATCTTTGATCCAAGTGTGCGCGCCGACAGGTGTCTGGCAGCCAGCGCCGAGAATTTTCAAGAACTCGCGCTCGGCAGTCACGCATGACTCGGTTTCAGCATGATTGAGCGAGCGAATCGCTTGAATCGTCGCCTCATCACCTGCGCGGCATTCGATGGCGATGGCCCCCTGCCCTGCGGCGGGCAGAAACTTCACGGGATCGAGCACAAGGCCGTAAAGCGTGTGTGTATCGATGTGAATGCGGCTGAGGTTCGCATTGAGCAAACCGAGCCGCAGCAAGCCGGCGGCGGCGAGTAAAACGGCATCCAGCGGCTGATCACCGAGCACTTTTTTCACGCGCGTGGGCACGTTGCCGCGAATCTCGACGATCTGCACATCAGGACGCAGAAATTTGAGCTGCGCAGCACGACGCACGCTGCTGGTGCCAACGCGAGCACCCTGCGGCAGGGTTTCAAGCGTGTAGGGCTGAGCGGTGACGAGTACATCTTCGATGGCGGCACGTGGCAGCACGGCGGCGATGGTGAACCCAGTAGCGAGATCGCTTGGCACATCCTTGAGACTGTGCACGGCGGCGTCGATCTGCCCGTTTGCGAGAGCGATTTCGAGTTCCTTGATAAAAATGCCTTTGTCCACCTGCGCCACATCACTGAATTCGGAAAAACGCAGATCCTGACGTTTGTCGCCGCTCGTTTGAATGATCTGGCGCTCGATGCACAGATGCGGGAACACGGTTTGCAGGTCAGCCGTGACCATCTTCGTCTGCGTGAGGGCCAGTTCGCTACCGCGAGTGCCGAGAGTGATTTTTGCGATGCTCATGAAGTGACAAATCCGTGCTGAGTGGAGCCAGGTGAATGGAGGAAGCCGTATTTTTCGAGCTGCTCCTCGATGATGCGCTCGCAGGCGACGAGCTGGCGTTCGCGTTCGCGGCGGCCATCATCGGCGATGGCCTGCAAAGCGTCGATGTCGTAGAGATAAACGCCTTCGATCTCGTTCACGGCAGGATCGACATCGCGCGGCACGGCGATGTCGATGAGCAGCAGCGGGTTCCAGCGGCGTTTGCGCATCACCTGCTCAATCTGCTCAGGCTTGATGACGAAATGCGGCGCGCTGGTGCTGGAGATGATGACATCGACCTCATGCAGCACGCTTTCCCATTCGTCGAATTTCAAAGCGGTGCCTTTCATCTCGGCAGCAAGTTCCACGGCCTTGTCATAGCTGCGGTTGGAAACGATGACGCTCTTCGCACCACGCGAGAGCAGGCTTTGAGCGCAGGTACGGCTCATTTCGCCAGCACCGACGAGCATGACGCGGCATTCTTTGAAATCGTGGACTTTTTCGGCCAGATCGACGGCAACGCTGCCGACGCTGGTCGAGCCGCGTTGGATGGTGGTCTCGTTGCGCACTTTTTTGCCGACGGTGAAGGCCTGCTGGAAGAGCTTGTTGAGTGCGCGGCTCGTGGTGCCGGTGTCGAGCGCCACTTTGTAGGCGGCTTTGACCTGGCCGAAGATTTCCGTCTCGCCGAGCACCATCGAATCAAGACCGCTGACGACGCGAAATAGGTGACGCGCGGCTTCGGTGGAGTCGAGGTTGTAGAGCACGAGTGCCTCGGCGTGTTCGGGCTGTAGTTTGAAATGCGTAACGAGATAATCGCGCAACGCGGCGTGACCGTGATCGCCGCTAGGCAACGAATGTGCGGCATAAAGCTCCACGCGATTGCAGGTGCTGAGCACAACGCTTTCTTCAAAGCCAGGCAAACCACGCACCTGCTGCACGGCCTGTGGCACATGCGCTTCAGGAAAGGCAAGACGCTCACGCACCTCGACGGGCGTGGTTTTGTAGTTCAGGCCCACACAGACGAGGCCGCTGCGGTTGGCGGTCGGCTCAGGCATGCGTCACGATCCACAAAGAAATGAACGGCAGGATGAAGCCGATGACCGCCAGCCACGCCGTGCGCCGGGGAGAAGTGACGTGTTTCCACATCAGCACCGTGATCAGCGCATACAGCGCCCACACAACCCAAGAGAAGATGAGCTTGGGATTCGATACCGGCGTGTGCAAAGCGAACGAAATGCCCAACGAAATGCTCAGTAGGAGCAAGCCGAGTCGCACTAAGCGCTGAATCGCACCCGCAAGGCCTTGAATCGGGGGCAGTTGATAAAACAGACCGCCGATCTTGTGACGCTTTAACATGCGTTCTTGAACTAGATACATCACACCGGTAATGCAGGCTAAAGCGAAGGCCGCATACGCGATGAGCGCCACAGCGGCATGCAACTCAATGAGCGCGTTGACTTGGCCTTTTGGCTTGTAGGGGGCAAAACCCCCGACCAAAGCCATGATTTGCATGATGCTCACCAAGGGTGATGTGAAAAGTCCCAGCAGCGAAAGCCGATACCCCGAACCGACGAGGAAATAGAGCAGCACAATACTCCACGCGATAAAGACGAGGATGTCCGAGAGGCTTTTCATCGGACACTGGCCCACTTCTTGACCACGCAGGTAAATGAAGCCGGTCTGTAACGCAAAACCCAGCGTCATGAGCACAAGCTGCATACGCCCCTGCTTCCACGCGCCGGATTTGAGCGCCAGCAAGGCCTGCACCACCGCACTCACAAAGGTGAGCGTGGCGGCGGCCAGAAACTGTTGGGAGAGGGTCATGGAAAAGGGGGCGGATACTCGCGGTCTTGCAGCAGTTCCGCAAGGGTGAAGGCAATTCTCGCTGCAACGTTGCCATTGCTTGCGCAGCCACGCATCTCCGCCATGATCGGACATGGCTCCAGACACCCTCGAACTCATCCGCAGCACGATCCGCGATGTACCTGATTTCCCGAATCCAGGCATTCTTTTCAAAGACATTACGCCTGTGCTGGCAAATCCAACGCTGCTGGCGCAGACGATTGACGGCATGATCGAAGCGACGGGCATCACGCAGGTGGACAAGGTGGTGGGCATCGACGCCCGTGGCTTTATCTTCGGAGCCTTGATCGCGGAACGCCTCGGCGCGGGCTTCATTCCAGTGCGCAAGAAAGGCAAGCTGCCGTGGCAGACGCGGGGTGTTGATTATGCGCTCGAATACGGCACGAATTCGGTGGAGATGCACTTGGACGCCATCGCGCCGGGTGAAACGGTGCTGCTGGCGGATGATCTGCTGGCCACGGGCGGCACGGCGGGTGCCGCGCTGCATTTGATCGAGCAAGCGGGCGGCAAGCTACTGGGCAGCACGTTTTTCATTGAGCTGGCGTTCCTGGGTGGTCGTGAAAAAGTCGCTGCCTCCGGCCCGGTTCACGCCCTCATCACTTACTGAGCCACTCTGCGATGACGGAACGTGAGTACCTGCGGCATCTCCATAAGATCGCGCTGAAATTTTTCCCTGAGGAAGATAAGCTGCCGCGTGGCCGCACCGAAACTCTGCGCCAAGCCAAGAGATTTCTGAAGCTCAAGGAGCAGCGCATCAAGCAGCGGCATCGCACGGGCAGCTTTAGCGGCGTGGAGATCTGCCGCATGCGCTCGGATGTGATCGACCACCTCGTGCGGGTGCTGTGGGCGGAGAGCGTGGCGGCGCTGACTCCCGAAGTGCGTGCCAAGCTGAACGTCAGCGTCGTCGCGCACGGCGGTTATGGTCGCCGGATGATGAGCCCCGGCAGCGATGTCGATCTGACGTTCATGTTTCCCGGCAATAACGGCAAGGTTTCCACCGAGGTGGCGAAGCTGATCTCCAATTACCTGCTGTTCTTCTACGATCTGAAGTTCAAGGTTGGTCACGGCTCACGCAGCGTGGGCGAATGCCTCGCGCTGGCGAATGAAAACATCGAAACGAAAACCGCGCTGATGGAAGCGCGTCTCATCACCGGACAACCGATGGCGTTTGAGGAGTTCCGCGCCCGGTTTGACAAGGACTGCATGGATGGCCGCGATGAAGATTTTCTCAAACTGCGCCAGATTGATCTGAACACGCGCCACGCGAAGCAGGGCAACACTCCCTTCGTGCAGGAGCCGAATGTGAAGAACGGCTGCGGTGGACTACGCGATTATCAAAACCTGATCTGGATGACGTATGCGAAGTACCGAACGTTGAACCCGAAGGATCTCATTGGTCTGGGGTTAATCTCGAAATCGGGCTGGAAAGAAGTCGAGCAGGGTTATGACTGCGTCCTCCGCGTGCGCAATGAGATGCATTACACCGAAAAGCGTGCGGAGGATCTGCTCACGCTGCGCTTGCAGGGACCGGTGGCTACCAATCTCGGCTACCGGCATAAAAAGCTACTGCGCCGTATCGAGGCGCTGATGCATGACTACTACACGGCTACGCGTGATATTTTGCAGCGCAGCAGCGAAGTGATGGACCGCTTCCATCTGCAAGCGCTGGAGACCGGCACGAAGACAAGCCGACTGATGGGCTTCCTAGCCCGGAAGAGTGCCGAGAAGCAGCAGGAACGTTTCGACGGCTTCATGCGCAAGTATGAGCGACTGTATGCGGAATGCTCAACAATCTTCAAAGACGACCCCGAGCGCCTGATGCGGATGTTTCTGCACACGCAGAAGCGCCATCTGCGCTTCAGCCCGGATTTGTTCCAACTTGTGCAAGACAACTTCCGGCTCGTGGACACGAGCTTTCGCTACAGCAAGGCGAATCGCGAGACTTTCGAGGCGATTCTGTCGAACAAGGGTGATGTGGCGCGCACGCTGCGGCAGATGCATCGCGTCGGTTTCCTTGGCCGTTTTATGCCAGAGTTCGGCGCGCTCACGAACCTCGTGCAGCATGAGTTTTTCCATCTCTACACAGCGGACGAGCACACGCTGCGCACCATCGACAAACTCGATGAGTTGAGTGATCCCACACTCAAGGGCACCGAGTTGTTCCAGCAGTTGTTTCACGATCTGCAGCAGCCCTATGTGCTGCACCTCGCGCTACTGCTGCATGATGCAGGCCGTGCGGCGAACAAGAAAACACACACGGATGAAAGCACCACCATGGCGGCCGCTGTCTGTCGGCGTTTGCAGGTCAAAGGTGAACTGCGCAAGCTACTACTCTTCCTCGTCGATAACCATCTGCTGATGTATCGCACCGCGACGACGAAGAGTCTGGATGATCCGCAGGTGATCGAAGAATTTGTCAGCATCGTGCGCACGAAGGAAAATCTCGACACATTGCTTCTCATGACCTACGCCGACTCGAAGGGCACGAGCGACAAGAGCTGGTCCGGTTACAAAGAGGCCTCGATCCGCCAGCTCTACCATAACGCACTGCGCTTCATGAACGCCCCAGCGGACTACATGCGCCAAGTGCAAGTGCCGTTGGATGAGCTGCGCGCCGGCGTGGCACGTAAGCTGGGAGCTGGATTTGAGGCGGAGGTGGAAGCGCACTTCCGCCACATGCCACCGTCGTATTTTAATTTCCGTGAGGTTGATGTCATCGTGGCGCATGTGCGGCAGTTCCGTGAGTTCTTCGTCAAGCTCGTTGAAGAGAAGGCCGACGCCGCACTGCTGCCGGTGATGACATGGGCGGATCACGTTGATCAAGGTTACAGTGAGCTGACCGTCGTCTGTTGGGACCGTCACCTCTTGCTCGCACGTCTTTCCGGCGCTCTCGCGGCAGAGAGCATCAACATTCTCAGCGCAGACCTCTACCGGCGTGGCGACAATCTCGTGCTGGATATCTTTCGCGTCTGCAACACGAACTTCGCCGCCGTCAGCACAAAAAGTGCGCGCAACCGTGTCGAAGAATCCGTGCGCAAAGCCTTTGCTGGCACACAGTTTGATTTCAGCGATGCCATCACGCAGAAACTCGGCAAGTCCATCACCATGCTCGACGAGATCGGTGATGAGATCCCGCAGCGAGTGTATGTGAACAATAACCTCTCGCCGGATCAAACCGTGCTGGAACTCCAGCTCGTGGACCGCCTCGGTCTGCTATACGACATCTTCATGGCCATCGGCAAACTCGGCCACAGCGTGACGCATGCACGCATCAGCACGGAAAAAGGTGTCGCCATCGATGCCATCTATGTGCAGGACGAAAATGGCCGAAAACTCGTCGAACGTGAGCAGTTGGCCGCGCTAGCGGATGCCGTGAATGAGGCGGTGCATCTGCGTCTGCGGGCTACTAAAGAGTGATCGGCTGATATAATCACAGCGCGTTCACGTTCGGATGGCGCTCATGAAATTCATCGCCCTGCTGTTCATCTTTGCCGCTGTTTTTGCTTCGTGTGCTCGTGCGGAAGCCTCGGAGCCAAACATTCTCATCTTTTATCTCGATGACATGGGCTGGGCGCAGCCGGGCAGCTACGGCGGCAAGATGGCACCGACACCCAACATGGACGCACTAGCCGCTGGCGGCGTGCGTTTCACCAATGGCTACTCCTCCGGTTGTGTGTGCTCGCCTGGGCGCGTGGGTTTGATGACTGGGCGCTATCAAGCACGCACCGGCCATGATGCGAATCCGACCAAAGAAGGCCGTGAGCTGCTGCTGAGCGAGACCACAATGGCGCAGCAACTCAAAACCGTCGGCTACACCACTGGCATCGTTGGCAAATGGCACTTGGGCGACACCAGCGCGGAGTTCATGCCGCCAGCGCGCGGTTTTGACTTCGCGATGGGAACGGTGGGCAATCTCGGTGAAGGTAAGGGGCCGTCGTTTTATCGCGGCAAAGAATTGATCCAGGAACTGCCCGGTGCGCCGATCACTTCGCCGGTTTATGCAGCTGAGTCGGTGAAGTTCCTCGACGCAAACCATGACAAGCCGTGGTTCCTTTATCTGTCCTTCAACGCGGTGCATTCTCCACACGTCGCATCCGAGAAATGGCTCGAAAAATTCAAGGACCTGCCGAAACACGACGCAGCGTATGCCGCGCTCGCCGCTGAGTCAGATGAAGCCATCGGCACCGTGATGGCCAAGCTGCGTGAGATGAAACAGGAGGAGAATACGCTCATCTTTCTCATCAGCGACAACGGCGGCGCTTATCAAAATGCCGAGATGGGCGGATTGCGCGGCCATAAATGGTTCGTGTGGGAGGGTGGCATCCGCGTGTCATGGATCGCCGCCTGGAAAGGCCGCATTCCTGCGGGTCGTGTGAGCAACGAACCCGTGATCCAGCTCGATGTGCTGCCCACCGCACTGGCTGCGGCGGGAACTGAGGCCAAAACCACCTTCGATGGCGTGAACCTGCTACCCTTGCTCGAAGGTAAAACCGACAAACTCGCCCCACGCGAACTCTATTTCCGCTTCGGCGTGCAACACGCCGTGCGTCAGGGCGATTGGAAGCTGGTGAAAGCCTCCAAAGACATGCAGCCCATGCTCGTGAATCTCGCCACCGATCCCGGCGAGCAGACCGACCTCACCGCCAAGGAACCGGAGAAAGCCAAAGCGTTGCAGCAACTTTTCGATCAATGGAACGCCACCATGCAGCCGCCCCGCTGGGAAGATCAACGCTGGAACGGCGATGAAGAACGCAAGACTGAGAAGAAAGAGAAGCGGAAGAAAAAGGCGAAGGAGTGATCACTCATTTGCCGAGCAACCCGCTGTCCGTGAGCCACTCGGTGAAGCGATCAGGCCATTTCGCGGCGGCGCTGGGTTTGGCATCGGGTTTGTAGCCGAAGCCGTGGCCGGCGTTGGCGTAGATGTGGAGTTCGGCTTTCACGCCGGCGGCTTTGTATTTGAGGTAGAGGGTGGCCATGCCTTCGGCGATGTCGGGGCGATCGCTGTAGCCGCAGGCGATGAAGAGCGGGGGCATGCCTTTTTCGGCGTTGAAGAGGGCGGAGGTGCCGGGGTAAATCAGCCCCTGGAAGTCGGGGCGGCTGGATTGCTGCTCGATGAGGTCTACAGCGTCTTTTTGGCCGGGATCGTTCGTCATGGCGGCGAAGGCGGCGAGTTCGCCCCCAGCGGAGAAGCCGAGGATGCCGATGCGGTCGGTTTGGATATGCCACTCGGTGGCACGACTGCGGACAGTGCGGATGGCACGGCGGGCGTCGGCCATGGCGTGATCTTGAATGGTGTAGGTGCTGCCTTTTTCGCGGGCGAGGCGGTATTTGAGCACGAAGGCGGCGATGCCGTGGTCGCGGAACCATTCGGCCAAAGCGTAACCCTCATGGCCGAGGCAAAGCTTCGAATGACCGCCGCCGGGGCAGATGATGACGGCGGTGCCGGTGGATTTGTCAGCGGCGGGGACAAATGGCGTGATGCTGGGGTTGTGAATGTTGACGACGTTGCTGCCTTCGGCTTTTTCAGGCTCGGCAGCACGGGCTTCGGAGCCGGGGGCACCCATGGGCCAGAGCGGGAGGGCAGCAGGGGTGTCAGCGTACGCGAAGATGGGAGCAATAAGAACGAGGAAAAGGACAGTTGGCTTCATGGTTAATAAGTAACGGCGAAAAGGGCGAACTTTGCTCGATTTGATCACCTGATTGACAAATGGGCCGCTCCCGCTAGTTTCGCGCCCCCTTTTCGAGGGGAGGCCGTGATTTGTCCGGTCTGAGCTATTCATTCTGACTTTCACCACCCCACACGCCCATGCCTAAGACGTTTAGAACCTACCAACCCTCCAAGCGCACGCGCAAGCAGCAGTTTGGATTCCGTGCCCGCAAGAAAACGGCCAATGGCCGCGACATCCTGCGCCGCCGCCGTGCCGCCGGACGCAAGCGCCTCCTGCCGAAGGGTGTGGAACTTCACTTCAAGCGCCACACTCAGCAGCACGCCTAAACCTGCTGCGGCGCGCTCTCCCCATGCGCCTTTCTTCAAACCTGCGGATGAAACTCGCGTGCGATTTCGCACGAGTGAAGTCACAGGGCAGCAGCCAAGCCGGAAAATTTCTGGTCTTGGGTGTTTTGCGAGTGGAAGCGCTGGCGGAGTTCCAGTTTGGCCTCATCACCGGGGGTAAATTGGGCAATGCCGTGATGCGAAACCGCATCCGCCGTCTGCTGCGTGAGATAGTGCGAGCGCATCGTGCCGAGATCGCCCCGGGCTGGCAAATGGTGATCATCGCCCGCTGGCGTGCGCCCCAAGCAACGCTGGAGGAACTGGAAAAAGACTGGTTGCGGCTGGCACGGCGCATGAATCTGCTGAAAAAGTCTGCTCCCGCCGTCTCCGCCTCATGAAATGGCTCATCCGAATTTTCATCCGTGGCTACCAAATTTTTATTTCTCCCGTCATTCATGCCTTCGGTGGCCCGGGCTCAGGATGCCGCTACACACCGACCTGCTCGGTGTATTTTCTCCAAGCAGTGGAAACCCACGGCGCACTCCGTGGAAGCTGGCTGGGCATCTGCCGTATCTGCCGCTGTCACCCTTGGGGTGGTCATGGACATGATCCGGTGCCGCCGCGTGAACTAAATTAAATTTCGAAATCTCCCGAACCCCTACTCATTTTCATGGACCGCAAAAGTTGGATCGTTGTGACGCTGTGCGTCATCCTCATGGGGGTGAACTGGCACTACATGCAGGAAAACCAGAAGCTGGCCCAGGCAGAGGCAGCACGTAAAAAGCAGGAGGAGATTGCCAAGAAGCCTGCAGAGACCCCGGCAGCCGTCGCTGCGGCCGTCGCCACAACTCCGACTAACACAGCTCCGACAACGCCGGCGGTTCCTTCGGTGCCTGAAGAAACTCACTCGCTCAAGACTGGTAGCGTCACGTTTGAGCTGAGCTCCAAGGGCGGTGGTATCGCACGGGCGGTGCTAGCAGGCACGGACCAGGTCACCTTGAACAAGGACGCTGTTGAGCCAATCGGTGCCTTGCGACGCGAGCCAGCGGGACTGGATGCCATCGCCTACAAACTGACTGCGAAAAGCGACAAGAGCGCCACTTTTGAAGGCACGAGCGCCGAAGGCATCGTGGTGACGAAAGCCTACTCGTTAACTGAAGGCCCCGAGGGTGACGAACATCTCATCGATCTCACGATCACACTGAAGAACACCGGGGCCGTGCAGCATCGCTCCGAGGAATATTATCTCTACACTGGTGCTTCGAGCGCTCTGAAGCATGACGACGCACGTTATGATGGTTTCTTCTGGAACAACGCTGGTGATGCGGAGTACAAATTGTCGAGCTTTTACGGCAAAGGTTTTTTCAGCGACGCTGCGACCGAATTTAAACAATCATTCAACGCACTGCGCTTTGCCGGGGTGATGGGCCGCTTTTACACGCACATCATCACCCGCATGGATGAGAAGGATGCGCCGGGGAAATTCTGGTCCTCACGTCGCACCTTGGTGCAACCGATTGATGCGGCTCACGCAGGCAAAGCTGACATCCAAGATCACGCCTATGACGCTGCACTGGGCCTACCAACAGTGGATCTGGCCCCTGGATCCTCACACAGTGAGCACTATCAAATTTATCTCGGGCCGAAGGAATATGACCGCCTGAGCCGCATCGGCCACCAGCGCAGTTACGCGATGTTTTACGGCTACTTTAAGATCGTAAGTATCGCGCTGTCCAAGGTCATGCGCTGGATGCACGGCATCAGTGGCAGTTGGGGCCTTGCGGTTATTTTGCTGACCATTTTCGTGCGACTCTGCCTGTGGCCGATCCATGCGAAGTCCACCATGACGATGAAGCGCATGGGCTTGCTGGGGCCGAAGATGAAGGAATTGCAGGAGAAGTTTAAGGACAACCCTCAGCAGCAGCAAATGGAGGTGATGAAGCTCTACAAAGAGTACGGCGTCAATCCGCTGGGCGGCTGCTTGCCACTGTTCTTGCAGTTTCCGATCTTCATTGGTTTGTACAGCGTGCTGGAAGTGGCCGCTGAGCTGCGCGGCCAGTCATTCTGGTGGGTGCACGATCTGGCAGCGGCGGATACGCAGGGGCAGTTGTTTGGCTTCAACATCAACCCGCTGCCGCTCATCATGGGCCTGACGATGGTGGCGCAGATGAAGCTAACACCGCAGCCGCAGACCGTGGACAAGACGCAGCAGCGCATCTTCATGTTCATGCCGCTGTTCTTCCTT
>Ga0209086_10002219_pt1 | contig 15293 bp, 14 predicted proteins | sample M_130207_XF_Meta_FD_187312 | JGI IMG/M metagenome (GOLD analysis project Ga0209086, IMG submission 187312) | Freshwater microbial communities from Lake Montjoie, Canada to study carbon cycling - M_130207_XF_MetaG (SPAdes) (version 2) | ecosystem: Environmental > Aquatic > Freshwater > Lake... | reverse complement strand
CACTGATTGGCTCTGCTTCTTTCAAGAATAATCTATTGTTAAGACCTGAATACTTTGCAAGCATATTAAATACTGATTCAAGTTGCAATTGTTCCGGCTTTACATAAGTGTTTTTGAATAATTCATAAGCCTCAACGATTTCACTTCTGCCGCCTAATTGACCCTCTGTCTTGATACCAAAAAGCATCGGTGAGGTAATACGATGTCCTGTGAATATTTCTTCTTGCACCCACTTGGTAAGTTCCATGAACATCTTGTCTGCATTGCTCATTCCAATAGGAAGAATCTCCGCAGCCTTTTCTTTACCATCAGCAAAGTTCAATACAAATGATCCTGCATTGTCAGTGCCTGTAAATTTCTCTTTGAATTTCCTTTCAATATCTCTTTGCTCTTCCGCTGTTGGCATTCCGTTAAGGAAGTTCACCATAAAAGTTCCTGCAAATTGATTCTTGACATTGTTGTAGTGATAATTACTTATCTCAATATCCGTTTCGATGTTGCTGATTGCTCCCAAATATTCAGGTAATGGATATACATCAAGCGCAGGGTGATATGTCTTGTAAAAGAGTATTTGAGCCCCTGTTGCGTTAAATGGATCAAAGGCAGGATATACTTTGTAATCACTTCCCTTTGAAACATCACGATTCATCTTACCATTCTTGTCCAACCATCTTTCAGAATAAAAGAAAGTAGTGTTGTCATAGTTTGAACGCATCTTGCGGAATGGAATGTGCTTAATCGATGCAGGTTTATTGCCCATCTTATCCCAAATTACTTCAAGATAAAATCCACCAAAGATTTTTTTATCCTCATCACATTTCATAGACACATCTTTTAAGCTCTCGCCATCAGGATTCATCCGCTTCATAAATTGATTCAAGGCAATGGCCTGTTGAGGTGTCAAATTTTCTTTGTCAAAATCCCAACCGGCACCAGTGGTATAATTCACTTTTGCCTTAACGATAGCAGAATGTTTCGCTGAACGATCATACAGCTGAATGAGATACCAAGCATAATCATTTTTCTCGCCAAGTTGAATCCAATCCTCACCACGCACCTCTTTAAATATTGGTACTTTGTGATTTTCCAATTGGACCACTGATGGCATTTGAAACTTACCCGGTGTAGGCTGTATATTTTTTGTCTTGCTGCTCATATCTTGTGAATTGTGATGGTGTTCCTACCACCAATAATTTACCTATCTCTAATTGATTTGGAAGTGCTTTAGTATAATCTAAATTTGAATTGCTTGTCTGTTCATAAACTTCATAATGCCAATACCCGGCAGGTGATAGCTCAATGATTCCTGCTGTTGGAGTTTGTGATCCTGAAGTTTCAGTGATAGCAAACTTATTATAGCGAGTAGGATAAGCACTAATATCAGCTGCAATGAATGCCACCTCTGTTCTCTGCATATCATTGATGCAGCGAAAAAGGAAAACAGGTGATGCAAGCGTTTTCTTTTCATTCAAAGTAAGTATTAGCGTATTGCTCTGATTTTTGATTACTTTCAGCATATCTATAAATATAAAAGATGCAGTTTTTTTATAAAAAGAAAGCCCCACCAATAAAGGCAGGGCTTTCCAAACTAATGATGAACAGATTAAGCTACAAGAGCAGTCATTAGGGCTCCTGTTACCTGCTGTGCAGGAGATGGCTCTTTGCCCATAAAGGTCAAAGAATAACCATTCAAATCACCCATTGCTTTACCTGTCTTACCATCGGAAGCACCAAGGTCACATCCATTCACCTCGCCAAGCAACCAATACACACCATTGTTATCTTTAACAATAATGAATAAACGATTCTGAACGATTTGACGGATGTTATTCCTGTTACTTGCTGACAGTTGTTTCATGCTGAATTTAACTTCTTGTTCATAATAAACAGTTCCGTTTTCAACACTCGGCACTATCTTCTCGGTAAATTCTGCATTCTCTTTTTCCATTTTGAATGTCCAGAATTTTTTGCCTGAAGATAATGTGAAGGCAGTAATGATACCTGATGCAGAAGTCAAAGAAACTTTGTTCTCAATTTCTGTCAGATATATTTCGGAGATACCCCCCACAGAATTTCTGCAGGGGATCTCATATCCTTGAATTATTGCGCAATTAGTTGGCATAATTAGATGTTTTTGTAAGTAACGATTTCACTTGGGAATGCAATTTGGCAACCTGCTTTGAATCGGAATAAGGTTTTGATATTTTGGTCATCTTGAGAAAACCATACATCATACTTTTCATATTCGTTCAAAAGGTCAGTACCAAAATAAAGGTTTGATGTTCTTGCAGCAACAATACGGTTTTTGTAAGTTGCGGCAGCACCTGCATCATTGTCAGCGTTCAATCCTGCTACACCAACGATTTTCATGTTAGTACCTGGGTACATCATTTCAAAACTTGCAGCAGCAGAATCAGTTGTATAATTATACAAGTTATCAGCAGTCAATTTTGTCATCAATGTACGGAAAGTATCATATCCGCAAAAAACAACCAAGTCATCAGCACCTAAAATGGCAGATGGGATTTTTGAATAAATATCTTCAAAGATTCCTCTCACAGTTGATGAGCTGATAGATACTTGAGCAGTTGCAGAAGTTGCAGTACCGGCAGCATCAATTATTTTTATCCATCCATCAAATTGTTTTCTGTTTGTGTTACCTGCATTGGTATCACCTTGCCAAACAGCTACCTCTAATTGTTTTGCAATCAAAGCAATCTTGCGATCTGTGATTTCTTTTTCCAATGGAAGTTGATCATGTGTGCTTCCTGGTTGTACAAGCCTTTGTAAGAATTTAGCTTCTAAATCTTCAGGGCACAATGTTTCAGCAATCATAATCTTGCTAACTGCAAGGTTTCTTCTGCTGAAAGTTGTTGTTCCTGATGTGGTGTAAGCACAACCGTTATCCACTTGGAAATCGGCTGATGAATCCATGATTTCGATATCTTCTGATGATTTGATACCCACTTGTACTTTCACCATTGATATACTCTTTGCAGAGAATATAGATGAGCTGATGATGTCTTTTTCGTTTTCTCTGATATAGTCTGTTAGACCAGTTACGTTAAATGCCATTTTATTTTATTTTTTTAAAGGGTTTAATTTTTTATTTGAAGTCTTTTCTGATTTGTCTTGCAGCGGCTGCAATCTCTTTCATTGTTTTCATAGAGCTGAAAGATGATGCTCCTGATGTTGCAGTTTTAGTTGGCTCAACACTTGGCTCGGCAGCTAATTTCTCAACGATGTTGAAAGTATCTTCTGCGAGTTTCTTTGTTGAATCAAAGGCAGCAATTGCTGATTTTAATTCTGCATTTTGTGCTTCCAATGCTGTGATTTTTTCAGTCAAAGGATCAATTTGTTTTGACATTTCGCCAAAAAGTTTATCTAATAAGGATTGCAATTCTGCGGCAGAGTTGTCAGATCCCATCATTTCTCCGCCTGGCTGCATTGTGTGCATTTCGGTAATTAAACCACCTGCAACAGTTAGCATTGTGCCATCAGGTAATTGATATTCGCCATCGGCAGCAACACCTTGAACGCCTGCGGTATCTGTGTGCATTACTTTTGCACCCACAACAGGCATATCTCCCTCGTAAGAGATAACAGTGCCATCAGCTAAGGTAACATCAGCAAATGCGGCAGGAGCTTCCGTAGTATCGAATTTTGCAACCAAAGTTTTAAGTCTTTCGACAATTGATTTGTCCATTTTTGTTCTTTTTTAATTGTAAGTATAATGTGAATTGATAATTTATAATTTCATTACATAGATTGAATGAGGTCAATGATTTCCAAAAGGATGTCCTCATCGGTTTCCTTGACATAATCAAATCCCAAAAGCCCCTCAACGGAGAATCCTGTGAATGTGCCATCTTTTACTTGCTGCCATATTTCAGGGTTGTCCACTTTAAATGAGCCAAACCAAGAGCCATCAGGCAGAGTATCAAATCCTCTTGGAGTTGAGATTCCTCGGCTTGCATCGATTATCATGGATTCAAACATATACACCCCATCAGGCTTTTTTGATGGATCATGATTAAGGTTTACATTGTTTTGATATCCAAGTTTAAAAAACTTTTGAGCAATCTCCATGGTTGTTGGTGCATCGAATACCACATAGTATTCACCCTGTTCATCCCTACGATATATTGGCAAGTTAGCCACAATCAAAGGCCCTGATACTATTCTTTTATCCTCCGACTGCATGATGAATCTTTTTTGGTTATTGAAAGCCATGAAGTTCTTTTCAATTGCCGGATCATCAGTAAGAGCAATGTAATCAACACCAGTGTCTTCTGTATTAATCCTGATTTTGTATATCGGTAGTTTGCGAATCATATCTAAAAATATAAAATAGGTGCTTTTTTTATAATTAAGGGAATTGTGACTTGTCCACAATCGACTTGACATGCAGTTGTGTCTGTGTCATTTCACTTTCCACCACATATGCTTTGACAACCATTGGGGCAACAACCTGCCCTGATTCGCTGATTGTTGTGGATGTATTTCCGACATTGGAAGATGTAGGAGTTAATGGAGCAGAGCCACCGCCACCGCCACCAAGATCGGGAGGACCACTTGCTGTTGGGGCTGTTGGTGTCGGGGCATTTAATAATGCATAAGCAGATCCTGCAGCACCCAATACAGTTGCAATTGTAGAGGCCAAATATATTGGAAATGTATAAGCCGCCAATGGTCCATCTTTTAATGAGGTAGTAATGGCTGCCAAAGAAGCTCCTGATAATGATTTTGCAGTATCAATTCCAATTTGAGCAAGGGCAACAGCTTTTTGAAATGTTAATAATGACTGCTGATCTTTAATTGCCATTTTACCCAAAGCATTTATTCCATTTAAGGAATCTTGAGCAAATTTAATTTTTGTGTCTGAAACAAGTTTATCAAGTTTTATCTTATCCTCTGCCTTTTTCTTATCATCCGCTGCTGTTTTAAGGTCATCAGCTTTCTTTTTTTCATCTGCTGCTAACTTCTTGGCTGCATCTTCTTGGTTGAATTTAGTATCAATGGCAAGCATGGCCACTCTTTCCTCTTCTTTGATTTGAGCCCTTAATGCTGTTTCAGTTGCACCATCACCGACAATAGCATCTAATTTATTTCTGAATGATAGTTGTGCATTTGCAATTTCCTTTTCTCTTTCATCTGCTATTGAATTGACAATTGATTGAGCAAGTTCACCCCTTAACTTTAATTCAAGTTCAGCAGCTTTCTTTCTTTCTTCTTCTGCTGTTGTATCTGCTTTCTTTTTTTCTTCTGCGCTTTTCGTAGCTGCATCCTCATCAATCTTTTTTATTGCTATCTTATGCCCTGCTTGAGTATTTCGTATTTCAAGAAGTTTTTGTTTTTGTTCATCAATTGCAGCCTCACCCTCTTTTTTTACCTTATCAGGATCAAACACTAATTTTGCAGTCATATCTTGAAACTGCCCCATCAAGTTGAAATTCTGGCCAAGTGCAAGACCAACCATATCAATGGTACGGAGCAAGGCAGTAATAGGCAAGGAAATAAAGTTTACCAATCCCTCAAGGATTTCCTTGTTCCTTTTTTCAGCTTCAATCTGCGCTTGCAAGGTGGTAATGTTCATTTCAATCTGCCTCTTTTGAGCAGCAATCATGGCATCTTCTTGCGCAATCTTTATTTGCAATATTTCTTTTTCGGACTTTCCTTGCAGCTTCAATATATTGTCAGAGGCATTCAGGGCTTTCAGTTTTTTTTCTTCTGCTGTTGCGTTCTTATCCGCTTCCTCATTAAGTTTCTTTTGCTCTGATGTTACACCTGATACCAATCCTTTAATGTCATCCCAATATGCCACAATTGTTCCCAGTGCAACAACCAAAAGGCCAATACCTGTGCTTCCAATGGCTGCCTTGATACCTTTCATTGCATCGATGGCCACAGCTTTCATAATCTTAAACTGCTCGCCTGCCTGTGCTAATTCGGATATACCTTGAGATAATGCCAAAGCCCCTTGTACTTTTAGCAATGTTTTTTCAAGGTCTTTTGATGTGCTACCAAATAAAGCGGCAGCACCTTGGGCCGCTGCGAATCCACCTGCCAATGTTCTTGCAAATCCTGTGACCGCACCAATCTTACTTCCTGTATCTCCAAAGGCATTGACTTGGTCCTTCAAGTCTGCCATTCTATCTTTGGCCTGTCCTGCTGCCTTGGCAAATTTATTTGCAAGAGCTTCATTTCCCTCTGATCCTGCTTTTAACGCTGCACTTTGTAGGTCTTTAATGCTTTGCCTTAATTCCTTGACACTCGTTGCTGCTTCGCCTGCGTTTAGGATTATATCAATCCCTATTGTTTCATCTGCCATTGCTATAAAGTTACTATTCTGTAAGTCAAATAAATTTTTAAAGTGCCATCACCAACGGTTGGATCAACACCAATTGAGCCAACATATAAAGGATCATTTTCAAGCATTTCTAAGTAATATAAATTAATGTCAATGCCAAAACGAAATATGATTGCTGCTGGAAATGTCATGATTAATGCATTGGATTGCAGCTGCCCTCCATAAGCAAGATTTGAATTACCAATGACAATTGTACTCATATTATCATACGCAGTTGTATTAAACAAATAATATCCCATTGCCGACATTACCTCAATAGCTTTCCCAACACCAGGTGCAGGAAGTATCTGAACAGGTGCTGAAACAAATGTCATCAATTCCGCAGGTGATATTTCAAGTTCTATAACTTGCACCACTGACTTTGCATCAATATCCAAATTGTTTATCCTCGTATAATTAGATGCGGAAACCGTTACCCCTGATGAATTGACAAGGGAAACATTGTTCACACCACCATCGATAATGCATCCCGATGAATTCATCAAAGAAATATATGTGCAATCAGGGCCAACAAAGTTGTCGTTGCCCTGCACATTGATGAATGAGGATTTGGGATCAATGTTATTGTTTTTCCCCAATACCACTTGGCCATTCATTGGATAATAAATATTGCCATCAGGATAAGTGTTTTGATCCTGCGCAAATATTGGGTTATATTCTTCGTTTACCATTATTCCGGGAGTGCTGTTTTAGTTCCACCTCTGACCGTTCCTGTCTTTGGTGTGAATGCTGTTTGATTTTTAGCTTTTAATAATTCAACCTTTGTCAGCTGATTCAATACTGGATTGAAATCGATTATCTTATTCAATCGATAATTGATACCATCAATATGAATCAATCTTCCAAAGTCCAATTGATTGATGTCCGCTATTGTTAAATATAAATATGCCACCACTATTTTAGAATCCTTGTCAGATATTTCTTCAATGAATGCTTTATAGTATGTATTGAATAGATTGGCAGTGGGCCATTTCTTGATGGTAAAATAAACTTCTTTCACTGCACCAAAGCCTAAATCCAATGTTGGATTAGTTGGATGGTCTATCATACCGGCATAAGGGTACACAGTATAATTGACATAGTTGTGAATCTTTGCAGGCTCAAAATAGAAATGTGTCCAGGGAGTTTGGCAAGATATTAAACCACCATAATATAAGATGCGGAGCTTGCCTGTTTTCTTTGTTATGACATTGGCATTATCTTTTGCATATATTGCAGGAGTTATTCTATCCGAGTTATTAAAGTTCACACAAGGTGTTGGTGCAAAGATTACTTCAATCTTTTTTTCGTTCTTTAGAAACTCATTCTGCACATCCCAAATCCTTTCGCCATAAATTTGGCTGTATTTACCACTATACTGCGCATTGTAGTAGTCATCATCCTGCTTGTATGTAAACTTGTATGTCTTGGCATCAAGTGCCGCCATCGGCTTAATTTCAAGCTGCTTGTCTAAGGATAGTTTTGTAGTCCAATCAAGTGGTGAGGCAGTGGAATAAAATGTATTCCTCGGCTCGATGTTTAACTTATTGGCATTATCCGCATCAGGCTCAACGTAAAGATTGAACATTCTGATTATACTCATCAAGTAATCTTTCATCAAGATATCTGTCGGGATGGTATTATTCATCACCACCGTTTCATTCTCTGAAATTGATTTATTCAAAACCCTATTAGTGAAGTATGATGTGGATGCTACCTTGAGCAATTGGGTTTGAGTTCCTGAAATATATACATTGCTCGCATTATACCAAGATATAAAGTTATTGTTGGTGCGAATCTTTACATAAACAGAATCGCCAACACTTAAATTTACTTTTGTTTTGGTATTGTAATCGTAACTTGCTGTTATGTTACTTGGTGGGATTGGTAATCTTGGGCTTGTAATTGGCTGCGTTGTAAATGGGGCATTGCATACAACCGTATTGATACCAGTGATGACATCAACCTTATATATTAATACCTGAAATCCTATTGAGCCATTATATTGTGTAGCCCCAACAGGTGGAGTGCCAAGATTGACCGTTGCTGTAATGTTTACTTCGACCTCCTGCGATGTATTTGTCGGAGCATAGTAAGCGTAAAAAGTTGTGTTAAAGCAATTGCCAGGATCATAATTTGATCCAGTGCTATCATCTTGCAATGGAAGCACAACACCGCCATTATTATTGGAGTAATTAGTTGTACCAACAGGTGTCACCCTGCATTCTTTAAGTGCTATCTGTGCATCAGTCAATGTCGGAACAATGCCGGGAATGATTAGCGACTTGAAAAAAGTTGAGTTTAAAAATGTAGAATCATAAGTGAATCCTGCATACTTAAAGATTTTATCAAGATAGGTCTTGGCATAAACAGCAGGAAGTAATTGAGTGACATCCCATCCGATATGCTGACTGTCATCACCATAATCGATTAAAGGATAAACATATCCCTCGCCCAAAGTGAACGCATAGTAACCACCATTCTTGATGATACTCGTTGCCCACGATTGAGCCTGATTATATTGAAGCAATAAATGGTCATATTCTGACAAGTCAAGATATTCCAATTTATTGTCTGATAGTTCCGCAAAGATATTACCAGTCACCCCAATGATGGCGCAGTCATATTCAATCTTGTCATTGTCAATCTTCTTGACCGTTAGCAGCTGCAAGTTGCCTCGCATGATGATAACATTATCCACCGTTAGATTGCAAGGTGTTTTTAAATTCGGATTGAAACTGCCATCAATGCCAATCTCAAATAATTGTCCGAATAACTTATTGTTGTTCTTTGTGCCGGGAATGGTGATGGTCTTGGAGAAACTTGTATTGCGTTTGTCAGGATCTTTAATGTCTGCAATCGAATAAGTACAAGACACCGCAATGTCATCATACATATCAATAGTTCCCGAAGATGGTAAGTTAATTTTTGTCTGCATGTTATCCTCTTTGTCTATTTCTGATATATGAATATTCAAATGTGAGCTTCAAGTTAAAGGCCTTATAGCTAACCGCTTTCTTTTTCTCGTAAGCCTTATCCACTACATTCACCGCCACAAGGCCATAGGTGGCATCGTCAAGATATATCTCGGGTGATGTGACTAATTCCTCAATCCAAACACTTTCAGCATCTGTGAGCCAATCTGATAGTACTTCAATCTTATCCTTTATCCTTGTGTCAAAGACAGTGTTCTGATTGTCCGCTGCGGAATAGGAATATGTTGAGCCACTAATCGTGCCTGTTGGTTTTTTATAGTTCGCCCTGGTGATGTCTGCCTTTTGCGTATTGGCCCTTATAAATGCAAAGGAATCAAATCCACCATACTTGTTGAGCCAATGAAATACAAGTACATCATTTTTGGTGCAAGCATCATCAATGGTATATGTCAGCGTTTCAGAAGTCACCGTTCCCAATGCACCTGTTTGAATGTTGATGGTGTATGATGCTGTATTAGTTGGAATGATAGGCTGCGCCCCAAAGGATATACTACCCCCCGGAATGAGATTCAAATTGGCAGGCCCTGTGCTTACTCGCATGAATCTGTCATTTGTAACCGTTGCCGGGCTTGGAAATGCGTTGTCCACAACCGTAGTTGTCACCCCACCAGTTGTCGATGTTGCCACAATCTTCATTACATTGGTCTTATTGACAGCATTGGCCATAAAATGAGCCCATGAATGCATAGTACTCCTCACTCTTTTGGACTTCAATGAGGTCAAAAATAGACTTGATGAGCTTGTTAAAAGGTAATTTGCATCGTTGTAAAGGGTAAATTCAAGAAAATCCCATAGTCCATTGAACGCATACTTGGCAGATGCCACAGTTAAATCAGCATATACCGTTGTTCCGCTGCTGCTCAATCCGTATTCCTCACCAAATTTGCAGGTATATTCCACCCATGATGCTGTGTTTCGTTGGAATCCGTATGTACTTTTATCGATATTGGTAGTCAAATAGTTCTCGATGATACGATGAATATCGAATACCGCCTTGTTACTCGTTGGATCCTGCGCAGCTTTCAATCTGAAATATGTCGGAGTTACTCCAGTGATGTACACATCGCAAACATACAAGAAGTTATCCTGTGCCACATTGGTTGATGTGACAAGGAAGTTGATTTCATTGTATGCCGGGCTGTATGTCTTTGGGTTTTGATTTATTGTTATTGCCATTATTGTTTCCTTATTTGTAAGCTAATATCTTTTTTTGCTGCCTTTGCCAAATTGATTTTCAATTCATCAAAGATTTGCGGAGTGACAACCTCGGAATAGAAGTGCGTTGCCTTTGTTCCTTTACGATGTATCTTCCTTGCAATCATCTTGGCCAAGTTCTCATTCGCCTCATTTATGTCCTTGAATGTCTTGCGCACTAATTGTACACCTTGCTTGGTCCGTTTCTTATAGACCACTGTCATCGGTGGTGCAATTCCTTTCTGTGCTATCCATCCATTGGGCCCGGCAAGACTTCTCCATAATGAGCCATTGCCACCTCGCTTGGTTGGTCCTCTGCCCTCATCGACAAACTTGGCATAGGTTGCTTTGCCAAAGTCAAGGGTGAAGTGAGTAATTTCAGGAGAGGTTACTACATGATAGTTCAAAGATTGCCTCATCACAGCAGAGGCATTGATGTGCTTTGAATCAATACTCTTTTGAATGATGGACACTGTGTCCTCACCAAACTTCCTGAATACTTCTACTACTGATTCAAACTCCTCTGCCATTCTGTTTTATCTTTTTGAAACGATACCACATTCAGAAACTCTATCACCCCAAGGTTGGTGTAATATTCCCACTTGGAATGATCCCCCTGGGATAATGAATCCAGTGTTATAATCCATCCCCATTTTTGGAAGTAACTTTCTTCTTCTTGGTTGATTTCTTCAATATCCTCTTCGCTTTCGCCATCTCCTTGTCCGCTTTCTTTAGAAAATAATCCTGAATACCGGCCATTAAGTTCTCGTAGAGCAGACAAAAAAAAATCGCAATAGGGTAAGCAACATCCATTGTCAGATTCTTTTTTAAGAAATCCGCAGTGTCCCTATGCTTATCCCCTGAATATGGTATAGGCATCCACATAAAGAAACGCCTTTCCATTGGGTGAATGAAGATAGCAAGTATCTCATGCATCTTTTCAATCACCTTGCCGCCATCTTTGGTCAAGGTCATAAGGTCGATGTACTGACCGCCTGACAAATCACTAATCATCAAGTTGATGGTAAATCTTTTTCCTGCCACCTTTATTGATTTCGGTATCTTCTTGCTGTTTGGCAGGTCGGATAAGAATGCAGTCTTTCCAATTAGTCCTTTTAAATCCTCAACGGACATATCCTCAAACATACTTTCAGGCTCGCCTGTTAATGCAGATAGGATTTGAATTTCCTGTTGAATGACATCATCGGATTTCTCCAGGCTAATCAAATCTTGATATTTGCCTATCGTTATTTCTGACCAATTTTGAGGTACTTTCATATTCATAAATATAAATTTGGGGGTAAAATTATAAGATGTGATATTTGCCTGATGGCTTGGTTAAGTGGGAATGGATAGGGTAACGCATAGCATCAAGGGCATGGTCCATCGACTTCACAGGATCCTCCAATGTCTGACCGTTCTTATCCTCCATCCACTTATAGTTCCGTATCTCTTTCATCAAGTCAGGGCTGTCTTGAGTAATGTATAGTCCTCTTGCCTTAATGCTATCAATTCCTTTCTTGACTGATCCAGGTGATTTGTCAGCTGACTTTATATTATACCCGGCACGATATATTTCTTCAATCCTTTGAGGCTCGGCAGCATCGGCATATATTACTGACCTGCCAATATTTAAGGATTCCATGGCCCTGATAAGATCGGAGTTGGTGAGCAGTGGCTCATATATTAATTGCTGCACATATATGTCATTCTCCTTTATGCCTACCCTCACCAATGCACTGGGTACATTGAATCCAAAGTCAAGGCCATAAATGACATCGCATCCATCAGGTATCTCATCAATAGTTTTCCAATGAGTATATATGCATCCTTTCAAGCTGCCACGATTGCCAAGGCCATATACCTGCCAATCGTTTCCCGATAGCCTTTCAATCTCTTGGACTGTCTGCCTCGGCAGGAATGGATTGTCTTTGTATGTGGACTTTATAAAGGTGCAATCTGACCGGGTTTGAATCTCATCATAGACATAATGAAATTCAGGGGCAGGGTTAAAATCCAAGTACACCCTTACCCTTGTCCTTAACATCAGCTGCTGCAAAGTTATCTGATGGACCAAATCCACCTCATTGACATAAAGTATATCCCTCCTTGGTCCTCTTGCCTTGCCGGGGTTATCGAGTGAAAAAAACTCCACCTTTGAATTGCCAATCTTAAAAACCTGGTCGGTCTTATTGTGATCTGCCTCGTTGTATATCTCGTTAGTAGTCAGGATATCAATCCAATCTTTCAGCGCACCTTTCTTTAAATGAGGCATGGTGGATGAGCAGACCGATATATGCAATGTTTCAGATAGTGCCAAAGTCAATAGCACTTGCAGGATGGAATAAGTCTTACCCGATGATGTGCCGCCTTGGTTGAGGACTATGAATGAATCTGCCTCCTTATTCTTTAAAAATATTTCTGATGCCTTAATCCGCAGGGTTGGTACTGCCATAGTCTTTTGGTTTCACTATTTCCACCTCTATCTTGCGGATGGTCAAATCACCAGTGTGATTCATATCTACCTTGTCGCCATAAGTGCCGGGGTTTCTTTTTGAGGACTTCCATTTATAATACTGCGCAAGCTCCCTCGCCCTTGTCACTTCTGTCAAAGTACCCTTGGCTTCTTTCAAAACCTCTTCCGCCTTGTCCGCAATTACGTCAGCTGAAAGTTTAAGGGCTTCTCTCGCGCGCGCGGAGTGTTCGGGTTTGTGGATGAAATCAAAAAGTGTACTCAAAGCCACATTTAAGTCCTTTGCAATGGTCCTGTAAGTTTGGCCATCAATTATTCGGAATATTATGTCATCAATGTTCATTGTTGCAAGTTAGGGATTCTCCTTTAAATATAATAATTTAATCTTTTTTTTGTGAAAAGTTTGAAATTGAATAATTATTTGTATATTTGCCATGTCGAATCTTATTTAATACCCAAATGTCCCACAAAGATATTCACAGCTCCAAACCAAAAACCGCCAAATCATATTGGGCAGGATTCGACACCTTGTGCGTTTTTGGTGCGGAGCTTTATATTTATACCAAATGAGAGATAGCACAATCTTTTACAGATCATTCTATGAGGCAATCAAGGAATTGCCAAAAGAAAACCAGGCAGAGATTTACAATGCCATTTTTGAATACTCTTTAAACTTTAAGGAAATTGAATTGTCAGGTGTCAGCAAAACTGTATTTATTTTAATTAAGCCACTATTATCGGCAAATATTAAGAATTATGAGAACGGTGGTAAAGCGAAACGGAAGCGAAATGGAAGCGAAACGGAAGCGAAACCGAAGCGAAGTGCAAGCCAAAGCGGAAGCAATAAGGATAAGGATAAGGATAAGGATGTAAATAAAGATAAGGATAAGGATGAAAATGAAAAACAAGAAAAATTCATTCCGCCATCTTATGAAGAAGTTTGGCAATACTTTTATGATAATGGTTACACAGCAGTAGCTTCAAAAAAAGCCTTTGATTATTACGAGGCAAGTAACTGGGTAGATAGCAGGGGAAACAAAGTCAAGAATTGGAAGCAGAAGATGATTGCTGTTTGGTTTAAGGATGAAAACAAAAAAGAGGAAAGGGGCTTTGTATGTTAAATGCTCAATTACTTTCATCCCTTGGCATTAATCTGCGAGGCAAGTCAGCAGGGATAATTAAAACCACCTGCCCAAAATGTAATGGCAAGACACCTGACCTTTCCGTTGATATTGATTCAGGACTTTACAAGTGCCATAAGCCAAGCTGCGATTTTAGAGGCAAGGTATTCATTAAAGAAGAAAAGAAACCGTATGTTAAACCAATATTCAGGGATATAACGAATCTTGGCGAGAAAGTGGTACATTGGTTTAAAGATAGAGGGATAAGTCAGCAAACCTTGCTTAGAATGAAAATAGGGGCAGGTCTTGAATGGATGCCTCAAACCCAAAAGAATGAGAATACAATTCAATTTAATTACTTTAGGAACGATGAGCTCATTAATGTGAAGTACCGAGATGGGGCAAAGAATTTCAAACTTTCAAAGGATGCCGAATTGATATTTTACAACCTCGATGCCATAAAGGATGCAACCGAATGCATAATCGTGGAGGGTGAAATGGATGCCTTGTCTTGGATTGAGGCAGGATATATAAATGTGGTATCAGTTCCTAATGGTGCAACAAAGGGCAGCAACAAACTTGAGTACCTTGATAACTGTTGGGAATACTTTGAGCATCTTGAAAAGATATACCTTGCAACTGACCAGGATGATGCAGGTCACAATTTAAAGATGGAGCTTGCTCGGAGATTAGATCCTGACAAATGCCTTACCGTTGATTTTAAAGATTGCAAGGATTCAAATGAATATTTAAAGAAATATGGAATCCTTGAATTACTTGAGGTGTTAAAGAATGCAAAGGAGTTTCCATTGGATGGTGTTGTCAATGCCTTTGATATTCAGGATGAAATAAACCACCTGTATGATATGGGATTGAATGCCGGGGCGCAGATAGGTGATGAATACTTTGACGATCATCTATCTTTTGAATTAGGAAACAAGACTATTATAACTGGAATACCAGGCCATGGTAAATCGGAGTTCCTTGATTACATCATGGTGAAGTTGGCCATCAAGTACGGTTGGAAGTTTGGAATCTTCTCGCCTGAAAATATGCCCCTTGAAATCCATGTGTCAAAGTTTGCAGAGAAGATAATCGGCAAATCATTTTCAGGAAAGTACAAGATGAATCCCATGGAAAAGGATGCGGCCATTGAATTT
>Ga0209086_10002218_pt1 | contig 15295 bp, 28 predicted proteins | sample M_130207_XF_Meta_FD_187312 | JGI IMG/M metagenome (GOLD analysis project Ga0209086, IMG submission 187312) | Freshwater microbial communities from Lake Montjoie, Canada to study carbon cycling - M_130207_XF_MetaG (SPAdes) (version 2) | ecosystem: Environmental > Aquatic > Freshwater > Lake... | reverse complement strand
ACAATTTATAAAAATACTACAACATCCCCTATAACAACTAACACCCCAGTCTACTCAATCCTCTACAACTCTATACACTACATCTAAACTATATCCTATCAATCGACCCTCACCTATTCTACAACCATACACTCGATATATCTCATGCCCTCCCGCCGTCTCTCCTACTACACCCAATACTATTACCATCTCGCCTAACCACGCAGGACCTCCCAACGGCATTACAATCGCCAATGAACCTATCGATATCTTCTTCAACCTACAATATATACACTACCCCACTTACAACTTCTACCAATCCTACCTACTCCACTTACCACTTCATAACACTACCCCACTCTATCACTCAATTAAATGCCTCGCCAGCGCTCAGAATCTATGGATATTACTCCCAGCATTCATAAACAATGGCCCAACGTCCATCACAACTTCATGCAAGAATCAACGCAATATTAAAATTAGCGCTGCTACAACACATGAATAATCAACAATCAAATATACACCTGGTGTGTAAATGCGCGCATGAGGTCACGACCGTAGGCTACGGCTTCTCTTGCTTGCTGAGAGCACATTGTAGATAAACGAGACTCGCTTTCCCAGCGAGCGGCGTTCACAATTTAATATTCAATTTGACGACTAGCGTTGCTACGGGTGCTGAGAGCAAGTTGAATATTTCATCGATCAATTTGTGTTGTGCCGCCAGCAACATAATCTGCATCATGATAAATTGAGCCCGCTGCTACCGGTGCTGAAGACTCATTGTAGATAAACGAGACTCGTTTTCCCAGCGGGCGGCGAGAACCTTGTGATAGGCACATATGTATTAATATGGCCGGATCAGTATATCCACCTGGAAGCTTAACATTCGAGGGTGTCGTTCAGCCTGGTGGATGGCAACTAAGTTCGTATAAGACTATAGCGATACCGTTAGGCGCGCTTGTTGAGATACTACCTGATGCTGATACGCCGCATGCTGGAAAGGTAGGAGTTGTGGTTAACATATCGATAGGTGTAGGAATCATACCTACCAAGTATCAAGTAGTTGGTTCCGCCGGTTCGATAGAATTACCTGAGCATGTGTTACGTTTGTTAAACTTCTCCGCGATGGAAGATATCAACAATGATTAATACACGTTACAATATGTGTTACGTCACCCTCTCTCGTGATGATACGGTAGGCTATAGGTTGCAACAAAAAGGGGGATGGTTGTCGGCTATAAATATGTTTACTCGTTAAAAACCGGAATTCGGTGAGTACTCTTGTGTGCCGAGCCATCCCCCATAATACATATGGGCTTATATGGATTTGTCGATTGATTTCAATGCCAAGCGCCAGTTTTTTGAGGATTAGGATCTAATGAGATCGATATCTCATTTGTGGTAAATGGTAGTTTGCAACCAGGACCAAGGACCCAACCTCGTTTGATACGCGAGGAGATAGGCGCGCTACATTCACCGTCAGTGAGGATAAGCATGCCATCCCACTTGCCGCGATTCTTAGGATCGTTAACGAAAACAGTAGGTGCGTTGAAGTCTGTACCACCACCCCTGACGCGACCCATAACGGGATTGGTACCTCTACGCCATTCAGTAACATCTTTATCTGTAACAGCACAATCGAAGGGAAGGATAGTAACAGAGACGCGTTTTGCTAGTTGTGCTAGTTCGCAGAAGAACAAAGCTAGCATTTGATCTGAGACTGATCCTGATTGATCAATCGCAATAATCAATTTGGCGGCGTACGCTCGCTTCGACCCGGGATGAATATATGGGTAGCGCCGATTAATACGTTTAATAGAAGATGTCTTGTTTCCTCGAGCTAACGAGCCGACGAATTGCCGAAGTACTTGTCTCCAATCAACAATCTTTGAAACTGACTTACGAATATTCTCGCGGAGTTCAGCCGGTACATTACCCCAACCGTTTGCTTGTGAATCTGCGTGCCGTACGGCTTTCTCAACTATGTTCGCCACGCGATTTGCAACGCTCTCTCGAAGATGCTCGGGTATTACCTCCCATCCTGAATGATCATCCAGCGAATCGATCCAGCTATCTCCACATGTGCATTGCTCCTTACCAGCATCGCCAGAAGAATCTTGTTTATTCTTATCGTTGTTATCAGTGTCAGGATTGTTTTGATCCGTCTGAGAGTCACCTGGCTCCTTGCATTGATGCTTGTGAACCGGACATGAGCTAGCCAGTTGTTGAGCAACGCTGGATGCTTTTTCTTTTAGCTTTTCGAAATACCACTCCGAAGCCTGTGCGTGTGGAAAAGATTCAATAAGTGCTGCAATCGGCATTGCAGCCTTTTCCTCCTTGGTGTATTTCCTGTCGCTAGGTGGCACCGGGAACACGCCTGGGATTAACGCACCAGTAGGCAATGCATTCTTTGTCGGCGTTGTCGCCGTCGCCGCCGAAACGATAATTGAATTAATTGCAAGATCAGTGGCGACATTCCACATCTTGGGAGGTGACTTGCGTCGTGCAGTCAAATGTCCAAATACAAGATGATAAAACTCATGCAATAGGACGCCGCGGGTCTCTTCGCTCGTCAATGACTCAAAGAAGTCAGGATTCCAATACAACGTGATATCATCATATTGCTGGTCAAAGCCTACGCCTGCCGTGGGCATATCCCTAGTTTGAACCTTACGAATATGCCTAGACATCTCTGCAAAAAACGGCGCATCCTGAAGGAACGAAATAAGATGACTATCCAAATTATACGTTGAATCGCTCTCTCTAAACATAATCTTATTATACCTCTAGGAACGCTGACTTTGCATCAAACTTCATCAGATAAACAATCAAAATCAGCTATCGCCAACTCTTCCAATGAATTCGCGAGGGAATTGACGGCTGCAATTTCGTTCTTCGCATCGTTTGCCTTCATCCCCATGTAAAGATGATTCTCCACGGCAAGAGCATACCTACGAAGATATAGCGCCGCGGCGATGCAGTCGCTAGACTTTAACTTCATGCCACCACCATCTTTTTAATCTTGCGCGATCGACGCAAATTAAGTTTGGAACGTTTCTCTGCAACAATCACAGCTTTATCTCGATTCTTGATCCCAGGTGGACGGCCTCGCTTCTTCTTAACTGGCATGCCGTTGGCGTCTAGCTGAATCGGCTTGAGGTTCATATCAGGCACACCGGTTGGGTTCTTCTTTGGCCGACCACGCTTCTTCTTACCAATTTGCATGCCCTTGTTTGTGACAAGCTTAAATCGATATCCTACCTGCAAGCCTTCAATATAATTTGTCGACGCATCTCGATGAAGATCATCATCCCACAACGTAACATATCCTGAAGCAAGATCAACGCTCTTAATTGTATACGTCTTTGTATCCAACCAAGGCTTGCCCGTTAGGATCGAAGCGACTCTTTCAATGATTAACTTCTCGCCGGGACCAACAAGAAGAGAAAGAAACCCCATCTCGTCCCGCTCGACAGCATCTGGCAAATGATCGATCAAAGGCTTGTTCGACGCCTTAATCCCTGCCATGACCTCGCGCGTCACATCATCGATCTCGCCATTGTCATCAATATTAACGTCAGTCATTCATATCTCCTTACTACATACCAACCAAAACGCCGAGACAACAAATATGCCACTCACTGACGGCCATGCTCCAAATACGAACCTCGCTCGTATAGACCGGTCTTGTTCAAGCCCAAGACGAACGTAGTCCCCGAAGATCCAAATCGATTCTTTTGAATCTCAAAAAGTCGGCTACCATAAGTCTCAGACTTTTTGTCTTCATCAATAAAGATGTGGCCATGCACGTCAACCGTATGCTTGATCGTCTGCTTACCAGCAAAATCTCCTCCCTTCGTCACATGCCCAATCGTTATCGCAACACCAAAATTTGCCTTGCACCAATCGGTTATCAACTCGATCGATCGTACTTGCGTCATCGAATTAGTCATGCCATCCTTGTACTTACCATCATCAAGTGTCTGCAACGAATCAAGCACAAGAAAAATCTGCTTCGACGGATTCTGCTTACGCAGATAATCAGCATGCGCAATGATCTTATCAACCTTAATGTCTTGCCCAGCTACAAAACCATGCCGCATTGCCAGGCGCTTCGTTACCTTACGCACCTGGAATAACGACTCTTCGCCGGTGTTAAACAAACAAATATTACCAGACCCCGTGATCGCATCAGCCAACTGCAAACACATCGTTGTCTTGCCCGCTCCCGGCGTCCCAGTCAATAACATCGACGTCGAAGGCGTCACACCTCCATCACCTAGTGCCGTGTCAAACCACTTGACGCCAGTCATGACTGTCTTCTCCAACTGTGGAGGTACATCAAGACTAAGAATGTTCGTGTTACTCTTCCACGCGGACAGACCAACATTCAAATTCATCTTCGACATAGTATATCTCTCCTTAGCACCACAACGCTGCAACTCAATACGTCACAGCAATTGCATATGAACACCGGCACCACGCCGTTTTCATATTCTTATAATAACATGTCCTTGAACGACTTTGCACCAAAGTTAGACAGATTCGTCAACAACTTTGCCGTGGCAAGTTTTCATAGTCTTAATATAACATGTTCGTGCATGACTTTGCATGAAAAATCACAAAAAACTCAATCTTCGCGCGAATTCGCGAGAGGGATGCGATTATTTTTAAATTTGTGTAGTGTATGTATCCATAGTATGCTGCATCGGGTGGGGCCGGCGGGGTACGATCCCGCGACGAATCGCTTAAAAGGCGAGTACTCTACCAACTGAGTTACGACCCCAGTAAAAGATTTAAAATGTTTTCTTGATTGCTGTTAACGTTTCTGGATCTACCATCTCGATAAGGCCAGGGTTTCCGACCCTTAAGATTTTAGCTTGATTAACTCCTAACTCGTAGTTGAATGCAATATCAGAAATCATCCACGATCCTTCGTGGACAGTGTGAGTGACAAAGTCGCCGATGACTACTTTTTTTGTAAAAACGCTATTCATTTATATTATTGCTCCGAAACATTACAGATTGTGAAAACTTGAATTTGTGGGACATGCTCGACTCGAACGAGCGGCCTCAACTTTATCAGAGTTGCTATCTAACCAGCTGATATAATGTCCCGTAGAGCCCCATGACCGAATTGAACGGTCCTATTCGCATTACAAAAGCGATGCATCGCCAACAATGCTTATGGGGCAAAATTTATCAATGGGTATCATTATCGAACAAAACATTGAATTCGTCTTCGAATGTCTTAGATACACGTCCCATAAAATCGACTGATTGGATTGTATCCATTAGGATGATCTCTTTACCGACAATCAATTTAATCCTCCCGCGGGAAGAAACGTATGCTTCAAGCTTGCCTAGGTTATAAGAAAGGTTCCACGTCTCGGTGCGATCCATCAATGACACGACGTTATCCATATGTTTAATATAACATGCTTAGGTGTAAGTTTGCATTCTATTATTGTGAAATGACGATGTCCTTTCAATCTTTAATAGATTTCTTTGTTGCTTCTTTCTCAGCCATATCTGCGACGGTACGAATCAAATCAAATGCCTGGACATGCAAGTCTTCTGCGTTCTTTAAGATCTTTGAAGTAGCTGCATCGATCTTTGGTGCTGATTTAGCGATATCAGTTCTTAGAAGACTTACCTCACGATTAACCCAATCGCGAAGATTGACGATCATTGTATCATGATGACTCCAGGTATCTGATTTTACTTTTTTCGTGGTATTTTCTTTTTTCATCGACTTTTTTCTTTCAGTAAGTTTATGTTTGGTGATCCCATTGGGTGCTGCCCCCAATTCTTCGCCGTGAAAGGGCGATGACTTAGCTATCGTGGTCGATGGGACCTATCAGCTATTTTTATTTTAAATAAAGCGTTGTCCAAGCAATTGATAAAACGCCTCGAGCGCATCACCCACTTTTGCTGCAGCTATAGCGAATTCAGGATCTGCCTGAACAATCTCTTCATTTTCTTCAATGTGCCGTGAAAACATATCTTTGATAAGATACACACGGTCTAGTATTTCGTGCTGTTTAAATCGATCGTTTGAAATTGTACCTTTATCTACATGACTGGATTTCTCGACAGCATCGATGATATCTTTCGTGGCTTTTAATAGTGATCGATTGAAAATATCAAACAGCGATTTTTCTTTTTCTTTCATGAATCTTTCATATATTGTTGGTTTTTAAATTGCGGGCCCATCGAGAGTTGAACTCGACACTCTAACATGACAAGCTAGTGTTATACCGATTAACTATGAGCCCTTGGTTGAGGTGGCAGGAGTCGAACCTACATGGAACAGATTCAAAGTCTGGCGTATTGCCATTATACTACACCTCAGTTAAGCTTCTTCAATGGTGTCTTCAACAACATCAAACCAAAGAATATCGTCGTGCGCAGGATTAACATATCTAATAGTTATTTCTTCTCCGCGTTTAATATTCTTTGTTGCATGAATGTCTAAAGTAGAACGTTCTTTGTCATTAGGAATGACAGACAAGGCCCATCTGGCATTTGCATTTTTCGAATGACTATAGATTCCTCCATATCCCATCGAAAAATAGCTAAATCCTTTTAGCGCACTGCCTGGTCGATTAAAGTTATAATCATGAAAAACCGTTCGACCATCGTTTAGTTCGTACAACTCTTTCAATATACCTGCATCAAATTTTATTGTAGGACATCTTTCTATAAGCGTGCTTGGATGTATATCAACTGTCGCTATACAAATATAACCTTTTAAAGGATGATGTTCAATTCTTATAGAAGGTAGAAATATTCCTTCTTTGTCTGGTATGTACTCTCTAAACATACACTTATACTACGATATATTTCAAATAATTATATTGTTATTTTAATGGAGGAAGCGGTGGGAGTCGAACCCACGGTACCCGTAAAGGTACGATTGATTTCTAATCAATTTCCATAGACCACTCGGACACGCTTCCACGGAGCGGAGTACCAGTAACAATCTGGTCTTTCAGGCTTGGAAAGCCCGTGCACATTCATCTATACCAACTCCGCGTAAATTCATTCGGTTTCTTTTTCTTGTATATTCTTTTTCTTAATGTGAGCTTTTTTTGTTGCTTCAGAAATTTTCTTCTTAGTTTCTTCAGACATTATTGAGTTCCTGATCTTAAGGAATCGTTCTCTTTGCTTTTCTTTTCTTTCTGAACCTTGATGCCATATAGCTTTCATGGCTGCAGCTATTTTTGCTTTGTGCTCAGGAGATTTTGATTTTCCTTTTTGTCCTTTGCCACCTTTGCTGCACATTTTTTTAAATGTTTCTTCTTCAACATCGTTACGGTCTATTATCCATGCAGCAGGATTTGGTCGGCCTAATAGGCTTTCGCTAATCTTCTTTTTTGATTCTTCAGAATGATGTTTACCTTTCATCTTTGGAATATCTGAAGAGTTAATCCAATCAAATCCTCCTTTTCCGCCGGGCTTTAAATTATAAACATCTTTTCGTAAAAGAAAATCTTGATTTATAACTTCGCTCTCTCGATGAAACATTTCCTCTGAAGAGCAAAACCATTCAAGAATAATTTTTTTAAAGCTTTCTATTCCTTGTCGTTCTATTGCCTTTTTAATCAAAGACCCAGAACCCATATAACCATCGTTAAGATCTTCTGTCTTATGAACCCCGACGTATATCTTGCCATCTAACAAGTTTCTTATCTCATACATGTAATAATGCATAAGAATAAGTATGGCTGTAATTAAACTTCAGCTCTACCAACTGAGCTACACCCGCAATTATTAAGTTATCAAAAAGTTAAGCTAACTATACTATCAAATATGAAAATGTATCAGCACCCCCGGATGGATTCGAACCACCGGCCTTGAAGGTAGAAACTTCTTGCTCTATCCAGCTGAGCTACGAGGGCATAAACACAGTGGAACCTCCCGGACTTGAACCGAGAACCGGATGATTATGAGTCATCTGCTCTAACCGATTGAGCTAAGGTTCCGTATTAATTACGATTAAGTTAAGTTAAGTTTTCAAAGATCTTGAAAGTGCTCAAGAAGGGATTTGAACCCTTACGACTGTAAAGTCCACGGATTTTAAGTCCGCTGCGTATACCTATTCCGCCACATGAGCGTAAACGCCGGAGAATATTGATAGCCTCTCCGGCAAGGCGTATGGAGGTCAGCTACCGAGCCGAGCGCCGCGACCTCGCATCTTGATTGGTACGATTTCAGCGAAGAATGCAGAGTATCCTTCTGGACGTCGGCGGTTGATGTTGCCTGCGCATGATTGAGCCTGAGCTTCAGAGTAGAAGATTTGTGCTTCACCCATGAGACCCCACTGACCACGGCGCCGACCGGTGTATGACGTCTGATTGAGGAATCGTCGGCTGTTCGAGTCACGGACGATGAATGCAGTGTAAAGTTTGCCAGTCGCGCGTTTAATATTCTTGCTCATACTATGATTTTCTTGTTTTGCTTATAGCGAATCAGCGATATGCTGCGTCGCAGTCTTCTTGACAGGATTCGAACCTGTGACATCAGATTTAAAAAATCTGCGTTCTATCCGCTGAACTACAAGAAGCGTGAGAAAGATATATTTCAATCTTTTCCCTCGACGGGTCTAGGAATCAACCTTCGGTACCCGTAGCCTGTTGTGCATCATGTACATGTTCAACGTCGGAGGTGAAAAGATAGACCTGCTTCTTAACACCTGGGATCTCAACGAAGCAGCGGATTCGCTGAGACTTAGTGACGACAGCCTTCATGCCGATATACTTGTTTGGTCCAGCGATGATTCGAACAGACATGCCTGCCTTGATTGTCAGACCAAGAGCTCGTTCGGTTGCCTTAACACGATTGAAGTGCTGGAGCTGAAGTGCGAGCGTGGTGATCTCGCCGGCCGAGAAGTTGGTAGTTACATCAGAGAAAAGAGTCTCAAGCTGCGAGCTCATCTTAGGCAATGCGTGAGCAGCCTTTTCGATCTTCTTCATGTGTGGCGTTTTTGCTTGTGATCGCTCGAGTGCCTTAGCCTGTCGACGAGCATCACGACTCATGACAAGCTGCAATTTACGAGCCTCTCGAATGGCATCCTTTGCAAGCTTATTTGCAATGTTATCTTCGCTTGTCGCCTTAACCTTAGGCAATTTCTTTTTTGCCGTATCACCCATAGGCGTAGGGTCTTCCTTCGCTGCCTTACGGGATTTGGCTTGTGCCAATGCCTTGTCGATTGCCGAAAGTTTCGTGTTAAAGTCGTTCGTTTGCATTTCCATATTGCTGTGCCTTTTCCGCGAGTTGCGACTTGATCGTCGCGTTGTTATCTAGATATTAAACCGTTGTCTTCAAACTTTGCACCGACTTTTTTTATCGGTGAACTTTTTTTAATCAGCGCATCGTCTGTATTGACGCATGCCATGATCTTAGTATAACTTACTTTAAGCTAACTTTGCACTCAGTAGAGTGTTGATTCCTTTGCCTCGGTAATGCGCGCCAGAAGACGAACCACTCGATTGTACTCCTCAGCCTCGATGTAATTGATAACACGTTTCTCATTCGCAAGGCGTTGGCACATGTGGGTTCGAATGGCGTCGAGGCCATCAGAGAGCAATTGCAACTCTGACCGGTCAAATTCGTTTAACCGTTTCATGTTCTTATAATACCTCATCCACCCGTAACTTTGCACTCAGTAGTAGCGAGATTCGATGGCATCGACGATATCATCCTGCAGGCGGACTACTTGCAGGTATTCCTCCACTTCAAGATCGTAACCATCAACCTCACGCATCCGTTCACGGACAGCATCGAGGCCTTCAAAGACGAGCTTCAACTCGACACGATTCAATTCGTTCAATGGCCTTCTCATATTCTTATAATACCTCATCCACCCGTGACATTGCACCCGGCTTCAAGCAACCCGGCTTCAAGCAAATGGACAAATTTGTCCAAGACTTCATCGCCAAGAATATTCTTGATAAGCACATGAACTGCATGCGACTGTTGGCTGAGCAACGCAGTATTGATCGTGATGTCATTCACTGCGGTAAGAGTCGACGGAGAAGTCAACCCTCGCCGGTAAGAATCTAGCTTCTGTACATCCGCCGCGAACAACGCGTAACGCGAGCCGAGGTAAAGCGAATCCTCAACGATACGTCCGACCGTGAGGTCCACCGCCTCAGCAGCACGGAGGAGGTCACCACGACTTGCGGCGGTGCGCTTCTTGCTGTACAAGATTGCGATCATTGCGGTTTCGTAACGTTTGCCTGTGTTCGTTTCCATATTCTTATAATACCACGTTCATGCGCGACTTTGCACCGTGGGAACGTTTTTGTTTAGATACTTGATGTTAATTGTGGGAAATGAATTCTGTTCCGTCCCACGCCATGACATAGCCGTAAACATCTTGATCCATACGATGTACGAAATTACAAAGCTCGTCAGTCCGTATGGGATGGATGAATACATCACACATGATCGCCGCCTCGGCTTGATCTTCATTCAATTTGAGCTTATCCATGAGGTTTTTAATTCGCTCGCCATCGTCAGCGAGTGGGTTGAAGAACACCGCTGCAGGCCCGCCGGGATGGTGCGTTTTCATCCAGAGCTCGACGAGTTGGTTTCGCCGCGGCTGAATCGCCTTTGTCGACTTGTCGTCTTTCATAGTCTTAATATACCACGTTCATGCGCGACTTTGCACTGAAGCGAAAAGATTAGGTGGATAAGTTTTTAGCCATGGTCAAACGATTAGCCATTCAGCGACTAATGGGAAGCCAGCGAAGTCCGCCGGGCCCGCCTGAGATAAAAGTCGTTTTGATCTTTTTTGCCACGCTGCGTTTCGTTTCCATAGTCTTAGTATAACACGTTCGTGCATGACTTTGCATGAAGTTTGCAACAAAGGTTGACAATAAGCGCCGGATGATTGCCCATCCACCCATGACACAGCCCAAAAGCCTCCTGAGTCACCTTTGGCGGCCTTAGCCAGGTTAGCCTATAGGAATGGCATGCCGGCGTCGCCTAGAGCGTCCTGACACGGTTACACCAAGGATGTAAGGTTACACTGGAGATATAATTTGATTAAACATTGAATTCAGTGCAAAGTCATGGGTGAATGAGGTATACTAGAAATATGAAACGCAATCGAAATAGTCTTGTTGCCGCTATGAAACACAGCGTGGCAAAAAAGATCAAACCTGGTGATTGCTTCTTTCTCCCCGCGAGTGCCTACATTTGGTACACACGCTCAGATGATGATGTGTCACGCCTGTACGAAGATGATCGCATCAACGGGGACACCATCGGAGACGATGGCGAAAGCCGAGTTTATTCGCGGCAAGGCTCTGCTCGTCTACCTTCCCCTACTGGGGTGATTATCACCCGACTTAACGGCGTGGAATGGCATGGATGGGGAAAGAAACCTGTAGGACTTGTCGTTGCGACGGTAACCACCGGACCCTACATCGGTCGCACTGTCGCTGTGTATCGATGTGAGCTTAAGATCAAGATGTGAATGGCGACTTTCCTTGTGCAAAGTCTCCGATAAACAGGTTATATTGGAATTGTAACAATGAATCATCGTGGCACCCGAAGAAATAAGGTCTTGTGGCAGCCAAATCAAATGACGGCTGTTGAGCTTCCACTTCGCAGGTATGTGTCAGACGTTTCGGTGAAGTCAGATAACGTCGAACTTTTTGAAAGAAATCTCAGCGTAGGTGGTCTCTTTATCACTAATTCGTTGCTAGCCATTGCTGAATCGGTGTATCATCGACCGGCGTGCCATCCTTATTTAATCGAGGCGGTGATGATCTCGTTATCAATGACGAGCGCGCATATTAAAGTGGGCGAGATTGCAATTTATGCTGGGCTTTGTTATGTTGAAGAAGAAGCTAACAAACGACGACTCATGGTTGCTCGTCACTCGTTTATAATCAACGGTGGGCAATATATCTTAACAAATTTGAACTTATTAAATCCTGTCATATAGATGACATCATGCAAAGTTCATTAGCGAAGTGATATATTAGGACTATGAAGCGTAATCGAAACAGTCTTGTTGCCGCTATGAACAAGCGCCACGTATCTGGGCGACCTATGAAAAATCGCCGCGATAAGCGCAAGAACAATCCAAAGAAATCCTGGCGACAGGATGAAGAAGCTTGAGTATCGTAAGGAAGACTATTATGAATATGACACCTTCTCCGAAAAGTGCCGTGAAGTATATGGCAGAAATGCTATATCCTGATAGGACGATTGATATTGAAGCCTCGCGGGGGAAGGGCGGTGGGAAACGTTACCCATATCGTGTGACTGTTTTTGCTGACAAGAAAGCAGTTGGTTGTGCAGAACATCGTAGCTGGCGTACAGCGTATAAGATTCTTGAGATCCAGCTCGCAAAGCAGGCAATTCTATGATTAAAGATCAGATTCAGGCGTACAACAGGCTTACTGGCGTGAAGGCTATCCTCAGGGAACTTTGCTTATATGATATTCCGTCAAGCGAATATTACACCGATTTGTTGCATGCCTTGGAAAAGGTTGGTGCAGCACAACGTGACGTCGGATGGGATCCGCGACCAGAAAAGTCCGAAGTGCCGTGCAAAGTTAACGCTCGATAAGATAAGATAAGAAAGTTAGAGGAACATCATATGACTACAATGCAGATTCGTACATTTTTGAAGGTCGCCCCTCTTCTTCCGAAGGAGACGTCTATTCTTCTTCGCGGTGCTCATGGTATCGGGAAGAGTCAAGTTGTTCGTCAGGTAGCACAAGTGATTGCTACGAATAATCACTTTGCGAATTTTGAAGTTATTGATCGTCGACTCTCTCAAATGAGCGAAGGCGATATGATTGGTCTCCCTAGCACCGATGGTGAAGTTACACGATTCAATCCGCCTGGGTGGTATAAGCATGCATGCGATGTGCCTGTGTGTTTGTTTCTTGATGAGCTTAATCGAGCCACGCCTGAAGTTATGCAGGCAGCATTTCAAATTGTACTTGATCGTGAGCTTAATGGATGGAAACTTCATCCTGACACTCGCGTATTCGCTGCAGTTAACACAGGCGGAAACTATACGGTTAATGAAATGGATCCTGCATTGCTGGATCGTTTCTGGACTATCGACTTAACTCCTGACGTCAAGGACTGGCTTACGTGGGCAAAAGACACTGGACTCATCCACGACAACGTGATGACGTTTATTGCAGGCAACGATAAATGGCTCGATCCACCGAACGTAGGAGATTCTAGCGCAGTTAGTCCTAGTCGCAGATCGTGGGAGCGTCTTAGCACAGCGTTGCGCCTTGTTGACGTTGCAGATAAACCAAACGATCCGATGTTCTATCCGCTTTGTCTCGGTTATGTTGGAACAGAAGCGACAATCGCATTTCATGGTTACGTAAAAACGATCGACGCACAAGTTACTGGTCAGGAAATTATCGAAGAATACGATAAGGTTAAAAAGAAGATTGAATCGCTCGGTCAAGAGAGGCTCAATATCGCCATCGAAAAAATGTCTGAGTACGTTACAAAGAATCTGACAGTCTTGAATGATGTTCAAGGTGCGAATCTTGAGGCATTTATGAATAGTCTTCCAGCCGAACTACGCGTATCAGCTTGGTCGAAACTCACTGCCGGAGGTATTGAAAAGCTTGACCTTGCCAAGAGCGTTCATAAGTGGTGCGTCGCAGGTATTATTGCTGTCTTTAACACCGATAATAAAAATGACAAAACTGACGCCGCTGATAAAACAGTCGGCCAGCCTGTCGCGAAGAAAGCAAAAGCGAAAAAATCATAAAAAGTTATCTTATAAACAAGATATAAAATAAGAAAGTGCTTCGCTGGTTTTTATCAAATATCATTGCCACTGCACTAGGCAGTTGTGATTCGCGATGATTAAATTTGATAAACAACTTTGGCTAACTCGGGCATGGTCCAGATTTAAACGGGCAGCGTACAAAGGTACTTCTGCCCGTCGCCGCGGAGAAGCTGAGAAACAATGGTTTAGAGACGTAGTATGTATTGAGAAACTTGCCCTGGTTGTTGATTGGTGTTGCTATCGAAATGTTACTGTATTGTTTGGTAAAAAAGAAGGTGGATCATACGATTCGATAACTAAAGTTGTTACGATGGCTGGTCGTAATCGGCCAGAAAAACAGCTTTATATTCTTCTTCACGAATGCGGTCATCATCTTATCGGTTATGATGAAAAAGACGAACGATTCGGTATAGGCTATCCACACTGTGGAGACGCGAATATTAATACAACATTTCATCATCGACTTGCTTGTCTAGAAGAAGAAATAGAAGCTTGGGCTCGTGGGTGGCGTCTAGCAAAACGTTTGCTACTTAATCTGGATAGGGCTGCGTTTGATGTCGTTAGGGTAGATTGTCTTAAAAGTTATGTTAAATGGGCAAACAGCAAGGCGTTATTAACGTCGGTCTGATACATTTCAATATGAATATGCACCCGCAATATATCAGAATCATTAAAGATTTGCAGGACTTGCAATATCACCTTACCATTTTGGGTAGATACCAAGAAGCTTCTCTCATTACTACTACACTCACTCACATGCTTCAAGCTACTACTATCGCTAACACTTTTGATTCATCAACTTTCGAATCAACAAATGTGTCTCTATCAAAATAGGTTTTTGAAATGTCAATGCTCTAGACAACTAGTGTCTTAGAAAAGAGTTTCAATAATGCCGTTTGTTTTATTCTTTGTCTTCCTCGGGTTGACCATTGCGTTCCCGCAGTTTACGCGTTTTACGCTTATAGCGCCAATTCTCGCATTCACGTTCGGCGGATTCTTTTGGGGTCTTGCAGGATGTTTTAACCTAGCCTCCCTCTCTATAGGTTCATTCATGTTGTTCTTTTGTCTTGCATATGTCATCACCATTTTTGCGACCAGCAAGTAAAATTATAAAAACGCGGGGAGCTTATGCAAAGTCGCGACGGAACATGATAGAGTAGAACAATGGCGTATATCAAAAAAGGTGATCTTCTTCTTGTAGGCCCCGGTCAACGCAAAATGATTGCTGCATCGGACGATTATACCAAACGTTTGGGCGGTACCGCAGATTACGAAAACGACTGGCGCTTTGTTGGTGCCGTCAATCTTTTAGACCCAGCTACTGGGGCAACCACCTGGGCGTTGACGAGTGATGTCAAAAAAGTTTCCTAAAGATAGTAATGTTGTGACTTGTTATTCCGTCAACCAACATGAAGTCAGATATGCAACTCGCGTAGATGAATTCCTTGGAGAAACTTGCTTGCCATTTATGGCCGGTGTGCTAACGGTGCTTGGCTTCTTCACGCCACTTATCTACATCATTCA
>Ga0209086_10002216_pt1 | contig 15310 bp, 17 predicted proteins | sample M_130207_XF_Meta_FD_187312 | JGI IMG/M metagenome (GOLD analysis project Ga0209086, IMG submission 187312) | Freshwater microbial communities from Lake Montjoie, Canada to study carbon cycling - M_130207_XF_MetaG (SPAdes) (version 2) | ecosystem: Environmental > Aquatic > Freshwater > Lake... | reverse complement strand
TATTTATATAATAAAATTGAATTAAAAACATAATATTATTATGATGATTAAAGATAAGTGATGAGTATTAAAATACGAAACAATAATAATAAACATAATAAAGAAATAAAGGCTAAATTGTGGAATGTATTTGATACCGAAATAAATGATGGTAACAAAAAACTTAATCCTTTAGAATGCATGTACAGAGAGTCTGGTGATAGAGAATCATGTGATCAATGTAAATCAAATTTGGCATTTTCAGATGAGGGTTTTTTAACATGTACAAACAATAAATGCGGAATTATTTATAAGGACATGGTAGACCAATCTCCAGAATGGCGGTTTTATGGAGCAGATGATAATAATGGTAATAACGATAAAGAATTCCTGATAAAATTGGTAGACCTTAATAGTACGCTTATTACTCAGAATCAAGAGTTTCAAAAGATGCTCTTGGAACAGAATAAACAGATCATTGAGCTTTCCAACAAATCAAGCAACATTATAAATAACAACAACTGCAATAATCGTTTTAACATAAACGTATTTTTAAATGAAAAATGCAAAGATGCCATCAATATAACGGATTTCGTCAATTCTCTCCAACTCTCTGTTCAAGACCTGGAAAATGTAGGTCAACATGGGTTTATAGATGGTATCTCCAAAATATTCCTCAACGGTTTGAAGCAATTGGATATCTATAAACGACCGATTCATTGTTGCGATTTAAAGAGAGAAATCATGTATATCAAAGACCAAGATACATGGGAAAAAGACGACGGTGAAAAACAAAAAATGAAGAGCGCTATTAAAACCGTTTCTCACCGAAATATACAAAATATCCCAGAGTGGAAAAAGTTACATCCCCAATGCAGTGATGGAGAATCAAAGAAGAACGATGAATATTTGCACATTGTTAGCAATTCCATGGGAGCTTACACACAACAAGAAGACGATGATAATTACAATAAAATTGTGAAAAAAATAGCAAAGGAAGTAGTTATAGATAAAACGTAAATTCGGAAGAGTCTAATCTAATAACCAGTTCTCGGGTAAGCAAACATAGGTGTAATAACTCTTTTTTCCCTTGTATTTATACTCGTTGTTTGAGATACTATACAACTCCGTCTTCACAGAACCATGATTTTTATGATTTTTCCTATCCGAATACAGAATATCTGGACATGAGTGTATAATTATCTGATCGTTTATAGTTTTGGTTTCATCAGTGTCTTCATAAACAACTGCAAGATGCCCCTGGTCATTGTCGTTATCTTTAAATCTCGCCAAAAGTAAAGTTCCTTTTGGATATCGCTTTTTCATGTCTAACTTTTCTAATCGTTTTCTTTGATGAAAATATTGAAACCATGCGCCAGTTCCGCCAGGGAACGCCTTATACATTTCTTTGGTTTTTCCGGTAATGTTTCCATTTAATCCAGGTATAGGTAGACCAAGTTTTCTTCTCAATAAGTTTGGGAAGCCAGCGCATACAATAGATTTATCATTTTCTATAATATCTGATGCAGTAGGAGCACATGCATTTTCACACCAAAACTTATCCGTTCCAATGAAAGAATCCAACTCTGGATCGTACCACCGAAACGGTGCGCCAATCAGTGATGTGGCATAGTCCAACGCATTTTCTACAGATTGATTCATATTTGTTACTTTGTTGAGATTCAAGTATTGAGAAAAAAAGGTTCAAATTTTTTTCTCAAAGGCATATAGCCATTATTCTGTCAAAGGCATACAGCCATTATTCCGTCAAAGGCATACAGCCATTATTCCGTCAAAGGCATACAGCCATTATTCCGTCAAAGGCATACAGCCATTATTCCGTCAAAGGCACAGAAGGAATCTTCTCATAAAACTCATGAATGCAAGGATTCGCCTTTATTTTTGTTGGATCAAACGATGTCAAATACAAACCTTCCAATTTTTGAATTCGCGATAAAGCCACGTAACTTTGTCCGTATTCAAACACAGTTGACCCCAAATCCATTTCTGCGCAACTCAACGTTGCCCCCTGTATTTTATGAATCGTCATCGCCCAACAAAGCATAAGAGGAATCTGTGACACCGAAATACAAGGATATTCTTCTGATTGACATTCGTAATAAGGCACAGCACTCGTCATTCCATTCTCAAACTTAACAACGGGGAGTCCATTTGCCCGAAACTCAATAATTGTACCTTGAAGCCCATTATAAAACGTATTTTCCCCATAAGTCGTATTAAATTTACACATCACATTTGACCCCACTTTCAACTTAAGCACCTTCGGAATGGACCATACGTTAATCAAATTGTCAATCTCATATTGTTTCTGTTCTCCCGTCATACGACTGCACTGTGATTTTATCGCAACAGGAATTGATTTACCCTCTTTATAGGTATCCACATCCGTCTTCACAATGCAATCAAACGATTGTTCATCGGAATCTAATTTGGCATACATTGAACTATTAATATAATCCGCTCTGTTTTTAAGAGCATACAGCTTTGGAGGGCAACTATCGCCACATTTACGATTTACATGAGAGGAGAGCAAAGCCGATCCGGATTCGTCAATGGCCCCGGTCCGAACCTGCTGCAAAATCCGAATGTATTCCGGATCTTTTTGTCTGTACATAGTCGTTAGAGAAATGTGATTTTCCCATGGAAACACGCGATTCCAAAAAACGCTTTTAAAACAAAAGTCGCAGGTATCCCGTTCAGATTCATTTCCAACCGGAGGCAATTGATAGAAATCACCAGTAAACACGACTTGAATTCCTCCAAAGGGCAATACTGGTTTTTTAACACGCCGTCCAATTTCCTCCAAAATTTCAAAAATTTTAACAGACATCATACTAACTTCATCCACAATCAATATATCAACTTTTCTCCATTTATCAAGGGCTCGTTTGTTGCGAAGGACGCCTTGGATAATTCCTTCTTTTTCCCCTTTTGCCAATTTTATTCCACTCCAAGAATGAATAGTTTTTGCATTACAATTCAATAAAACAGCCGCACACCCGGTAAGAGCGCAAACATTTACATGTTTTCCCATATCGGTAGCATGCTGGTACAAATGCCGGATAAGAACAGATTTACCTGTTCCACCGGGACCAGTAATAAACAAATTTTTACGTTCTTTGAATTTTTGAAACGCGTATTCTTGATCTGGAGATAGAATAATAGACATAATTTTGTTTTATTTGTTTGTAGTAAAAACAAAATTATGAATCAATTTTTACACCGGGATTATATATTTCTCATCTTTGTATATTTTTTTCAAGATCCATAATTCAGAATGAGATGGTGTTTTTTTGTATTTTTTCTGTTCTTTTCTATAATTATCATATTGGCATTTAATTACAGGAATATTTTCATACATGATATAATTCCGATTTGGATTCAAAAACGCCATGGATAAATTCATATCTGTATTTTCAACAATAGACGGATGATCTTTGCACAAATCGGCTATCATAATTGATCCAGTTGGACACAATGGATGATAACCATATTCTCGTTTCTCTACATTCTTAACAATTTGATGAATACATTTCATTAACATATCGTTTCCTGGTTTGCAAATCATGAGAGAATTGTAAACACCGTAATCAATTATATCTAATTCTTGAACAAAATGTTCCTTCTCTGTTAAAGCTATTAATTTAAAGCCATTCACGCATTTCATCTTTATATCCATGTATATTCCACCATGAATGTACAACACACAATATCTCCACAAGTCGCATTTATACTGACCCGGAACCAATGATTCAAATGCATTTATCACAGATTTGTCAAAATGCGCCTTTATAAAATCAAAACAATCATTATCATCAAATAGGTAAACCGAGAATTCAGGATTAAGCTCTTGTAGCTGATTCACATTCTCCCTCATATTTGGGGGAAGACGTTTAGTATGCCAAGAGAGAAATAGTTTCAGAGGGATTATACTATCGTAAGAATCTTTTAACCCAAACATATCTTTTTCCACATTGGTTTTATCTTCAGATGAACTTTTAATAGCTGTTAATAATAATTTTAATATATTAAACGACATAGTTGAAATATTAAAAGAAAATAAATTGCGGTTTAACACGACTCGTTCTTTTTACGGAACTCTTCCATTCCAGAATCTAATTTCATGCGTAGCTGTTTATATATTTCCTGATTTACGGATCTTACTGGTTTAGGTTTTTCTTTTACACCCATAAAATCTTTAATAACTAAAATGTGATCGTGATTAAATTGCAATAATTTTTTATTTGCGGTTATTTCGTCGTAATTTGTCTGACCAAGAATAATTTTTACTTTGTCGTCTTGAGATAAAGAAATATCCATTTAATGTATACTAATACTGTTTCTAAATATTAGTATACGCGTTATATATTTTCCTGAAAAAAATTGACTTAATTTTCTTGTATATTGTTTATTATTAACAACTAAAAATCACAGCTAAAATGTCTTTGGAAAAGAAATTCACAAAACTTTTGTTGATTAAACAGATTGAAGAGATTGTTTCTTCTGGTTTGCAAGAGCTATTTGAGGAATATGATATTACTCATAAATGCGGCAAATATGATTCCACTATTAAAATGCACATTGTACAAGATGTATTGAAGACATGTGTAGCATCATTCAATATTGAAGATTTGGAAAAGGAAAATTCTCGGCTTAAAGAGGAGCTTCGGGCTTTGAAAGAGGCGACAAATATTTCCATTGAGATTCAAGACAAGATTGTACCTTTGCAAGTTGTAATTAAAGAGGAGAAGATTTATGAAAAAATTCTTGCACCCACACCTGCTCCTTCTTCTGTTACAACGTACAAGGTCATTGAAAAGGCTGGAGCTCCACCACTCGTAGTAATTGATGAGGATGAGGAATCAAGCGAAGAAGAAGAGGATTTAAGCGAAGCAAAGGAAGAAGAAGAAGAAGAAGAAGCAGAGGAGGAAGAGGAGGAAGAAGAAGAAGCAGAGGAGGAAGAGGAAGAAGAGGAAGATTTAAGCGAAGCAAAGGAAGAAGAAGAAGAAGATGAAAAGGAAGAACCGTCAATTACTACAATTTGTGCTATAGTAAATGAAGATGTGCCAGACAATGACATTGAGTCTGAATCCGATGAGTCAGACGAAGAACTCTTTGAAATTGAAATTGATGATGTCGCCTATTATACAAACAACGAGGACAATGGAATCATTTATAAAGTTGATGCAGAAGATAACCAAACTGCGGTTGGATATATTAAAGACGGGGAACCATATTTTCACGAATAATCAATATAAAAACATTACTATAGAATCTATAAATGGACCGCGTAGAGTTTGTAGCAAACGCAATCACTGAAATAGACAAACTTTTTTTAAAACATGAATTTGAAAAAGCAATGCAGCTGTTTGTTTATACTTTAGCAATAATAGATAATCAATCCGCAAGAAATATGATAAATTACTATAATGATTTTTTATTCAATAAAAACAGTCAATTAGAAAAAGAAACGCATACAATATTATCTAAATTATAGATACACACCACTTTATTTTATTTGCGTATATTAGTAATGGATTTTTGCACCCCATCAGTAATATATGTTATTTTTTCATTAACGCAAATCTTAATAGATACATTCAAAGGTCTCTATAACATGGCGTTTATGAAGATGGTTATTATGATTATGATTACACTTCTTCTTAATATATTATGTGAAAGTGGGCTCCAAATAATTGCATGGTTTATTGTTTTTATTCCGTTTATATTCATGACAGTTGTTGCAACTCTTTTGTTGTATATATTTGGACTCAGCGCATCATCTGGAAAAGTTATTTATAGCTATAACAATCAAACCTCAATCTTACCCGTCCCGGTTCCCGTTGCCGCAAAAACTATAAATACAAACTCTGCATCAACAAACACACAAACTGCTTCAATTACTCCTCCTTTGTGGTATTCAAGTAGCCCGGAATATCAAAGTGGACCTTTATAAAAACCGTAAAGGTGATAAAAACCGTAAAGGTGATAAAAACCGTAAAGGTGATAAAAACCGTAAAGGTAATAAAAACTATAAATATGATAAAACTACATAAAAAATAACAAATAATAGATATATATGTTATTTTTTACCATCGCATCTTGTTCAATCGGATGTATTGCAATCCATGAAATTTTTCGTATGTATTACCCAAATCAATATAACATCTTGCTTATTTTTACAGGATTTCAAGTAATTTCCATTTTTACAAAAGCACAATCCTATTTTAATCGTTTTTCAAAACAAACTAACACTGTTTATAAACCATTAAAAAGCGTATTTCAATATCTGGTCCCCAAAAAAGATCTCTTTTATGTGAAAGATGGGTCCGTCATTTATGAAACATCTTCTCTTCAGGTAGAACTTAACGCTCCTCGTTACTATGACTTTATGATACACGAAACCCAAATAGACAAAAAAACACATAGAGCATTATATAAATCCTATCCAAATGATTTTCAATATGAAGTTTCAAAGGTTCAATTCATAATGATTGAAATTACAATTCAAAACTTGGAAACGAAGAAAATTCAATTATCAACCCCATCATATAATTATTATATTTGCAATAATGAGCTGGATCATAGCTTTATTATGTATTATTTAAACCGATACCATAATTACAAGATTTTATTTGATGATGATTATGAAGTAAAGATTATGGACCAAGATGTAAATATGTTTACTTTTCAAAAAGGGAAAAAAATAGTATTTGGAAAAACCTCCTATAAAATCGTGGATGAAACTGAATAAACCCAGGCATATAAAAATAATAACAAAAACAATATAAAAAAATTGATTAATAAATAGTACTGATGGATGCCTATCAACATACAATGGAAGAAACTCAAAGTATAGAAAATTTCCATCCTTTATCGGATAAGTGGTGCTTATGGGCTCACTTGCCACATGATATTGATTGGAGCCTTAATAGTTACAAGGCAATCTATACGATGGGAACTGTGGAGGAGACGATTGCCATTACAGAATCCATGCCCGATATATTAGTAAAGAACTGTATGTTATTTATTATGAGAAAAGGCGTGAAGCCCACGTGGGAAGATCCTGTAAATCGCAATGGTGGTTGTTTTTCATACAAAGTTTCCAACAAATGTGTATACGACGTTTGGAAAGAGTTGACCTATGTATTAGTTGGTGGCTCCATCAGTAAAAGTAATTCATTTGTATCCTGTGTAACGGGTATAACTATTAGCCCGAAGAAGAATTTTTGTATTATAAAAATATGGATGACAAATTGTGTGAATCAAAATCCGGAGATTATCACTTCGGAGATAAAGGGGTTAATAAGTCAAGGGTGTTTATTCAAGAAGCATGCACCCGAATACTAACAAACTAAAATACAAAATAGAGATATATTTTTTATCGGAAAATAAAAAATTTATTGACGAACAATGATGGTTGGAATACCTGCAGGATCAACGCTTATAATTTGACCAATTGAAGTTAAAAATTGCTGCATAGTTAAAGAATCAGATGATATTGGACTTACTGTTATAGGCTTGGTATCTTTATCTACTACTAAATAAGATCCTATGTAATTTTTCATTGTTGTTTGATATGTAGAATTTATAGAACTCTTAGTTACCGGAATTCTTCCGCAGAAAGATACGATACAATATGTCCCGGTGCTTGTAGTGATAGAAATAGTTTCTTTTTTTGTTGTATTTTCAGATGGAGGAGTTGCAGTAATAAAATCAAAATAATCCGATGTATAACTTGTAGGCTGTCCTTTTACAGTTTTAGTTTTATCATCAATTGTAATTGAAACTTCTGAGGTAGGTCTGTTTGTATTTAAATCCAGTTGTTTTTTCGTAGAATTATCAATATTATTAGTTGATCCAGGATTAAAACCGTCTCCACCGACAAACGATGGATTTGTGGATACTACAACAAAGCGAATTGAATTTTCATAAATAGATGTCAACATCCCTGAAGAATCTATACCACAAACTTCACCCGCACTTAGAGTTACACCATGTGAACATTGTATATATTCCCCATAATCAGTCCCCAATGCATTTATTGTACCTGTTGCATTAATAGACCTATTTGTAGACGAAATAGATCCAATTTTCATTGTAGCAGCGGCTGCATTTACCGCATAAGCATCTGATGCATATACTAAAAGATTGTCTGCTAATGTGGGGCGACTTAAGTGAAAAACGAGTGTACCAGCGGTAACCCCTGTTACATTTCCAACATACAAAGGACAATCAGGCGATTCAAGCCCTATACCAACGCGTATACCATTTGACGCTCCAGAGTTATTAAATTGCACCGTATTTGTTCCATTTGCCACACCTGTAGCAGTATCATTTGTTGCGGACATTGTTAATACTGTATTTCCAGCAGTTCCGGCATCATTCAACATGCGAAAGTATGCAATACTATTTGAACCTCCACCGGAATCTACGACAAGATTAAAATTTTTATTGTTTGTATTTGCAGCCGTTCTTGTCCATACTTGCTCACATGATGCGGAGTTTGATAAATTGAGTAAACGAGTTGGGGTTGCAGTGTTAATACCAACTTGACCACCATTATAATAAATTAAGTCTGCAGTTGCTGTAGTATTGCTTGTCTTATATAAATATGCAAATGTTGTTCCCGAAATAGTAAGTCCTTGTCCAGTAGGTCCAGTTGGTCCTGTAAAACCTGTGGGTCCAGTAGGACCAGTACGACCAGTAGGTCCAGTAGGACCAGTAGGACCAGTAAAACCTGTAGGTCCAGTAGGTCCTGTAAAACCCGTTGGACCAGTAGGTCCTGTAAAACCCGTTGGGCCAGTAGTTCCAGTTGGTCCTGTAAAACCCGTTGGACCAGTAGTTCCAGTAAAACCCGTTGGACCAGTAGTTCCAGTAAAACCTGTTGGACCGGTAAAACCTGTTGGACCAGTAAAACCTGTTGGTCCAGAAGGTCCTGTTTCTCCAGTTGGACCAGTAAAACCTGTTGGACCAGAAGGTCCTGTAAAACCTGTAGGTCCTGTCGGTCCAGTAAAACCAGTAGGTCCTGTACTTCCGGTAAAACCCGTTGGACCAGTAGGTCCAGTAAAACCAGTAGGTCCAGTAAAACCCGTTGGACCAGTACTTCCAGTAAAACCAGTAGGTCCAGTAAAACCCGTTGGACCAGTAAAACCTGTTGGACCAGTAAAACCTGTTTCTCCAGTAGGTCCAGTAGGTCCTGTACTTCCGGTAAAACCCGTTGGACCAGTAGGTCCAGTAAAACCAGTAGGTCCTGTACTTCCAGTAAAACCCGTTGGACCAGTAGGTCCAGTATTTCCAGTAAAACCTGTGGGTCCAGTAAAACCAGTAGGACCAGTTGCTCCAGTAAAACCTGTTGCTCCAGTAAAACCAGTAGATCCTGTGGGTCCTGTATTACCTGTTGCACCAGTAAAACCAGTTTCTCCTTTTGCACCAGTAAAACCAGTTGCCCCAGTAGGTCCATCAGATCCAGTAGGTCCAGCAGATCCTGTGAATCCAGTGGGTCCTGTATTACCTGTATGTCCAGTAGGTCCAGCAGATCCAGTAGGTCCAGCAGATCCAGTAAATCCAGTAGGTCCATCAGATCCAGTAGGTCCAGCAGATCCAGTAAATCCAGTAGGTCCATCAGATCCAGTAGGTCCAGCAGATCCAGTAGGTCCAGTTGCTCCAGTAAAACCAGTTGCTCCAGTAAAACCAGTAGGTCCAGTTGCTCCAGTAAAACCAGTTGCTCCAGTAAAACCAGTAGGTCCAGTTGCTCCAGTAAAACCAGTAGGTCCAGTAGGTCCGGTTGGTCCAGTGGGTCCAGTAGGTCCAGTCGGTCCTGTAAAACCCGTGCCACCACCCCCCGGTGCCACATAACAATCGCATTCACCTGGTACAAATCCACAGGCCAATCCCCCGTCACAAATATCACTCGTTTCACCACACCCGGGACAAGGAACATATCCCCCAGATCCACCGAGCAAACTTGCAACAGGTATTCCATTTATAGTGTTGACATTCAAATTATTGCAAGTTATATTATCACTATAAATGTTACTCATTATTGTATTGAATATAAATAATTACTATAATAAAATATTTATATTCCTATCCATTAAAAACTTAATTCATTAAAGGTCGTTGTTTTTTCTCAACAACAAGAGGTTCAGGCAACAATACAGCTTCTTTCTGGTAAATATTCGCAACTCCTAAATGTTTCAATTCAGGTCGCAAACAAGGCGCCGGATTCACTAAATTCGTGGAATTAATTCCATATAAAAAAGATTCAATATCTGCATAATTATGCGATAAAGTATTCCAAGGCATTTGTCCAGGATTTAATCCATTCCCGGCAAACCGACTATCATATGCCTCTCCATAAGCGCCGTGCTTGTATTGAATATGCATTCTCGCATCAGTGTAACTTTTTTGCTGAAGACAATAATCCCCGGGAGTATTTTTATTTCTGGTGGAAGCCATTAGTATACCAAGATATAAAAAATATTGACATAAAAATACAACATCATTAAATAAATACAATGTTTAAACCTTTGCGCATTTCGTAAACTTGTGAAATGCGCATGGTAACGTTTCCTTTTCATAATTAAATCACCGTAGAATGGGCGATTTAATTATGAAAAGGTGTAGATATATAACTTTCTTGAAAAAACACATTATTTAGCGGGGAACCCAGGTTCCCCCGCTCTTCAGAATCCAGCCTTGCGGGATTCCTTAGCCCTCCTTCCCGAAGGGCAGGATAAATCCTTATCATATTTCATAACATTTTATCTTTGTGAAAAATCCATATATTTATCCTGGGTTCCCGGTGGATAATGCTAACATTATTATCCTGTAGAAAAATAGGGCATACAAATTCACCGAATCCAAATTTCCCAGAGTCAAATAATTATGTAACAATGATAATTCTGTATATTATCTACAAGCAGATAACAGACCAAAAAAATAATCATTATGTCGGCGTAATGCACAGAACCTTCAATTTATCCAAAGTATTATCATTAATTTTCCCGGACATTTTATATTCGCATATGCAGGCATGAAGTTCTTCAAACATATCAAAACAAAACATGGAAATAAATAATTCATCCTCGGATAAACCTTCCAATCCAGGATTGTAGCTCAACACTACTTGTTTAAAGGGCTCATACAAAGACATCTCATTCCAGAGTGTTATTACACCTGACTCAACCTTTGTATTATCCATATGTTGACAATAAAAAACAGAAACAAGCTGTTGTTTATAGACTTCATCTATGGTAAACTTTAACTCTTCATCGTCAATTTCAAAATCATATTGACCGGCAGATTTTTTCTCCATAATCTCCTTCTCAATAGATTTATAGTTGACAGTGTAATTAATATCGTATGGCATTTGTTAAACATGACGGAAGTTTTTAAATCTTTTTATCCTATTTATGTTAGCGTCATCCACCGAGAACCCATGATAAAATTAGGGATTTTTTATAAAGATAAACTGTTATGAAAGATGGTAAGGATTTATCCTTCCCGAAGTGAAGGAGGGCTAAGGAATCCCGCAAGGCGGGATTCTGAAGAGCGGGGGAACCTGGGTTCCCCGCTAATTTATGTAAAACTCCGACAAATAATTGTTTCTAAAGGCACATACCTCTCATTATCCAGCTTCTTTAGAAGATTCTTGTAAGGGGTAAGATCCTTAAGAGCTGAAAGCCCTTGCTCACAAAACATATTCAAAACTGTCGGATCATATCCGCTCATCATGGAACATCCAGCCTCTGTAGACATACAGGGAAAGCCACTGGTACTTCGCAAGTTCCAGAACAGGATGTGTGGAGGCTTGAGCGGCTTACCGTACATCCGCACACCAACCTCCGCATACTTGGTGTCAATTTGCACAAACATGGTTGCCCACTTAGCCCTGGCCGCCGTCTTTTGTGAAGCATTTGGGCCGTAATTGTGCGCACCGTTCATCATATGTAGATTATCGTCAATCTGCATATCGCTAAAGATCGCAAGAATCATGTTTTCAACGTCCAAAGGAGGAATGCGACGCTCCTCAATCACAGTGAGAATCAAATCCAATGCCTTGTAGAAGTTGGTGTTTGTTCCAGCTGTTGCGCACTCCTTCATAATCGCAGCAACCATCTCGGTGAAAGTCTCCTTTCCATCAAGGTTAATCCATGCCGGCTCAGCAGAGAAAGTCATGACACGAGGGCCCAAACAAGACTTCTCCGCGACACGACATCCAAGAGCGATTGCTGCATTCATGGGATCGCCAATCATTGATCCAGATGTGTCCACCATAGCAATGATCGGTCCAAGACCATCTGCATTCTTCTTGTTGCAATTGTCGCGCCACTGAGAATTCAGGATATCGGCCTCTTCTTGGTTCCGAGCCCTACTGTAAGTATAGTCAAACATACTTAGCGCCTGCGATGTAAACATCTCTAATCCGACGTTCTTTCCCTTGAGTTCCTTTCCCTCCCTCTTCAACGACTCCATATAAGCCCGAAGATTATAAGCGCATTGAACACGATCTGGATCATCAGTTCTGGTCTCTCCGTCCTTGCCCTTCTGATTCAAGAATGCCTTACGCTGCTTTGCCAAAGTGATGGACGTCGTCTTGGAGTGATCAATCGCTGACCATGCCTTTCCAGTTTGCTTGATCTGAACCGTATCCAACCTCTTGTTCAGCCTACTACAAAGCATACGATATTGCGTCTTGCACTTCTTTAGAGCCTTCTCCTTAGAAGCGTCAGTCTTGGCTGAAGCCAAGTATTGCGGAAAGTAGTTTGTAGCAAGAGCTTCAAACAAGAAACCAAACTTTCCCGACTCCTCACGAGGAACCCACTTTGCCACCAACGTGAGCTTCTCACAGGAGGTCTTTGACTCGTCAATGTGAAGCGTTGTGTTAATTCCAGAAATGCAGAACTTGATGAGAGGATGTGACATATTGCCTCCATTATCCAAAACGTACTTGCAGAAGTACTTGATGTCCTTCCATGAACCATATGGCTCCTGTGTCAAGTGGGTCTCATCAATCTCCCTCGGATCCACGACAAAGAGCTGAAGTGCCGACTTTGCAAGGTCTGGAAAATACTTGTACCAGATCCAAATCATCATATAGGCAAGTGAATACTCGCCCTTTCCACCATTAATGTCTCGTGTGAATCCAATAATCTTGTACAACGTGGTCAGAAGTTCATTTCTCTCGGGACCACTCTGTGTAGAAAGTGTGGAAAGAAGCCCGTCCAACACTTTGGCCAAGTTTGAAACCCCGGTTGCATCGCAACGAACGCACTGGAACTCAAACTGGACAATCTTCTCCTTAATTTCATTAGACCACCCCAATTCAATGTGTCCATTTTCCCCGACGCGACAAGGCGTAAAGGTGTCAAGTGCGTTGATTAGAGCGGCCATTCTTCTATTTTTGCAGTTTATCTTTAAATGCTTTTGAAAAAGTGAGTTCAATTTTTTCCCTGGTTTCACCTAAATAGGCAAGCTGCCATGCAAGAGAATAAAGTTAAACCAAGAAATATATGAAAATATGGATAAAACAAGCGACGATAGTTTGTAGAATAAGTAATATCAAATGTGTACAAAGCATACAATAAAATCATAGGAGAAAACAAATTAACCCATATCAATGTCGTTCTCTCGTTCACAAGAAAGAGAGAATATACCCGTAGTCCATGGTTTATAGGATAAAACCCATAGTTGTAACATTGTTTGCTCGGGAATAAATCAACAATGTCATCAACATTTGCCGAATCTGATCCAAGTACATAATGCCTGTTTTCATATTTTTTCACCAAGTAAGAAATTATACATTCGTCTTTACATAAAATCCATGAAAATGGTATAGATAAAAATCCAACCATGTAAATTCTATCCAATAAATCATGTTGTAAAACTATGAATCCATAGGTATTCACAATTATCATTCCACCTACATGAATAATCCCGACAAATGTAGATATCATAGCTAAATAACAATTGTTAAATATCTTTTATTTCAAAATAATATATAATTTATTTATCTATATTATAAATATGTCAAATACAGAAATTCCAGATGATTTTAAAAATATAACGGCTTCTATAAGCATAAAAGCTTTGAAGAATAACCTTGAATACTTGCGAAAAAAAAGTGGTACAGATGTAATGGTTTGTTTAAAAAATAACGCTTATGGTCATGGGATCATTCAAATTTCAAAACTTTGTAGAAATTTCGGAGTAAAATATATTGGAGTTGCAACACTTGGAGAGGCAATGCAGATAAGAAATAGTGGTGATAAAGGTCGCATTTTAGGATGGTTATATGATATCAATAGCGATCAAGTCAAAATTGCAGCAAAAAACAATATTGATATTTCAATTTTTGACCATAAACACATAGATATTATTTCAAACTCATTGCCAGTTGACACAATAACAAATATACATTTGTTTGTTGATACAGGTATCAATAGAAACGGTGTTATATATGAGAAAGCAATAGAATCAGCTATTAAAATTAAAAAAGATCCGAAATTCAAGTTAGTTGGTATAATGTCTCATTTATGCTGTTCAAAAATAAAAAATGATAGTTTTACAATGAAACAGTTTCAATTATTTAGAAAATTAAAGCAGGATTTGTGTGACGTAAATATTTATCCTGAATTATACCATATTTCTTCTACAAACGGAGTTTTAAATTATGACACAGGAGATTTTAACTTAGTAAGATGCGGCAGAGGATTTTACGGATTAGATGGCAGTCAAAATGAAAATTTGACTCCTGCTTTATGTTTGAGTTCCAAAATAGTTCAATTAAAATGCATACCAAAGGGTTCTGGAGTCGGATACGACAGAACATATATATCTCAAAACAAAGAGTATATTGGTATTATTTCAATTGGATATGGAGATGTACTTCCTCGTGTGAATAATGAAAAGATGCAAGTCGTTGTAAATGGTACAAAGCGAAAAGTTTTGGGATTAGAAAGCATGGATCAAATTGTAATACAAGCAAAAAAGGGGGACAAACTTGGAGATGAGGTTCGTTTTTTTGGAGATACAAAAAAGGGATTTATAGATCCTATTTATTTTTCTAAACAAACTGGAACAACATTATTGAATATTTTATCACATATGGGGAGGCGTATTAAATATGAATATGTAGACTAAATTTTTCATTTTCAAATAAAATAATGAAAAATTTAACGGACATTTTGTGTGTCACGAGTCATTTCACGAGAAGGGACTCCTCCGCGAATCCAGTTTTCAGAAGCCTCGCCCTCAACGCAATAAGCAGGATTGGTTACTCTGTCTTGGACTTCAGAGAGAAGAG
>Ga0209086_10002211_pt1 | contig 15330 bp, 7 predicted proteins | sample M_130207_XF_Meta_FD_187312 | JGI IMG/M metagenome (GOLD analysis project Ga0209086, IMG submission 187312) | Freshwater microbial communities from Lake Montjoie, Canada to study carbon cycling - M_130207_XF_MetaG (SPAdes) (version 2) | ecosystem: Environmental > Aquatic > Freshwater > Lake... | reverse complement strand
ACTTCAATAAATGGTTTGACAGAGTTTGTTCAGTTTTTTACCACTGGATATTCTGGTTCTGATTTCAATATTTCTTCAATCGGGTCAACACACACATTTAATTTGCCTCTTGCTGGAAGTGCAACAACTGGTCTAATTTCCCCAAATGCTCAAACACTTTATGGATTAAAGAACTTCAATGATGGGCTTAAAATTTATAATGCCAATCAAGCATATTTCTACAATTCTACAAATAATAGATATGTTGGGATACAAGCTGCTGCAGGATTAACTACAAACGCTACATATATATTGCCTGAGCTTGATGGGTCTTATGGGTATGCTCTAAAAACTGATGGTGCTGGAAGTCTTTTTTGGGGCGCATCAGCATCAGGTACGGCTTCGATAGGCGTTTCTAATGTACTTCCGATACTTGGTAATAACCAAGGTGACTTGATTTGGCATACTGAAGAGGGCACTCTCAAAATTTGGTATGTTGATGCAGACACTAGTCAATGGGTGGATGCATCAAGAAATAGTTATGGTAATGGTGGTGGCGCTGGTAGCACTGGTATATCGTCTTTAAACGGCCTTACTAATTCTACTCAAACTTTTTCTGTTGGAACTTCTGGCAATTTATTTAATATATCTTCCACTGGGTCATCTCATACTTTTAATATACCTATAGCTGGAAATGGAATAACTGGTTTAATTAATTCTAACACCCAAACTATATATGGTGCAAAGACATTCGACAGTGACCTTTATGCTGTTAACAATATTTATGTAAGTAAAAATAACTATATTGGTGGCGTTCCAGCTGATTTTACAATAGGCGGTAGCACTGGTGTTATCTACTTTGGTATAGCAAAAGGTCAGAATATTAATCGATTTGCTGGTATGAAAGTAGAAGAAATAGCCTCTCCGCTTGGTGGTGGAAATTTAAACGGAGAATTGGTTTTTTACACTGATTCAGAAACCGTAGATTTATCAACTGAAAGATTAAGAATCACTGGTTTTGGCACAGTAATATCGTCAGGTCCAGTTTTTATATCTAGTTCTGCAGGTTCAGGAACTACTACATCTGGTTCTCTAACTGTTTCTGGTGGAGCTGGTATTGCAGGTACTTTGAATGCAGTTTCAGTTGGTATCCGAGATTTAACTGCTTTATTTGCTGCTAATCTTACTACATCTGCCACCACTACAAATCAGGTGTTACATTCGCTTCCATATGCTGAATTTAAAACAGCTAAATATATTGTTCAATGTATTTCCGGTTCAGATTTACAGGCTCAAGAACTATTATTAATACATAACGGCACCAATGTGTATATGACTGAATATTCTCAAGTTTTAGGACCAAGCAATACACCTATAACAACATTTGATGCAAGAATTTCAGGAAGTTTATTAGAGCTATTGGTATCTCCAGTTAATTCTATTACTACATATGTTGCTTCATGTACGGCGATAAGAGGTTGATAAATGTCTATTGCAATTAAGAGAAGTTTTACAATACCATCAACATCTGCTATTGGTGCGTCTGAATTATATTTAACCTCTTCTGTAGCTTCAACTTCAATTGGTACAGGCTCTTTGACTATTGCTGGTGGTGCTGGTGTTAGTGGTGTAATTTCATTAGGTGGTGCTCTCAAACTTTTCAATGGTAGTTTTTACACTGGATTTGATTCAGCAGCAACGGCCAACACTACTTATATTTGGCCTGCAACTTCTCCATCAACAGGCACATCAGTTTTAAGTTCTGATGCTGCTGGTAATCTTTCTTGGATTTTGATGTCAGCAAGCGGCTCTGGTTTAACTTTAAATGGTCTTACTGCTACTACGCAATATTTTTCCACTTCAATCTCAGGAAGTGGCTTTACAATCAGCTCCATAGGCTCAACACACACTTATTATATTGGATTAGCTGGTAATGCATCTACTGGTTTAATATCAGGTGCAGCTCAGACCTTGTTCGGACTCAAGACATTTGCTTCTGGTGTTGCTATTACTTCAGGAACAACTTCTACTTCAACAGCTACAGGTGATTTAACAACAACAGGCGGGGTAGGAATAGGCGGAAGTTTATGGACTTCATCTACAAACTATTCATCAATTTCTGGAGTTGGATTAAGTAACGGGGTTATTACAGGAACATTATCAGGAACGGCAACATCAGCTCAAATTTTAAATACTACCACTGACAACTCTTCTACTTTATATATTTTAGGCACAAGAAGTATTGGTGGTTTTGCTGGTACTTCTATTTATGTAAACACTGGAATATCTGCTCTTGGAAATACTATCACTGCAACAACATTTAGTGGTTCTTTATCAGGTACAGCATCTTCTGCAGCTTTGGTTAATACCGATGCCTCTACAGGGACAAGATATTTACTTGGAACAGTTTTAAATACTTCATCTGGTTCTACTCAAGTTTCTGTTGGCTCTGGAATAACAATAGGAAATAATCTTCTTACTTCTGGTGGGATTGCAGTAACAAATACTACTGGCTCTGGCTCAACATCTACAGGCGCATTGATAGTTTCTGGTGGTGTGGGAATAGGTGGAAGTTTGTGGACATCTACTGCAAACTTCTCATCAATATCTGGAGTTGGCCATTCAAATGGTGTAATAACTTCTGGTGTTTGGTCAGGAACTGCTATTTCTACTGTTAATGGCGGTACTGGTTTAGCTTCATATACAATTGGTGATATTCTTTATGCTTCTTCCTCAACAACATTAGGAAAAATAACTGCTGGAACTGCTGGAAGTATTTTGACTTCAGCCGGTGCTGGGACTACTCCATATTGGTCTACGGCCACTGGTTCTACATTAGCAATAGCTGGAACTAACACTGGCGATATCCAATATAAATCTGGAACAGCATTAGGAGCTACTTCAGGTTTTAACTTTGATTCTCTTATAAGTACGTTTAAAATAACGGGCTATCCAATTGAAGAAGTATCATCAAGCTCTGCAAATGTAAAACTCCTAGGTGGTTCTGTTTCTTGGACTGGAAGTATTAATGGAACAATGTTAGCTGTTAATACTGCTAATACATATACTGGTGATCTAGTAAATGCACAAATAGGTGGGACGAGTAGATTTAAAGTTTCCTATACTGGCGCTGTTTCTATTGGAAATTCATTTACATTACCTGTTACTGATGGCACTGCAAATCAAGTATTGCAAACTAATGGGTCTGGCACTGTTTCATGGGCAACTGTTGGTTCAGGGACTTCAGCTGTAACAATAGCGACAACCAGTGATAATGCTTCTACATTGTATTTGATTGGTACACGCTCAAATGGTGGTTTTGCAGGTACAGCCTTATATGTTGACACTGGTATATCTGCATTAGGAAATACAATCACTGCGACTACATTTAGCGGAACAGCAACTACAGCTATTAATGCTGGGTTTGCTGGAGCAGCAACCACTGCCACTAATGCTGGTTTTGCGGGTTCATCTACAAATACCGCTAATACAAATATAATTTTAGATACAACATCTACAATATATTTAACTGGTTCTAGAAGTAATGCATCTATAGGGTCTACTCCTGTTTATGTTTTATCAGGTGTAAGCGCATTAGGTAATACAATCACTGCAACAACATTCAGTGGAATAGCAACAACATCAACCAATACAGCTAACACAAATATAGTTTTAGACACAACCTCTACTATTTATTTAACAGGGTCAAGAAGTAATACATCTACTGGTTCTACCGCTGTTTATGTTTTATCTGGTGTTAGTGCTCTTGGTAATACAATTACAGCAACTACATTCACTGGCTCATTATCGGGCACAGCAAGTTCAGCAGCTTTAGTAAATGTTGCTGCTTCTACTGGGACAAGATATTTAGCTGGTGTAAGTTTAAATACTGCTACAGGCTCAACTCAACTGTTTACTGGTTCAGGAATTACTATTGGTGATAACAGACTCACTACTGGAGGATTGGCTGTAACTTCTGGTACTGCTTCAACAAATACTACGACAGGAGCTTTAACGGTTGATGGTGGGGTTGGTGTTACTGGAGCTGTTAACATAGCTGGTAATACAAGCATATCAAGTTCTACCTCTTCCACTGGTTTCTCTACTGGAGCATTAGTAGTAACAGGTGGAGTTGGAATTGGTGGTTCTGCTCACATTAATAATACTCTTCATGTTACTTCTACATTAGCATCAACTAGCACAACTACTGGATCTTTCATTGTTGATGGCGGAGCTGGTATTGCTGGAACTTTAAATATTGGAGCAGATTTAGGTATTTCAGGCTTAACTACTCTTACATATACTTCAGAAAAATTAAATACAAAAACATCCGCTGGTTCTGCTGGCACTGTAACACACGATTTGTCAACAGGTTCAGTTTTTTATCATAGTTCTATATCAAATAACTTTACAGCTAATTTTACAAATGTTCCAACTACAAATGATAGAGCTCTTGGTGTCACTTTAATATTAGCACAAGGAATTACCCCTTATATGTCAACAGTTCTTCAAATAGATGGTGCTGCACAAACAATAAAATGGGTAAATAATACTACTCCAACTGGAACGGCAAGTAAAGTTGATATAGTTGGATTCAGTTTAATTAGAACTGGATCTGCATGGACTGTTTTAGGACAATATTCCACTTACGGTTAAAATAAAATGCCTTTAAGTACATTTTCTAGTCAACATAGACCATTAAATAGAATCTTTTCAACTGCTGTAGCTTCAGTTGTTAGTTCTGGATTAATTTGTCATTTAAAAACAGCACCATCTACAGGCTCAACTTGGACTGATGATGTAGGTAATAGCAATGCGACTTTAGCTAATAGTCCAACATATTCTAGTAGCAATGGTGGTTATATATCTTTAAACGGTTCTAACCAATATATTATGACTTCAACATCTTTGAATGCGCAGATTAGTGGAACATCTCCTAATAAATCTACTGCACAATCAATTTTTATTTGGTGCTATCCTACAGAGCAAGGGATTATAGTTTCTGAAATAGGTCAAGCTGTTATCAATACAGCTTGGCATGATTCAAACATTGAAATTACAAGTTTAGGAGTTATTTGTTTTAGTGTATGGCACGGGTCACTTACTAATAAGGTTTCCAGTACTGCAAAGTCTTTCAACAATTGGTATCACTTAGGTTGGACTTACTCTGGAACTACACTTACTGCTTATATAAACGGGGCGTCAGTTGGAACAGCAACTTTGACAAGATCAGCTCCTTTCAATAATGGTTATAACTTACATTATGCTTTAGGGGCTGCTGACTCTACAAAAATGGATAGTGATGGAAGCTATTGTGCTATGAGAGTTGGTAGTTTTCAAGTATATAACAGAGCATTAACAGCTGATGAAGTGACAACAAATTATAATAGTAATAAATCTAACTATGGATTGTAGTTGATCAAGCAAATAGAGGTTTGATAAGCATATAAAAGTAAGAATTAATCATTACTTAAGCATTTTTTTTGATTTTTAAGAGAGGAGCAAATAAATGGCACTATTAGATTTCCCATCAGGGCCTACACAAGACGTTACAACATATTCACTTAACGGGAATACATGGAAGTGGAATGGTACATCTTGGGTAGCATTCAATAATTTAAGTTTGTCATCACAAGTTTCTGGTATTCTTGGAACAGTTTATGGTGGAACTGGTAAAGCGCTGAACGGTTTAACTGTAGGTAGTGTTTTATACGCTGATTCATCAACTTCTTTTGCAGCGTTGTCTCCAGGAACAAGTAATTACGTTTTAGCTACTCAAGGCAATGGCTCTCCTCCTTATTGGAAGGTTGATGATTCTGGTGCTGGTAGTGTAGGTAATGGAACTACATATGGTTTCACTTATTATAGTGGATTAAATACAGTTACTTCTGGAACTGCTTTTTCTTACATTGTTGGTCCTAGTGCTGGCGGTACAGGCGGAACGATTGTTTTAACATCAAGTACAATGGCATTGATTGGTGCTACAATTACTGCCGGTACTTGGGCGGGTAGTGCTGTTACTGCTAAATATGGTGGAACTGGTTTAAATGCTATCTCTGCTGGTCAGTTAATATATGGCTCCGGAACAGACGCATATACTGCTTTGAATCACCCAGGAGCTGGATATGCTTTGACTTCTGTGGGTTCAACAGTTGCATGGCAAACAGTATCTTCTTTAATTGTTGCTTCTGCAGGTTGGGCTATTACTGCTGGTAGTGCAACTACCACTGCAAATATATATGGCGGTGGAGCTGGCTCCATTCCATTCAACACTGGCGCTAATGCTACTGCTTTCTTAACTCACTCTGGTGCTGGGGGCTCTATTTTAGTTACATTAGGAACTACTGGTGTTGGTTGGACAAATGGAAGTAATCTTTCTGTTGGCATTTCCACTAATATTGGCGGTGGTGGAGCTGGCTCCATTCCATTCAACACTGCTTCTAGTACTACTACTTTCTTAACCCACTCTGGTTCAGCTACATCAGTTTTAGTCACCACTGCTAGTGGTATAGCTTGGACAACTCAAAACTCTTTATTTGTTGGTAGCGCTAGTACTGCTGCTCAAACTGTTGTAGTTGATGACACTTCATCATCAAGTTCTCAATATATTACATGGGTTGGTGGATCTTCAGGTAATCAAGCTCAAAAAGTAACATCTTCTAAACTTACATTTGTTCCTAGCACTGGTGTATTATCAGCAACATCTTTTTCAGGCTCAGGGGCTAATTTAACTAGTGTTGTTAACTCTTTAAGCGCTGGCAATACTTATCTTTTAGTTTCAGCTTCAACTGGAGCTATTAATGTTGCTAATATTGGAGTTCAAACATTAGCTGGTACTGCTAATCAAGTTTTGGTTAATCTTACAAGTGGTAGTGCTACAACAGGCGCTATTACTTTAACATTGCCTCAAGATATAGGCACTTCAAGCTCACCATCGTTTGCCAATATCTCCCTTACAACAGGTACAACTTCTACTCTTGCTACAGTAGGTAGCTCACCTACAAGTATCGTTAATAAACAATATGTTGATAACTTAGCTTCAGGTTTAGATATTCATGCTTCTGTAAGAGCTTTACAGTTTTCTGCTATTGGAGCAAGCTACATTCAACCATCAACAGGTTCTGGAGTTGGCGCATCTTTATGGTCAACTTCATTTGGTGCATTCCCAAGCATAGATGGTGTTAGTTTTGTTGCTACAGGCTCTACACAAAGAATCCTTATTGCTGGTGGTGCTACAGGTAAGACAAACTATGGTGGTTCAAACACTTGGGGAACTCCTACAAACTTAAACACAACAGCAAGTATAGCAAACGGTATTTATTATCTTCTTGATAAGGGAAGTGCAGGTTCTAACTGGATTCTTGTTAGAGCAACCGATACTGATGAAAATACAGAGCTTACCGCTGGTGCATTTACATTTATTGAAGAAGGAACAATATATGCAGATACTGGCTGGGTTTGTACAAATGACACCACAAATAATGGTCCTATACAGTTTGGATTGGATAATGCTACTACAGGTGCAATAAACTTCTCGCAGTTTACAGGTGCTTCTGCATTTAATGTTGGCCAAGGTTTAGTTAAAAATGTAAATACTATTGGTGTTAAAGCTAACATTGACTGGTATGGACCTTTAAGCAATTTAACAACTGGTAGTGGTTCAGGATATTCATCATTCACTATTGGTGGTGTTGCATCAGGGACTGCTGGTACGAGTTTCTCTGTATCTTTAAGAGTAGGCACAGCCACTACTTATGGTTCTGGAACAGCAGTTATTGCATTAAATGAAACTGGTTTTTCAATGATTGGTGGTACGAACAATACCAAAACTCTTACAATCACTGGAGATATTTCTTTACCATCGCCAACACAATATGGTGTTGCATATGGTGGAGCTAACAATGCTATAGCATTTGTGACCAATGGTCAGGCTTCTTCTGGATCTTCTGTTTTGACTCAAGCAAATGGCAGTAATCCAGTGTATTTGGCACAATCTCAGTTAGCTGTTGGTATTTCAACTAATATTGGCGGTGGTGGAGCTGGCTCCATTCCATTCAACACTGCTTCTTCAACCACTACTTTCTTAACTCACTCTGGTTCAGCAACATCAGTTTTAGTTACCACTACTTCTGGTATAGCTTGGACCACTCAAAACTCATTGTTTGTAGGAAGTGCTACTACTGCTGCTAATATAGGCGGCGGTGGAGCTGGCTCCATTCCATTCAACACTGGCGCTAATGCTACTGCTTTCTTAACTCACTCTGGTTCAGCAACATCAGTTTTAGTTACCACTACTTCTGGTATAGCTTGGACAACTCAAAACTCATTGTTTGTAGCATATGCTGGCGGAGCCGGTACTGTAGCAAATATATATGGTGGTGGAGCTGGTTCCATCGTATACAACAGTGGCTCTAATGCTACTACTTTCTTAAGCCACTCTGGTGCTGCTTCATCAGTTTTATTAACAACTGCTTCTGGTTTAACTTGGACTACTCAAAGCAATTTATCAGTAGGAAGCGCCACCAATGCTGCACAACTTAACATAGCATCAGCTACAGGTGTTGGAGTTTCTTACTTGCTGTTTGGTGGTGGCTCATCAGGAAACCAACCAGTATATTCTGCAGTTGGCATCACAGTTATGGCTCAGGACAGTATCCTGTATGCTAACAGATTAGTAGCATCTGGCTCGACTGTTTCTACATCTACTTCAACTGGCGCTTTGATTGTTGGAGGTGGTGTAGGTATTGGTGGTTCTTTATGGACTAATACAAATAATTTTTCATCTATCTCTGGTCTTGGTATTATAAGTGGTATTGTTACTTCTGGTACATGGGCTGGAAATGCAGTCACTTTACTTTATGGTGGTACTAATAATACCGTTTCAGGCTCAGGACATTCTGATAAACTCGCTGTTTATAATAGTACTGGAACAGCTATTACATCATATGCTTTGTCTCAAAATTATATTGTAGTTGGTGCAACTGGTGGTACATATGCTGGGTTAGCATCAACTCTATTACCGATAGCAGCTATTTCAAGTGTGCCTCCAGCTAAACCAGGTGGTGCAATTGGTAATACTCAGGCTGGTCAACTTTGGTGGGATAGTACTTATGGTGTGCTTAAAATCTACTATGCTGACACTGACACTTCTCAATGGGTTGATGCTACTCCAGTATTAGGATCATCTGGTGGTGGTTCATCTACAAAGCGTTCTTATGTTATGACATTTGGCGCTGGTTTCACTCCATCAACTGGTGAAGATACAGTTCAAATCCAAATACCATACGCTCCTGATAATACTTCTAAATATTACTATATTAAGAGATTAGATTACAGAAATGAAACAGTTGCTGGAGGAACAGGAGTATCATTCTATATCGAAAGATTTACAGGTGGGAATCTAGCATTTAACGCAGTTTCATCAGGCAATAGGATACAAACTGCTGGTGCAGGAGCCGCTTCATCATTTGTTGTAGGTCCTGCAGCATATACAACTTCTTACACATTAGCTTCTTCAGGTGCAAGTTTTGTATCATCATCAGGTGTTGCTGCATCTATTATATCAGGTGATTATTTAAGATTAAACTTCACTTCTATAGTATCAGCTGCTACATTGTCTGTATCTATGGTAATAGAAGAACAATAAGACAAAACAAAAAAAACCTCCCAGAAATGGGAGGTTTTTTTATGATTGAAATATTTTAAACTGTTCTTAACTCAGCACCAGAAGTAAAAATAGCCCTTCTACTTGCCACTCCACTTGTAGTATAGTTGATTTCAATAATTATCTGATCAATTTTCACATTTGATCCAATAGCCCCACCGCTAGTAAAATTAATATTGGGCGAGATCATAACACCAAATGTAGATGCATTTACTTCAGCTGCTGTAAAAGTTGTTCCCCATAAATCTGAAGAAGATCCAAAAGATTCACTTAGGGTGTTCGTATCAGTAAGTCCCCAAGTCGCTCCTGCACTTTTATTACTTCCTACTGTATTTGTCCCGTCTTTTGTTAGATATATTGCATTATCAGTGATAGTTAATAACTCGCCACCTTCACTATTGTATCTTTCAAATTTAACAGTAATTCCATTAATTGTTGAACCTGCTGGTATAGAAGAACCTAGTTGTTTACAAACTAAGTAATTTACATAGCCGTTTTGTGAAAGCTGTTCTGATTGTGCAGAACCACCAGAATTTGACCATTGCAAAACAGCATATTGGTTGTTTGATGTTTGTGCATTTGAAGGATTTATCCATTGCCATGTATTTGAACTAGCAGTGAGTTCTCCAGCTCTTGCTAGTGTAGAAAAATTACTAAATTGAATATTTCCAGATTGTACTATTGCCATATTAAAGTCCTCTTTTAAACTATCTCTAGGTTAATTGTACAAGGTAACTAGAATAAGTACCTATATTCCTTAAAAAATATCAAGGTGAATTTTTATGCCACTTGACTTTCCATCTCCATCAGTATCTACCACTTACACAGACTCTACATCAGGTAATACATATACTTACGCTAATGGTTCTTGGTCTCTTACAAGTATTTTATCTGCAACAAAAGGTGGCACTGGTTTTGCATCTTATAATCAGGGAGATATTTTATTTGGGAATGCATCTGGAACTTTAAGTAAATTATCTGCTAGTACTGCCGGTTATGTTCTTTCAACAAATGGTAATGGAGCTGACCCTACTTGGATTTTGATGTCGGCTGGTGGTGGAGGTGCTGGAACTGTAGCAACTCCTGGAAGTGCTGGTAAGGTTTCATACTATGCTTCAACAGGCGCTTCAGTTAAAGATGCTACTGGTTTAGATTATGCAACTTCCACAAATATTCTAACTATTACAGCTCAAAATATATCAGACAATATATTACAGCTTAAGGGTGTTTCTTCATCACAAGCTGGAAGTGCATTAGTTTACAAAAAAGATGGTACTTCTGACTCTTTTGTAGTTGATAAAGATGGATATGTTTCTACAGGAGAGTGGAGAAGTACTGTTGTTTCACCGACATATGGTGGAACAGGTCAAGCTACATATACCGATGGTCAGTTACTTATAGGTAATTCTAGCGGGTCTACATTAACTAAATCAAACCTTACTGCTGGTATTGGTATTAGTATTGTAAACGGCAATGGATCTATTACAATAAATAATTTCAGACCTGTAATTTTAAATATGGCTTCAGGATTCACGCCAGTAGGAATTGGTACTGATTATAATATTTTAAGAGTGCCTGAAGGAAAAAATAATACAAGTGCAAGTTATAACATTAGAAAGGTAGTGATGGGTGTCGGTACTACTTCATCAGGTACAAGCACAGTAAGAGTAGAAAAAAGCATAGGACCACACACAAGCACTTCAGGTTTTAACTTGTCATCAACTGGTAGTACATGGAATGCTATGTCTGCTGATTTATCTTTACTTGGTGGTCTTGGTGAAACATCTTGGATCACCTTTACATCTGGATATGGAACAGCAGCAACCGGAGATAGAATTAGATTAAACTTTACCGCAGTTGATTCTACTCACGCTAACTTTATTGTTCAAGTGCTATTAGAAGAATATTAAAATGAAAACTTGCGTAGTTAGAAAAAGAATACCACCATATAATGGAACCGTTTCCATTAACATTTCTGATACAGTATACACTCCGCCAGGTTTTGGTATTCCTAAGTTTGCTTTATTTTTTTACACTAACGGAAGCGATAATGATACATATGATGAAAGTTCAACCAATAGAGTTGTAGGTGTTGGATATGTTGGCTTGTCAGCTGCTGATAATGCTACATATGTACAATTTACATCATTTTTGGGATATCTACACAATGAAGCTAATAATTCTTCAGTTAACAAAAGTGTTTCTGGGAATTCAAACGGTAGATTTGCTTATGAAATTAGATTAGACAGAAATGTTTTAAGGCAATTTACATTTATATCTTTTGATGTGGATAAGATGAATTACACTCTTTCGCATTCAAATACTACAACAAGCAATCTAGACTTAATATGTATTTTTTTTACTGGCAATGATGTGCAAGCAAATGTTGGTTTTTTGCCTTTAGGGCTTACTAATGGCACAACTGCCTCTGTAACTGGTTTGACCTTCCAACCAGATTTAATTCTTGCTTCTGGAGCAGGATTTGGAACTAACGCAAATGGTAATGATGGGAAATTGAGCTTTGGTTGTGCAACTAGGTTTGGCTCTATCAAAAATAGTTCATCAGCATTTAGAATGAGGAATAGTATAAACGTAAGTGTAGGCACAACAGTAAGTGAATACTTTAGTGATAACAGATGTTTTTCGATTTTTAGCAATGTAACCGCAACTGCTATTGCAACTGCCGATGTAACTGCTTTTAATAATGATGGATTTACAGTTACTTCAAGATCAACATTTACAAGTGGTTCTACCAACCGGATGTTATACATGGCAATCAAAGGGCCGTCTTCCAACATATTTGATTTGCAAAATTTCACATCATCTACATCTACTGGCATTTCTGGTATTGCAACAAGTGATTTTATTCCATCTTTAGTGCTTGGAGCTTTGGGTACTGTAACAACAATAAATACAGAGACAACCTCTAACGATTCAACGGGTATTTCTTTTTTTGCAGCAAAATCATTAACTCCAAAAAGCAATTATGGTTTAGGAACGATGTCTGTAACAAGTGGATTGACTGCGGTCTCTGGCGCTGGAACTGCTTTTTCTTCTTTAAATCCTGGAGATGTTATTTACAATAGTGTCAATACGTCAATAGGTACAATTTCATCAGCCTCTACCAATACGAGTTTAACAATATCTTCAGGAGCTTCAGCAACAATGTCATCTGAAACATATTCTATTATTCCATTTGGTCAGTTTTCAGTAAGTATTGGTTCTTCTAACAACGCAAATACAACTATAGTTTACTCAGCCATAAATACAAATCCATTTTTTGTTGCTTCATATGGTTCTGCCGCAACTCCAACAACTCTAATTAAAGGCAAGGTTAATAATTTTGATTCTTATACAGGATTTAAAATTAATTACGATACTGCAAATGCCACAGCAAGAAAAGGTTGGTTTTTATCATTTAAAGATAATGAGAACAGAAGAAGAGACTCAAATTAAAAAGATATTTATAAGTACACAAAGAATAAAGAAATGGACATCTTCCCCCTTCGGTCTAATTAATGGCAGCAATTAATTTCCCTTCATCACCCGGTACAGGAACTACTTACTCACAAAATGGTAAGGAGTGGATTTTTGACGGTGTTGCTTGGAAGTCTCAATCAAGAATAATACTAGATTCTCAAGTTTCTGGAAAGCTTGCAACAATAAATGGTGGTACTGGATTAACATCAGTAGGCACAGCAAATTCTTTATTAGGAGTTGTCGGTGCTGGAACAACTTTAGAATATAAATCTCTTACTGCTGGATCTGGCGTTACAATCACTTATTCTGCAGGAAACATATCTTTTGCAGCTACAAACGCTGGAATTATTGGTGGTTCAGGCACAACTGGCACTATAGCTTTATTTAATAGCAGCTCATCTATTTCTGATTCTTTAATTACACAATCAGGAACAATGGTGCAAGTGTCTGGAAATTTTAAAGCTCTCACAAAAAGCTTTAAAATTCCTCACCCATTAGACCCTGTTAATAAAATCCTAGAACATGGCTCTTTAGAAGGACCTGAACACGGTGCTTATCAAAGAGGAACTGCTCAAGGTATTGGAGACGTTAAAGTTAATTTACCTGATTATTGGGAAGCACTTGTTGAAAAAGAATACAATATTATCTTAACTTCAAGGGGAAATTATAATTTATATATTAAAGAGCAAAAATTAGATTATTTTATTATTGCAAAAGTAAATATAGAGGAGCAACTTATTAATTCTGAAACTAAGTTTGATTATTTGTGTATTGGTGAAAGAAAAGATTTCAAAATTCAAGTTGTTCAAAACAAAAATTAGTTCTAAACATAAGGGAATAAAAAGAAAACATAAGAAATATATAACAAGAATGTTTTTTTTGGTAGGAGTAAAATATGGCCACTCAAGATGATTTTCAAAAAAAGGTGTTAGACGTCTTAAAGAAAAATTTAAAAGCAGTAGATTTATCAGACAAAAAACCTGAAGTAGAACCTGAAGTACAACCTGAAGTACAACCTGAAGTAAAACCTGAAGTAAAACCTGAAGTAAAACCTGTTGTAGAACCTAGAGTTCTCATGACATCTTCGGATTTTACTGCTTATGGATTCCCAGCTGCGCCTGGCCCAACTTCTGGTGGTAATAAAGATATTCTTATTCTTCCTGGTTTTGGTGGTGCTGCTGCTACCTCTGCATCTCAAATCAACTTCTACTGGAATTCACCTGCCATTCCTGATACTACAGGTACAGGTGCAAGCATACGTACTACCATCTTCAATTATGCAACTAGTACTACGAATCCTGTTCTTGTAGTTGGCGGTTATAATGGTACTGTTAACTTACTTCCAGCAGCTACCTATGGTGGTGGTTCTGGTACTACTGCAAGAATTTGGATAGACCCATTCCTTGCTAGAATTGATTTAGATTATGTTGGATTTAACTCTGGTGTTGCTGATACAAACGTAGCTGGTGTTCTTTTTTACGATTCAACCCTCAATGTATTTAAGGGCGGTGTGGGATCTGGCTCTGGTAAGACTATTGCGTTTACATCAGATATTCCTGCTACATCTGGATTAGCAACCACTGCTACTAACATTTATTTAGCTGCAGGCGCTAATAATTCGTCACACTATCTGACTTTCTCTCTTAATGCAACTGGCTCTGGTGTAGGTTTATCTTCAGATACTGACCTGACTTATAATCCATCTTCTAACACACTTGTATACTCTAACGCTACAGTTTCTGGAACAATTAACTCGACCACAATTCCTACAAGCAAAACACTTGTAGTTACAACAGATAAATTAAGTGTACATGCTGCTACTTCTTCATCAGAATTAGCTGGTGTTATATCTGATGAAACTGGAAGTGGATCCTTAGTATTTGCAACTTCTCCAACCCTTGTCACTCCAGCTTTAGGAACTCCATCTTCAGGTACTCTTACGAGCTGTACTGGGCTTCCAATTTCCACTGGTGTATCTGGTTTAGCAGCTGGAGTTGCTGCATTCTTAGCTACTCCATCATCTGCTAACTTAATTACTGCAGTTACTGACGAAACTGGAAGTGGACTTTTAGTATTTGCAACTTCCCCTACTCTTACAACTCCGTTGTTGGGAACTCCAACTTCAGGTACTCTTACTAACTGTACTGGTCTTCCTATTTCAACTGGTGTTTCTGGTACAGGTGCTGGAGTTACTGCATTCTTAATTA
>Ga0209086_10002209_pt1 | contig 15336 bp, 18 predicted proteins | sample M_130207_XF_Meta_FD_187312 | JGI IMG/M metagenome (GOLD analysis project Ga0209086, IMG submission 187312) | Freshwater microbial communities from Lake Montjoie, Canada to study carbon cycling - M_130207_XF_MetaG (SPAdes) (version 2) | ecosystem: Environmental > Aquatic > Freshwater > Lake... | reverse complement strand
CTTTGCTTCGGCCTTGGTGGTGAGTTCGACCGGCAGCTTGAACTTCACCGAGTCGATCTTGCAGAGGCCCCCTTTGCCCTCGCGGCAGTGACGTAGGGTGCGTGGAGTCTTCGGAACGCACCGGCTTGAACGATGTCGATAGGGTGCGTTTCGAAGACTCCACGCACCCTACTGAGTAAGTCAATGCTTGATGTCGTTACAGCTAGGTGGGCAGGGTGGCCCACCCTGAAGCTTTGTGAACGGCGTGGAGCTTGTCCTTGACTGTCGTGTCACCCTGCCATCGAGGACTCTGGACGTGCCACCCGACCGGTTGGTTCGACTCGGGGGCGACGCTCATGTCGCCCAGTTTTCGACGGTCACATCCCTGATCGCCGACAGGTCCGAATCCTTTGAGACGATGACGCAGTTGGGCAGGGTTCGGGCGATGGCTCCGATTTGGATGTCGATTTGTTGCATGGGACGGCCAGCCCGTCGCAACTCCATGAAGATTCGTCCGTATTCGGCAGCCGCTTCAGCGGTGTACGGCCAAATCGACAATTGCGACAAAGCACGCCGCAGGCTCACCACATTCGGTTCCCGGTGAAGACTCCCTTCGACGCCACTCCAGAGTTCACCGAGCACGGGGATGCAGATTCCGATGCGGTGCCCCAGCAGGCGTGCCTCTTTGGCGCGGGCGCGAACGCCCCGTCGATCGTCCTGAAAATCCTGCGCAATTCCCGTATCGAGCAGATAACGGCGGATCACGATGCTCCTCCGAGATTCATCTGCTGCCGAACGGCTTCAATGTTGAAACGGCGATGTTCCTCGCGATACCGATCCCTCTCGGCACGCTCGTCGTCGCTCAGTAGGAGTGGCTCAATCGTGTCCACCCACGCCACCCAAGCGGCAATCGAATCGGCGTCGTCCTGCCACTCGGACTCATCCAACCCGATCTTCTCCACGGTTCCCAGCGGCTCGACGTTCAGCTCGCTGCCATCGGGCCAATCCACCGGCTCCGAGGGCAGAATCCGACCGTTGGTCCAAATGGCTCTGATGGCATTCATGGTGAATCTCCTTTCCCGACCTTCATACGGCGCGGCAGGGTGGCTCGTAGATCAGGCGGCCTGGGTTTCGACGTATTCGCAAATGGTCGTCGGCGGAGGAATCGGCAGTCCGTCCTGAAGCAGGCCCTCGATATGGAAGTCGATGGCTTCACGAATCAGTGTTTCCACTTCCTCCAGAGTTTCCGCCATCGCCACGCAGCCCGGCAGGTCGGGAACGGTCGCTCCGTAGCTGGTGGGGCCTCTTTCAATCATGACGGCATATTTCACGGGGAACCTCACTTCAAACCGGCTTGCTTCAAAATGCTGTTCAAGGTTCCGGGCGGAACGTCCACGGAGGGTTTCCCCGCGATAGTCACTTTGCCCGGCTTGGTGGGATGCTTGTACTGTCGGTGACTTCCTCGCGTCGCCACCAGTTGCCAGCCGTCGGATTCTATCAGATGGATGACCTCGCTGACTTTCATGGCGGCAGTTCTTTACATCCGGCGCGGCGACTCAGGTTGGCGAGGCAAACTTCCGAAGTCTTCGGAGATTTTGGAAGTTTTTGGTGTGGTTCAGCTCGGTGTCGGGTTCGATGAACCCGTGCCTCACGTCGCGACGTGCGTGATGTGATTGCTTTCCGTGCCGTCGCCTTGGGAGTTGTGGCCGACGAGCCAGAATTCGTAGGTGACGCCGGGGGTGAGGGGGCTGAGGTCTGTGACGGAGACCGTGGTGGTGGATGAGGTACCGCAGACTTCGGCGATGCCGCCTGCGGGTTGGCGGATGGCTCGCAGAGTGGTGGCGTGGTCGGGCAGGGCGGGGAGAGTCAGGGTGAGGGCGGTGGCGTCGAATGTGGCGGTGCCAGCGGCGGCGGGTTTTGGGGCGGCGGCGGCATCACCTGCGTCACGGCGAGGCTGGCGGCCGATGTTGGCCAACTCGGGCGTCTGGTCCAGATCGTTGCTGGCCGCACAGTAGAAGAAGCGGACGCGGCTGTTGAGGGTCGTCAACAACTCGAGCGCCGTGTTTCGGGCGGCGGTCGTGGCCTGGGAGGCTCCTCCCGTGGCGGTCGGTTGGTTGGTGTTAAGATGGCCAGTTGCGTGGTGATGAGGGCCAGCAGTGCGGCGGGATACCGATGTGCCGCGTTGGCAATCGTGGGAGTGGCGGCGATCGCTTCGTTGGCCATCGACTCGATCCGCGCGTCGGTGAAGACGCCGATCTGACCGCTTTCCCAACCATACGAGGTCAGCACGGCCAGTCGCTCACCATCGTTGATCTGGTACGAGCCGAGGCCCTGCACAAAGTTGTAGCCGTCGCGTAGCAGCGACTTGAGCAGGTCGAGGGCGGTGCGGAGATTGAACGCCGCCAAGGCTCGCCCCCCGTCCGATTGCAGCGTGGACGAGTCCTTCGACTTCAGGTCGGTCAGTGCCGTGTCGAGCGCCGTCCGCAGCGGGGCGGGCAATTTGAAGGGATCGGCGGCGATTCGTGCGTCATCGACTGACTGTGTCAGTTCCGCAAATTCAATCTGTTCCAAACTGATCTGTGTTGCCATGCGACGAGTCTCCTGGAAGTGTTTTGAGGGGAAACGAGATGTGTCGCAAAACGGTACTGCTGACGGTCGAGGAGTTCAATGGCCAATCCTCGATGGCAGGGCCAATGCCTTATGGGACGGGGCCGCAATAACTTCCCGAGTGTGGCTGGGGTCGGCGCTTCGCGGCCCCCAGCGAAGCGGGATTCACCCCCAATCTGGGGGCGGCGAAGCGCCGACCCCAGCCACACAAGTTTGAGTTCGGGAAGTTATTGCGGCCCAGCTCCTATAGAAGCTGGGCAGGCTGTAGGGTGGGTCGAGTCTTCGAGGCCCACCGTAAGTCGTTTGGTAGTCGGTTGGCCTCGAAGACTCCTCCTGAGGAACAGACCTCTGCTTGCCTTCTCTGTGCCTCTGTGCCTCTGTGCCTCTGTGACTCGGTGGTTCAATCCTCTTGCTTGCTGGAACGTCATCGAAGCAGGTTTACCACAGAGACTCAGAGGCACAGAGAAGGCGAACTGAGAGAAGAGCATGGACGGGGGATCTAGGCCAATCTGCCTACCGTTCCTCACTCACGAGTGTCCCCCACGGGAACGGAATAACTACTTTGAAACAGGCGATGGCCCTGCCAATCCTCCTTCACTTGTGTGTCAGGATTTGGTCTCTGGTGGCCCAAACTCGCGGCCCCGTTCCTCACAACGTGTCATCGGGTTCTGACTGTCGCTCTGAAATCAAACCGAGCAGTCGAAGTTTCGATCGCAATGTCATGCGGGAGATGCCGAGACGTTCCGCCGCTTGGACTTGATTGCCGCTAACGAAGCTCATCACTTCTTGCAGCAAGATGCGATCGATCTCGTGTCCGATGTGACGGTAGAGATCGGGTTGGTTCTCTTGCAGGAGGCGTCTCACCTCGCGAACCAGATCGAACGACGAGGTGGTATTGGAAGGAACATCAGCCTCGCCTCCGCGCCCTGTTGCCGCGTCCGTTCCGAGCAGTCCGGCCTCTTCGGGAAGGTCCAGCGGCAGAGCCGAATGAGTCCGCACCGCGAGACAGCTTTGAGGGAGGGAATCGGGCGTTAGAGTCGCGCCCGTCGTGTGGACCATCGCGTACTTGATGGCGCTTTGGAACTCGCGGATGTTGCCGGGCCAGTCGTGTTGTTGCAGGAGTTGGATCGCGTCGGGTGAGGCGCTGGCGACGGTCTTGTTCATCTCGACATTGAACAGGCGCAGGAAGTGTTCGAGCAGCAGCGGGATGTCGTCGCGGCGGTCTCGCAGCGGCGGGAGTTGGATGGTGAAGCCGTTCAAGCGATAGAGCAGGTCCTGGCGGAAGCGACCTTCGGCGACATCCTTGTTCAGATCGCGGTTGGTCGCGGCGATGATCCTCACGTCGGTCTTCACGGTCGCGTTGCCGCCGATTCGCTCGAACTGCTGCTCTTGCAGGAGACGCAGCGCCTTGGCCTGTGTCGCGGGACTCATGTCGCCGATCTCGTCGAGGAAGATCGTGCCGCCATTAACCTGTTCAAACTTGCCGATGCGCCGCTGGTCGGCACCGGTGAACGCACCTCGTTCGTGCCCGAACAGCTCGCTCTCAAGGATTGTTTCGGGAAGTGCGGCACAGTTGATGGCCAGGAACGGCTGCTGGCTGCGCTTGCTGTAGTGATAGAGTGCCCGCGCGACGAGTTCCTTCCCCGTCCCGCTCTCACCGAGAATCAGTACGGTCGAATCCTGCGGGGCGATGCGGCCGATGTCCTTGTAGACCTCTTGCATCACCGGTGAGAGACCGATGATCCGGTCGGCGGCGAGGTCATCGGGATCGGTCTCCGCCAGCACAGCCGGGACGCGACTGAGCCGACTGACTTCGAGGGCTTTCGCCAGCACTTCCTTCAGCCGTTTGAAGTCCACGGGTTTGACGAGGTACTCGTACGCCCCGCGCCGCATCGCCTCGATGGCCGTTTCGGTCCGAGCGAATGCCGTCATGATGATGACCGGCAATCGCGGATCGATCTGCCGAATCTTGTCGTACGCATCGAGGCCCGACTGATCGGGCAGCCGCACGTCGAGCATGACCACATCGGGCCGTTTCTGTTTGACGAGATCAATCCCCTCGCGCGCCGTCCCCGCCGAAATCACCTTCAGCGTCGGCGACGACAACGTCTCCTTCAACGAGAAGACAATGTTCGGCTCATCATCAACAACCAGCAGCGTGAAGATGGACATGGGCATGAGGGAAGCCGGGTGATTTCAAATTGACATGAACGACAGAATTACGAGTCAGGTGAGCCGGGCGGCGTCAGCCCCCGGACTCTTCGCGGTGATCTCAAGAGTCCGGGGGCTGACGCCGCCCGGCTCACCTCGATTCCAATAACCTGCCTCACAGTGATTGATTCGCCATGACTTACACCTGTTGCGGCGGCAGGTAGATTGCAAAGACCGCTCCGCCTTGTGGCGAGTTGCTTGCTGTGATCTGGCCACCGTGAGCTTCCACGATGCGGTGGCAGATGGACAGGCCGAGACCTGTTCCAGTCTCCTTCGTGCTGATGAACGGTTCGAAGATGCGGTCGAGAACATGTGTCGGCAGTCCCGGTCCAGTGTCGCGGATTGAAATCAACGCCCACCTCGCGACCCAAGCCGTCGGTGACGGATCGAGTGCGCCGGGTGGGCGAGAATGCGAGAGACTCACGAACACCTGGCCTCCTTCCGGCAGTGCGTCGAAGGCGTTCAGCAACAGGTTGAGCAGCACTTGCCTCAACTGCACCGAGTCCGCTTCGATCAGCAGTGGCTCGGAAGTGAGGTTGCTTTGGATTTGAATCTGTTGTCGTTCGGCGCGGGCCGAGACAAGTTCGATCGTCTGTTCGATGGCCTCGCGCGCATCGAGCTGCCTCTTTTCGAGTTTGGGTGGCCGGGCGAAGTCGAGGAAGTCTTGGATCGACTTCTCCAAGCGACCGATCTCCTGTTCGACGACCTTCAGTTGCTGGCCGTGTAACCCGTGGCCGTCGTCTCGTTCGACCGCCGCCTGCACCAGCATCTTCATCGGCATCAGCGGGTTTCTCAGTTCGTGAGCCATCCCCGCCGCGAGTTGTCCCACAGCGGCAAGCTGCTCACTGCGCAGCACCTCCAACTCGCGTTGTTGCAACCGCTCGACAACCGTGGCGATGTGGTTCTCCATCTCTTGAAGTCCCGCCTCGAGTTCGCGGAAGCCGCCACTGCGAGAAATCTTTACGGGGCCAATGACATCTTGGAGTCGTCCGGCTGCACCGCGCACACTCACATCGAGTTGCACAATCGACTGGCTGACGCCACGTGCAATGAGCAACCCTGTCACCAGACCGGCGGCGCTGCCGAAAACGCCCAACAGCAAAAACGCCTGTCTCAATTGCTCGGTCGTGTGACGATTGGCCTCGTTGGTTCGATCAACGACATCGCGGTTGAGCATCAAGTATTCGTCCGCCGGATCAACGACATGGGTGATCTCCTCCAGCAAGCGGTCGATATCTTGATCGGTCTCGCCCACGTTTCCTGTTTGTTGCACATCGAAGTCGTCGAAGTGGGTTCTGAATTGTTGCCACCCTTGTTCGATGACTTCGATTGCAGTGTGCTCGGGGGGCGTGCGAGCAAGCCCCTTCGCGCGAGCGATGTGTTGCAACGCGGCTTCACGCAACTTGCGGACTTCGATGAGATGCCGCTTATCGTTGCTCCGGCCGTATTGCTGAAGCTGATGCCGAATCTCGCGCATCTCGATGTACAAGTCTTGTGCGGCGATCATCCCATGCACTTCTTGAGCGATCAGCTCCGAACTGTTGATCTGCTGTTGATGCACATTCCATGCAGCAACGATTCCCAACGCCAGCAGCAAGCCACTGATCACGATAGTCGGCGCGGCGATCTTGAGGACGAATTGGCGGTTCATGGTGGGTGAGCGTAGCCCATCAATCACACGCCGCACAGACTGTTCGACCCGCAGGGCATTTCGTTTATGGCACGAAAGTCCTGTGTTCCTCGTCAGCTTTCATGTTGTTGCCGCTCATTGAAGGTGATCGTCGTCTTCGGATCTCAAGTCGCCTGCGGATCAAATTGCGAACGCCCATGGCATGTTGCTTGCTGACACCTCGCCACTTGTCATCGCCCTGGCACATGCTGCGGGTTCATAATGTGAGAGCCATTGGGCTTATCACTCCGCTGACCTTACACATCTCAACCGGCTGTTCGGAGGGTTCAAAATGCCGAGAAGATCGCGTCGTACCATCTGGTCATCACTCAATCCTGGTGCGAGACTGTCCTTCATTTTGGCCGCAGCCGTCTTTGCTGCCGCAGTCGCCGGTTTGGCAATCAATCACACGCTGTCTAATGGAATGGCTGTCTTGGGAATGACTGGCATCGGCCTGTTCTACATGGGGATTGGAGTACTCAATCTTGGCTGGACAGATTCGTGTTGCAAGCCAGCGACGATGGAATGGCGCAGTGATGAAACCGATGTGATGCAACAAATGCTCCCTCAAAATGAAACCTACTCCACTCAAAGGACAGAGGAACATCAGCAGAGAACAAGTCCTTCAAACGGCGCGTGAATGTGCCCCTGCGGTTCATCACGTGGAATGAATGATCGGGCTGCACAGAGAGGATTCAACAAGGTGCCACAGCCGCTTCGACATTGTGTCGAGGCGGCTGTGGCATTTTTGTTGGGTCGGCATCAGGAGGACCTCTTTCGGCGTTTTCTTGTCCACGCATTGGCCAATGTCTTGGCCAAAAGTTGGCCTTCTGCCATCGTTCCTTGGTTCTCACTCCATGGGAGGCAAGCGCGTGAGAACTACTCGCAAATTGGCCTTTGCGTCATTCGCGAATCCTTCGGAAGGCCGAACTCATTGCAGACTCACGCTGTTTCGGCAGTCACATCGCAGTCGAGTCGCAGTGGCGATCAGAATCAATTGGCCCATGTCACTCACGCGGCACGGAACCTGCCTTGTGACCCTTGCGGCACACTCTGCCCGCGACAGATCGCGAGCTTCTCCAACGCAAGGACAAGAATTATGGCTGAAGGCGTAAACACTCCCATTGAGAAACCTCAGAACGGCATCGCCGGGCTGAAGCACATTCGACAGGACATCTTGTCGGGGATTGTGGTTTCTCTCGTCTCGTTACCACTCTCCTCGGGGATCGCGATCGCCTCGGGAGTCCCGCCGATTTACGGGTTGATCTCGGCGGTCATTGCGGGATTCATTTTCCCGCTCATCGGTGGAGCCTATCTGACAATCGCCGGTCCCGCTGCGGGACTCGCCCCTGCGGTCATGGCTGTGATGATTTCGTTGGGAGGTGCGGGTGACGCGGAGCATTTGGGGGCGGGCTATCACTATCTGTTGGTGGTGATCTTCATGGTCGGTTGCATCCAAGTCGTGTTGAGTCTGCTCAAGCTCGCCCGGTTTGCCGCGATCATTCCGGTGACGGTAGTCGAGGGGATGCTGGCTTCGATCGGACTGATGATCATCGTCAAGCAGGTTCCAATGCTGTTCGGCTTCACGGGCAAGGTGCATGCGCACGAGTTCATGGAGTTTGTGACCGGTGCTCCCGAATACGCACAGCACATGACTCCCGCCGTCTTCGGTGTTGGACTCGCAAGCCTCGTTCTGCTGTTCACATTGGGAGCCTTCAAGAATGTGAAGGCCCTGCAAGTGATCCCGCCACAACTCGTGGCGGTGGTCTTCGGCGTGATCCTCGGTCAATTCGCGCACCTCGGCGATTTGGGGAACGGCTTCCTCATCAAGCTCCCCGACAATCCGTTCTCAGGAATTCACACTCCCGATTTCGGTGCGCTGCTGGCTCGATCGGACTTGTGGTACGCCGCCGTGATGGGCGTCATCATGCTGACCATGATCGATGGTGTGGAGTCTCTCGCCACAGCAATGGCTATCGACCGCATCGACCCGTTTCATCGCAAGTCGGACCCCAACCGCGTGCTGTTGGCGATGGGGATTTGCAATGTCGCTTCGAGTCTTGTCGGCGGTCTCACGATCATCCCCGGCGGAGTGAAGAGCAAAGCCAACGTTGCCTCGGGTGGTCGCACGCTGTGGGCCAACTTTACGAATGCCGTTTGCCTCGTCGTCTATCTGCTCGTCGGTGCTGCCTGGATCAACATGATCCCCAAATGCGTGCTCGCCGCAGTACTGATCTATACCGGTTGGAAGATGTGCGAACCGCTGATCTGGCGTCACATGGCCCACATCGGTCGTGAGCAACTCGTGATCTACTCGTTTACCATCGCCACCACACTGTTGACGGACCTGTTGATCGGCATCGGCGTCGGTGTCGCTGCGAACTTTGTCCTGAACTATTTGATGTGCCGTCACTCGGTCAATTCGATGGGAGCAATTCGTCCGCAAGGAGTCACGCTTTCTGGGAGCGTGCGAGACTTCTTCCGCAATCCCGTTTCCGAGCGTGAATACATCGACGGTGTTTACCACCTCTACCTCGACAAGCCACTCGTCTGCTTCAACACGATGCAACTGTCCGAGGAACTCGAAGAAATCCCTGCCGATGTCAAAGCGATTCGCGTTCATCTCAGCGAACGAGTGACCGTGATTGACCACACATCGAGCGAAAACCTGATGCACGTCATCCGGGAATACTCGCACTCCAACGTCCCCGTGGAACTCGTTGGCTTGGAACGCATGGAGCGTCTCTCGCAGTACGAAGGCTGCACTCGAGTCGCCACCGGCGATGCGGCTCCGCAAGCCGCGTAAGAACCTCTTCCTAAGCTCACTCCTCGCCCCGACTCTGTGGGAAGAGGGCCGGGGGTGAGGGGTTCTTGGACCGACTTTAAGCTTGAGTCCAACGTCCCTCCTGCTCAATCCCACGGGCGCACGGAACCCGTCGAGTGCGCACGGTGACTGCTAGCCCGCAATGTGAACTTCCAATTCTGCACCCCAAATCAACACACGAAAGAACACGATCATGTCTCATGAACCAACAATGTCCGCTGTTATCGCTGCCCCACGCCCCCTTTCTTTTGATCCCGTTGCACTGAGCTGCTTAGCCGTGTCGTCATGTGCCTTCGCCCTGTCGCTGGTCGGGCTGGCGAGCAGCCACTTCCCGGCGACAGGGATGGCCGTGGTGGGGACGTTCTATCTGGCCGTGGGAGTCGTCTACTACCTCAGCAAGGAGAAGCAAACTCAGTTTGCCAGTGTCGCGGGTGCCGACTTCGGTGAGACCGATTTCGCCGGGGGTGACATTCGCGCCGCAGCACACGATCTGGCTGAGGTCGCCCATGACCTGAACGAAGTGGCACATGAAAATCTTGCCCGAGCCAATGCGTTCGCCAAGTCCGAAGTGGCTCTGCTCAACCCCGTGGCAAAGATGTGCTTCGCGGTGACGATCGGTGCCTTTGCGGCGGCCTTAGGAGGCGTGTTCGTCAACCAGTGGGTCTCAGGCTGGATGAATGCGGGGGGTATGGCATGCGTGGGCGTCTTCTATCTCGTGCTGGGTGTCGTCAATCTCGGCTCGAAGAACGGACACCCTACCGATGCGGAATCCATGTATCCCTGTGGGGAAGGCTACTCACTGCCACTGGCTCCGGTCACCGGCAGTATCCCGGTGGCCACGACCTGTCACAGAATTGAAGCCTCGTTCCAATTGCAGAAGGTAACGGACGAACTCGTGGATGCGAGATAGCCATTCCTGTTGGTAATGGAAGGACATTCGGCGCTCGGCCGGATGTTCTTTTTAGTACAACCGACCGTTGGGTTGGTTGAAACCTTCAAAGGCTGAAAGCAAATAGGAGTCATCGTGTTCAACACTCTCAACCAGACGGTCACTGTTAATGATCGATGTGGCTTGCACATGTTGGCCGCCCAGCAGATTGTCCAGTTGGCAACGCGATTCAAATCAAGTCTTACGATCAGCAACGAACGTCATCGTGCCAACGCGAAGAGTATTTTGGACTTGCTCATGCTGGCCGCGATCTGCGGTTCGACCCTCGATCTGCGAGCGTCAGGGGAAGATGCCGAAATGGCTCTCCGCGAAGTTGCCCAGATCATCAGTCCTGAAACGGAATTGAAATGATCTTCGGTTAATGACGTTCAAGAGCCTTTCCGGCTTGTAGGTTCTGTGTCGATAAGACAGCGGTGTGCGCTGAAGAATTTTCTAATCTGTCACGCGACTGGAACGGCGTCGCTCCTTTGCGGAAGTCAGGGAGGTCGTCACATGCAGATTCGCACCGACTCGCAACGAACCGTCAAGGTGGAAAACCCATTAGGGCTGCATCTGCGTGTCGCTCAAGAAATCGTGCTCGCGGCGCAAAAGTTTCATTCCACGCTGACGATTCAAAGTGGGTCGGTGTTGGCAGACGCCAAGAGCATCCTCAGTGTCCTCCTGCTTGGGGCCGTGCAGGGGGCCACCTTGGATCTTCACGCGACAGGCGTCGATGCCGAAGCGGCTCTCGCCGAGATCGCACATCTGATTGAAACGCCCTCTCAAACTGTACGTAAACGAGGAGCTTAATCATGAAACGACCTATTCGGTTGATCGCGATGTCCCTGACTTGCCTGCTTGTTTGTCAATCCGTTGGCGTCGCAGGCAGGTCTGGTCGAAGCAGTTCGATGCTGAAGAAATTTCAACAAGCTCAACAGCAACAATGGCAGGCCCAACAGAAGGCGGCACAGGAAGCTGCCGCTCGTCAGGCTGCGGTCGAGCAGCACAAGAAAGAGATGCACGCCAAAGCCTCAAAGGCGCGTCATGAAAAAGAGGCGCAGAACCGCCAGGAGATAGTAGACCGTCTCAAGGCCAAGCAGAATTCGACCTCATCGAACACCAAGTAACAACCCGTTGAACCGGGACTTCGTTGCCCTCGCGGTGAAGCAACTCAGGCGAGTACACGCGAGACATCACAGGGGGTGAGGTAGTGTGATCGCCTCACTGCGGCGGCTCGGTTTCTACCGCGTGCCGCTTCTTCGGCATGATCTCGGTGGCATGACACAGCGATCCGGCGAACGTGACTCCGAAGACGCCGTTACCAAGTTCGCGCACTGGGTTGATTCCCAGTGCGACCACGCGTCACTCTCAGGATCACCGTGCGACATCGCTGCCGAAGACGAGCAGGGTCAAGTCATCTGCGAGTGGCTTGTCTCCCGCGAAGGCCCGTACGGCCGTGAGGATCGCAGACTGGAGTTGTTCCAAGGGACAAGTGGCGTGCTCGATGATGAGTTGTCGGAGCCGTTCCATTCCGAACATTTCACCTGTGGGTGAGAACGCCTCGATCAGTCCGTCGGTGAACCACACCATCCGGTCATCGGTGGCAAGTCTCAATTCTTGCGGTTGATAAACCACGTCGTCCAGGATGCCGACCGGCATGGCCGTCGAAGCCAGCTCGCGGAATCCGCTCTGCGGGTTCCAAGCCAAGCCGGGAGGATGTCCGGCGTTGACATAGACCAACTGCCGCGTCTCGGGATGCCAGATCGCCACCAACACGGTGACAAACCGGCCGACCGGCAATAGCGAGACAAATCGCCGATTGACCTGCTGCAAAATGTCTTCGGGAGCGTGACTGTGGTCCGAGGCACACAACAGCAGCGCCTTCAACAGCGCTGCAGCCATCGCCGCGGGCACGCCGTGGCCAACGACATCGGCGACGACCAGCAGCCACGAACCATTCGCCAGCGGCAGGAGGTCGTAGTAGTCGCCCCCGATATCGTCAGCCGGTTGATAGTCGTGGCAAACGGCCAATCCGGGAATGCGGACCTCTTGGGGAAGCAGATGCTCCTGGATGACTCGGGCCGATTCCATCACCCGGCGACGTTGGTTCTCCGTCGCGTCCAGTGCCCGGCTCATCAAGTTGACCGATGTGGCCAGCTCCGTCAGTTCGCGCGAGTGGGAGGTTTCCACTTGGACACCAAACTGGCCGCGCGCGATTACATCGACGGTGCGCGCCATGTGGCGCAGTGGTCGGCTCACCACGCGCCAGACGACCACGTTGACAATCGCCGCCGCCACGACGCCCAGAAAGGCGAGCATCCCGAGTTGCAGGGTCAGTTTTTGGCGGACCACGCTTTGGATGTGCTGGACATCTTCGGACACAATGACACCAATCCCACGGTCCACAACGCCATCAAAAACGACTAGGTTCCCCTCCAGCAGCAGCCTCGGCTGTGCCGTGCTGAACGCCTGTGTCAGGGCGGCGGCGGACTGCGCGGCCGCTGGACCGGACTCGCCGGAGTAAATCGTCTGCGGACCACGAGTCACCACGATCCGGTGGTTCGCCGAGTGAATGGCCTCCATCTTCAAACAGACTTCGTTGACGAAGGTATGTGTCGCCTCTGTCGAATGTCTGTCGAGATGGGCGACGGCCTCGTGAATGCCGATCGCCCCTTCGCGCAGACTGGTTCGCGCATCACTCAAGGCTTCCGCCATTTCGCGGCGATACTCCCACGTCAGCAGAGTCGCCAAGGCGATGCCCAATGGGACATTCACCGCCAAGAGTAGTCGGATGCTGATCGGCTGCGATCGAGCCCGGGGCAACCAAGCGAATGACCACAGGCGGGGACTTGTGACGGGGGAGGAGTGGGTTTCAGGCATGGGGGTGGAGTGATTCTTCTAGTTCGGTCACGGCCGTGGTCGCGGGGATGTCACGGCCTTGTGCTGAGGGGAGTCAGGTTCGGCCACCAACGGCATGGTACGGGAGTGACATGGTGTGAGCCAAACGGGCGAACGGGAGGATGCGTTGCCGCAAGGCTGAATTGTTGTTGCTGCGGCCGACTTGATCGCCCACGCCTTACTGCGGCGACTCGGCTTCTACCGCGCGCAGCTTCTCCGACACGATCTCAGTGGCGTGACGCAATGATCCGGCGAACGTGACTCCGAAAACGGACAGCACCAGCACGAGTAGTCCCGCCTCAACCCAGCGTTGACGAGACCATCGCCTGACATCGGGGGCGAAGGCCAGCAACGCGATAACGGCTGCAATCAGAACGACCGCGTCGAAACTGGCTCGCTGCCAGTACGGCCCACCCAGATGGAGCCACATGCCAAACTCGTCGAACGTCAGCGCCAAGCCCATCGCGTACAGCATCTCGCAGAGGAGATGAATCCGTCCCGATGGCCGCGCAACCAGCACGTATCCACCCACCCCCGACAGCAGGAAGATGCCGTAGTTCAGGTGATGGACGTGTGTTCCACCAACGTGCAAGAACAGGTCTGGCAACCCGTGATCCATAATCAGAAACACCGTCACGCGCGCTGCAGCAAACGTGACGAGGAACACGTACAGGATCAGCCTCAACGTGTGGCGAGCATTCTCGCGAGGGCAGTCTGAATTCCTCGAGTTGCGTCCGATCAGGGATTCAACGTTTTCAAACCCGCCGTAAATCAGGTGAACCCATCAACGTAGTCAGCCAATCTCAGAGCGGCAGCGCGAGGCTAATCGGGGCGTTTGTTGCCGTGCGACCGCAGTGCGGCAACGAGATAAAAGACGCAGGCGAGATTCACCGACAGTACCATTACTTTGGGCCAACTGACTCCGTGCATCAACTCGTACATCTCAATGGGAATGTAAACGGAGCCGCTCACCGCACCCAACCATTCAGCCCAACGCCGTTGATGCCAAAGTCCAAACGCCTCCGTGAGACGAAATGCGGCGTACGCGAAGGCGGCGCAAGCCAGCATCACCAGAGTCGTGTCATTCGACTTGGCCGCGGCCTCGACAAATATCCGAGGAAACCGGCTGGCGGGGTTTAAGTGAAAGTGACGCACGAGTTCATCGGCCAATCGCCCGACATCACGGTGGATCAGAGCGAGCAGGCCGAAGCCCGCGAGCAGCACCAGTCCTCCTTTGGCCGCTTCAAACATCGCGATGACGCGGATGCTTTGCTTGGTGCTTATGAACACGGTCTCTCGCTGTTCTGCGTCGCCGTGGGCGAAGTCTGTGTCTCGGCACTCGCGACGAGTTCGAGCAATTGCCGTTCAATGACGTGCAGGCGTGCGTCCATTTGGTGAATGGCCAATTCGGCCCGCACGTTGACTTCGTGATCGATCTCCGCTTCGAGGCGGTCGCGCTTCGCCTCCCGATTCTGTGACATCATGAGAATCGGTGCTTGTATGGCGGCGATCATCGACAGGACCAAGTTGAGGAAGATGTACGGATACGGATCGAAAGCCTTGTCGAGCGGCCCCAGGATCTCCGTATTGAGGACAGCCCAAAACACGAGCCACGCCAGAAACAACAGGATGAACGTCCACGAACCGCCCAGCTTCGCGATCGTATCGGACGCTCGCTCACCAAACGTGCGGTGGTCGGCGAACTCGGTATTGGGATTACGAGGAATGCTGATCCGGTGCAGGACTCCTTCAATGACCTCCCGCTCGTGAGGGCTGAGATGTTCCCACTCATCACGAAAAATCCGCTTGGCAACTGATTCAGACCGTTGTTTCATGAAATTCCCATCGTTGTGGTGACACCAAGGTCGCGCGGTCATCGATGATGATGTTTCTTCAGTTTGAGTCTTGGTGAGCCGGCCGGCGTCAGCCCAATGGCACTCATTTTGACGTTCTCTGAGATAGCGGAACGGCGCAAGCCGACCGGTTTCGTTGAGTTTTTCTGCTTTTCACCGGACGGCTCGCGCCGTTCCGCTACCTAAAGTGAGTGCTATTGGGCGTCAGCCCCCGGACTCTTAGGGTGAAGAGTCCGGGGGCTGATGCCGACCGGCTCACCGACAATGTCTCATCGAAAACCGTGTGAGGTATATCGCAGGGGCACCTTCATCGCTCCCCTGAATGCGGATGCTTCGGCAATTCCTGCGAGAGTGAACAAACGGGTTT
>Ga0209086_10002208_pt1 | contig 15349 bp, 10 predicted proteins | sample M_130207_XF_Meta_FD_187312 | JGI IMG/M metagenome (GOLD analysis project Ga0209086, IMG submission 187312) | Freshwater microbial communities from Lake Montjoie, Canada to study carbon cycling - M_130207_XF_MetaG (SPAdes) (version 2) | ecosystem: Environmental > Aquatic > Freshwater > Lake... | reverse complement strand
TCGGACGACCCCGACGTCAACAAAGTGCCGGTGATGGTCGACAGCTCGAAGTTCAGCGTGATCGAAGCGGGACTGAAGTGCCTCGACGGCAAGGGAGTGGTCAACTCGATCAGCCTGAAAGCGGGGGAAGCGAAATTCCTCGAAGAGGCTCGCACGGTTCGACGCTACGGCGCGGCGGTCGTGGTGATGGCGTTCGATGAGCAGGGTCAGGCAACCTCGTGCGACGAAAAGGTCCGCATCTGCAAACGGGCGTACAAGCTGCTCACGGAACAAGCCGGTTTCCCGCCGGAAGACATCATCTTCGATGCCAACATCCTGACGGTTGGCACGGGGATGGAGGAGCACTCCAACTACGCGGTCGAGTTCATCGAAGCTCTGCGCCGGATCAAGGCCGAGTGTCCCGGTGCCCGCACCAGCGGCGGCGTGAGCAACGTTTCGTTCTCGTTCCGCGGCAACGATGTCGTGCGCGAGGCGATGAACGCGGCGTTTCTCTACCACGCGATTCAGGCGGGCCTCGACATGGGGATCGTCAACGCGGGGCAACTCGAAGTCTACGAGGAGATCGACAAGGAACTGCTCGTCCACATTGAGGACTGCCTGCTGAACCGCCGCCCCGATGCGACCGAGCGGCTCATCACGTTTGCAGAGAAGTTCAAAGGAGGCGGCAAGGCCGACGAGGGCGAGGCGGCTGTCGAAGAATGGCGGCTCGGCACGGTCGAAGCCCGTCTGCAACACGCGCTGCTCAAGGGGATCACCGAACACATCGACGCCGACACGGAAGAGGCCCGCCTCAAGTACGGCAAGCCGCTCGACATCATCCAGGGTCCGCTAATGGACGGCATGAACGTCGTCGGCGGCCTGTTCGGCGCGGGAAAGATGTTCCTCCCGCAGGTGGTGAAGAGTGCCCGCGTCATGAAGAAAGCGGTCGCGTACCTCGAACCGTTCATGGAGGCCGAGCGAGTCGCCGCCGAACAGGCTCTCGCGCCGGGACAGGAAGCGGCGGCCGTCGATGCCACGCGCGGTCGCGGTCGAGTCGTCATCGCCACAGTCAAAGGGGACGTTCACGACATCGGCAAGAACATCGTCGGAGTCGTGCTGCGCTGCAACAGCTTCGACGTGATCGATCTCGGCGTAATGGTCTCGTGCGACAAGATCCTCGAAACGGCGAAGAAAGAGGGAGCCGACATCATCGGGTTGAGCGGCCTGATCACGCCGTCGCTGGATGAGATGACTCACGTCGCGAAGGAGATGCAGCGGCAAGGTTTTTCTGTACCGCTGCTGATCGGCGGAGCAACCACGTCGGCCAAGCACACGGCGGTGAAGATCGCCCACCACTACCAACAGCCGATCGTCCACGTGGTCGATGCGTCGCTCTCCGTTCCCGCCGTCGAAGCGCTGCTCGACCCGACGCGCAAGGCGGACTTCGTCACCAAAAACAAAGCGGGGCAGGCGCGAGACCGCTCGAACTACGAAGCGATGCAATCGAACCGAAAGCTCGTTCCGTATGCCGAAGCGTTGGAGCGGCGTTTCAAAACGGATTGGGCCAACGTCCGCATCGACTCCCCGTCGTTCCTCGGCACGCGCGTCCTGAATGATGTCCCGTTGAGTGACCTCGTCCCGTTCATCGACTGGTCCCCGTTCTTCCAAACCTGGGAGCTACGCGGCAAGTACCCGAAAATATTTGAAGACCCCGTCGTCGGTGTCGAGGCTCGCAAAGTCTTCGACGATGCTCAAGCACTGCTCCGCCGTATCGTCGATGAGAAGCTGCTGACCGCTCGCGGCGTCTACGGCTTCTGGCCGGCGGCGAGTGTCGGCGACGACGTTCTCGTCTTCTCTCCCCCTCTCCCTCTCTCCCCCTCTCCTCCTCTCGTGGCGGACAAGGAGACAGGGAGACAAGGAGCAGGGGAGACAAAAGGAACGCCACCGCTCACGACGTTCTCCATGCTGCGCCAGCAGTGGGAGCGTCCAGGCCAGCAAGACTTCCGTTCGCTGGCCGATTACATCGCGCCCGCCGACTCAGGCCGACAGGACTACATCGCAGCGTTCGCGGTCACGACGGGGATCGGCTGCGATGAGTTGGCCAACAAGTTCCAGAACGAACTGCACGACGACTACCTCTCGATCATGACGAAGGCTCTCGCCGACCGGTTGGCCGAGGCGTTTGCCGAATACCTGCACCGACAGGCCCGCCTCGATTGGGGCTACGGCAACGAAGAAACTCTCTCGACCGACGACCTGATCGAAGAAAAGTATCGCGGCATCCGCCCGGCCCACGGCTATCCCGCCTGCCCGGACCACACCGAAAAAACGAAGCTCTTCCAACTCCTCGATGCCACCCATCAGACGGGCATTGTCCTGACCGAGAGCTTCGCGATGCACCCCGCCGCCAGCGTCAGCGGCCTCTACTTCGCCCACCCCGAATCGAGATACTTCACCGTCGACAAACTCACCCGCGACCAAGTCGAAGACTACGCAAAGCGAAAACAAATGCCGCTCGCTGAAATCGAACGCTGGCTCTCGCCGAACCTGGGTTATGACACATGATCGCCAAGGTAGCCCTGTCGCTCCGCGACAGGTAGCGCGTCGCTGGCTCAAGCCCTCAATGACGAATAGGCGTCTACTGGGACAGGCGTTCTTCTCTCAATCTCTCTTCCTGTCGCGGAGCGACAGGACTACCTTGAAGCGGCATTCCATTGATCGTCCCAACCGGGATTCCGCCATGAACCCTAACCGCAGCCGCGACATTCAGTGCTTCGATCCGAAGCAGGAATACGCCGTCTGCGAACGTCGATTGCCGCACTGGTCGCAGGCCGGAACCGTTTCCTTCCTCACGTTTCGATTGTGGGATTCGATCCCTCAGCCGGTCCTCAATCGCTGGCTGAAGGAGCGCTGGGACTGGCTCCGCCAGCATGGGGTCGATCCTCACGCGGCCAACTGGCGCAGTGAGGTCGAACGATTGGCGATGACTGAGCAGCGAGACTTCCATGACACGGTGATGAACCGCTGGAATGACGACTTGGATGCGTGTCACGGAAGCTGCGTCCTGCGTCGCTCCGAACTGGCGAAGATCGTCTCGGACAGTCTCGATCATTTTAATGGCGACCGTTACGAGTTGACCGATTACGTGGTCATGCCTAACCACGTGCATGTCCTCGTCGCGTTCCCGGATGAGGCCGCGCTGCTGAAACAATGCACCTCGTGGAAGCACTTCACGGCGACGCGCATCAACCAGGTTCTCGGACTGTCGGGACCATTGTGGCAGCAGGATGGCTTCGATCACCTCGTCCGTTCGCCGGAGTCCTTCGACCACTTTCGACGCTACATCGCCGACAACCCTCGTCGAGCCAACCTGCCCGCCGGTGCCGCCGCCCATTACAGCAAGCCGCTTTAGGTAACCGTCTTCAGGTAGCCGTCTTCAGGTAGCCCTGTCGCTCCGCGACAGGTAGCGAGTCGCGGCTCAAGCCCTAAATGACGATTCCTCGCACCCCCAAGATCGGACGCTCTCCCCGCGCCCGCGCTTCCTGTCGCGGAGCGACAGGGCTACCTTGGCTCATCCCAGCAGCTCGTCCCGCACGCGGCCACCGGCGGCGATGTGATGGGGGCGGCCTTGTTGATCGGGGATCGTGGTTGATTCGTCGTAGCCGAGGAGGTGGTAGGTCGTGGCCTGCATGTCCTTCGGTGAGATGGGTGTGTCGGTGACATCTCCCGCGATGGAGTCGGTTTGACCGACGACTTTACCTCGCGCCGTGCCGCCTCCGGCGAAGACTGACGAGTAGGCGCGAGACCAATGATGGCGGGCACCACCGACCGGCTTCGAGTCGATCTGAGGTGTGCGACCGTGTTCGCTGGTGCAGATGACCAGCGTTTCATCCAGCAACCCGTGGGCTTCGAGGTCTGTGATGAGGGCCGAGTAACTCTGGTCGAAGACGGGCAATAGGTAGTTTTTGAGCCGGGGGAAATGGTTCGAGTGTGTGTCCCAGACGCTCGCTCCGTGAGGACCGAACGGATCCCAGAAGACCGACACGAAGCGTGCTCCCGCTTCGACGAGACGCCGCGCCGCGAGACACGACTGACCGAAGAGCGTCATCCCGTAGCGCTCGCGCAGCGCGGGCGATTCGCGGCCGACATCGAGAGCGTCGCGAATTCGGTTTGATCCGATCAGCGACAAGGCTCGCTGCTGATGAGACTCGTATTTGCCCAGTTCGGCCGCGCGGTCGATCAACGGGCGCGAGGCATCGAACTGTTCGAGCAGGTGGACGCGAGCATCGAACCGTTGAGCAGACAACTCCTGCGGCAACTGGCAGCCGGGGGACAACTGGAATCGTGATGCGGCTTCGATCCCTGCGTGCGGATCGCGCACCTGTTCGGCCTGACCGTCGGCGAGCTTCGGCACGACGACCGTTCCCTGTCCCGCGAAGTCGGTCCAAAACGGGTCGTAGCCGCTGCCGAGAAACGAACCGTAAGGACCGGCTTGATCGGGCGAACTGCCGTGCGAACAGAAGCGCCACGGCAAGCCGACGTTGCGTGGCAACGACGGCGAGCGTACGCCCGTGCGTCGCGCGTCGAGATAGTCCACGACCGAACCCATGAACGGCCAGATTTCGGGCGAGCGCGGCATCGTCTCCAACGGCACGCTGTACGTCGGCATCCCGGTCATCACGTAGGCACAGCAGTGAATCGGGTACTCGTGCGTCATCGACCGGACGACGGTCAGTCGATCTGCAATGCGCGCGATCTGCGGCAACCCTTCGCCGATCTGCAATCCGGGGACGGACGTGTCGATCGCCTGCATCTCACCTTGAATCTCAGCGGGAGCGAGCGGTTTCGGATCGAAGGTCTCGTGCTGCGGAGGCGACCCGAACAGGAAGACGAAGATGCACGACTTGGCTTTAGACGAGGCCACTCCGCGTGGTGCTTGACCACCCGTTGCGACAGACGGAGCCGCACCGAGCGGACTCGGGCCGCCGAGTCCCAGTCCCAGCGCGCCGATCCCGCCGATCTGCAACAGGTCGCGCCGGGTGACTCCATTACAGAGCCGCTTCGTACTGCCATTGAGGGTGAGCATGGGTGTTTCTCTCGCTTGAGCGTCCGCGTCGAAGTTCAAAACTAGCCCGAAGCGCGAGCGAGGGCTTCACCGTCATCGAAGGTCCAGCCCTCGCTTGCGCGTCGGGCTAGTTTGTTGAGACAAAACAGGTTTTGAAATGCGTGCTACTCGGGCCACTTGCCATCGACGATTGGCTTCACCGTCAACTGTTTCGGATCGACGACGACGTGCTTCAAGAGCTTTCGCTTCCATGTGTACGTGATGTGGACGAGGCCATCGTTCGTCTGGATGACGGCTGGGTACGAGTACTCGCCCGGATCGCTTTCGAGGACGCGAGCCGCCTGCCATTCCTTGCCGTCGGTCGAGACCGCCACGTTCAGCGGTGAGCGGCCGCGTGGCGTGTGGTTGTAGACGATTAGATACCGTCCGTCAGCGAGTGTCACAGCGTCGGTTCCCGCGTTCGGATTGGGAAGCGATGTCAGCGTGAGCGGTCCCCACGTTTGACCGCCATCGGTGGACGAGACCTCGAAGACGTGCTTCTGTTGCGTTCGTCCGACCGCTTGTAAACGACCGTCCTGGTGGACGAGGAAGCTCGGCTGGATGGCTCCGATTTGTTTGCCATCGTTGATGGGCGCGGAGGCCGTCCAAGTCTGACCGAGGTCTGTTGAACGCTCAAAGTGAACTCGCCAGCCCGCGTGTTCGGAACTGGTGCCGCTCAGGATGTCTCCGTTCGGAAGCTGGATCGGCTTGTTCTTGATCGGCCCGAGAATTCCATCCGGCAACCGACGCGGCTTCGACCACGTGCGGCCCGCGTCGTCGGACGTGATCAGCATCCCCCACCATGTGTCGGGGCTGGGGCCGACTTTATAAAAGAGCATCAGCGGGAGGGGCTTCTCGGCCCGCTTGCCACCGGCCATGTGAGTCGGCTGAAACAAGATCGGGTTCCAGCAGGGATACCGCTTCTCGGGGGACTCGACTCCATTCGCGAGCTCGACGGGAACAGACCACTTCCCATCGACATGCCGCGCGAACCAGATGCCGACATCGGGATGCTTCTCGTACGTTCCGCCGAACCACGCCGCGACGAGTCCGTCCTTCGACTCAACGACGGTAGAAGCGTGACATGACGGCGTGGGAGCGGCTTCAGTGCTGTAAATGAACTCGGCCGATTGGACGGCCTTCGTTGGGTGGGACAAGCTCGCTTCGAGCGCCGGCCCACCGTCTTTGGGCTTCGAATTCGATCGGGGATCCTGTTGTGGTGGGCCGTCGTGGCGAAGCGCCACTTGTCCCAGCCTACGGTTCTGTTGTTCCGCCCCTTGCCCCTCAGCCCTCGTCCCTTGCCGTGCATTCCTCAAGTAATAGAACCGCCCGTCTTCAGCCCCGACGAGCAAATCGGGCACCGCATCGTTGTTCCAATCGACGGTCGTTGGGCTGGTGTCATGTCCCTCGATCTTGCGAGCATCGAGCGGCCCCATGTCCTGCATCACCCAATTGCCGTCGCGCGTCTCGACCTGACGCAGCCAGTTCGCATTGATGCCGTTGAGCAGCACATCGAGCTTCCCATCGCCATCCCAATCGACAACGCACAGCTTCCGCCGCCCGCTGCCACCCGCCCGCTTCGAGTTCAGTTGGAGAGGCTTCCCCGATGCATCGACGAACGCGCGGCGAGGGGGAAGAAGTGCCGAGTGACGAGTGCTGAGTGACGAGATGGTTTCCGAAACGAGAGGTTCGTTCCGCCGTCCGCCATCCGACTTCCCTCTTTCGAAGAACGCCAGATAACCCTCGTGGTCGAGCATCACCAGATCGCACAGCCCGTCTTGGTTGAAGTCCACCGCGACGGGAGTCGTTCGCCATTGAGTCGCCAACTCGTTGCCGGTCGGTTCCCACCAAGTCCACTCGGGCTTGGGGGCCTTTCCATTCGGCCAAGCGACTTCGATCGGCTGAGCCGCCGCCAACTCCGGTTCAGTGCGTGTGCCGACGTTGCGGTACCAATGGACCTTCCCCCAGATCGAGTTCACGATCAGATCGGGCAGACCGTCGTGGTCCCAATCGGCGACGGTCTGAGTCGTGTAGCCCCACTTCGCTTCGGCCGGGCCTTGGATCGAGCCGTTCGGTCCCGCCATGATGCGGATCGTTTCTCCTGCCGCTTCGAGTTTTTTAGGAGCCGCCCAGCGAGGCCGCTCGACGCCGGGACCGCTCAGGTTTTCGAGGAACGCGATGTAGCCGGCCGTGTTGCCCGCGATGATGTCCGTGTCGCCATCACCATCCCAATCGAAGCCGCACGTCGTTGCGAGTGCCCCGAACTTCACATCGTCCGCTTCCTGCTGGAAGTACTTCGGAGCCAGGAACTGCGGCACGCCATCGACACACGGACCATAGTTCTCAACCAGCGCGACGCGACCGTCTTCATCGCCGACGATCAGATCGAGGTCTCCATCGCGATCCCAATCGAACGCGACGGGAACGATCATTTCGAGGTCCATCGTCAGCGGCTGGCCCTCGCGCAGGAGTCGCTTCCCCGCCGCATAGCTCGGCTCGGTCCGCGTGCCGACGTTCTGGAAGTAGGTGAAACCATCGAGGAACTCGCCACAAAGCAGGTCGAGGTCGCCATCGCCATCAAAGTCGGCGAAGTGGGGCGACGGGAGACCGAACGTAGAGATTGGGGGTTCTTCTGCGTTGGCCTTTGGCTTCGACGAAACGTCCTCGCGGCTCAGGCCCCTCACCCCCAGCCCTTCTCCCCGCAAAGCCGGGGCGAGGGGGGCGAGACACGTCAGCAGCTTCGGCTCCGCGTACTTCGGTTGCTCGGTCGAGCCAGTGTTCTTGAACAGGTAGAGCAGCCCGTGCAGCGGGCCGTTCTTCCAGTGGCCGTTCGCGTCCCAAGCATCGTCCCAGCCGTACTCGGACCAGTTTTCCAGAGCGACGACCAAGTCGAGCGACTGGTCTCCGTCATAGTCCACGTAGCGCCATTGGTTGTGTCGCAGCTTGTAGACGCCGGGCTTGTGTGGCTTGAACCAGTCGGGGTTCTTGCCGATCGGGTCGGCAGGAAGCGACAACTTCAACGGTTTGTCGAGACCCACGGTGAGGAACTCGGGATGAACATGGCCCGGCGTCGTCACGACGAGGCGACCGTCCACGTAGGACGGTGTGACGTTGAACTGCCCCGCGCTGAGACGCCGTGCTGGTTTGAAGACAGGGAACTTGTTGTGAGGAATCGCACGGTTGCTTGAAGAGGCAGCAGGCGGGCCGCCCGCTGCTACGGTGGGGTTCTCGAAGAGGTACGTCCCGTTGTACGGCTTGTCGGGACAACTAACGATCAGATCGAAGTCGCCGTCCCCATCGACATCGCACGGCACCGGCCACGCCCACAAGCCGACGCCCAAATCAACGACCAAGCCGGGATTGTTGTGCTTCAGTCGCTCCAACCCGCTGGTTTGCTTTGTCTCCCCAGCTCCTGGTCTCCCTTTCTCCCCCTCCTGCTTCCGCACGATCAACGCCCCGAGAATCTCCTTCGCCACCTGCTCGGCCAGCTCGCGCGATCCTGCTTCCGTGAAGTGAACGTCCTTCGGCTTCTGAATCTCGCCCTGCTTCGGCTTCGCGAACTCATACAGATCGTTCGTGACGATCTTCTCGTCGGCCATCACCTTCGCGGCGAGCTTGTTGTACTCAACGACATCGTGGAACCGGCGCGGCGGGTTGAGATCCCCCTCGGGAACGGGCGTCGTCGTACACCAGACGAGCGTCGCGGGCTGACCGTTCGTTCCGACGACCTGCTTCATTCGCTTCACAAGCTCACGCAGGTTGGCCTCGTAATCGGCGGGCACGACCTGCTGTTTGCCATCGATCCGCTTGAGGTCATGCAGGCCCCAGTTGAAGTGGATCACATCCCACTTGCCGTCGCCGAGCCACGCCTCGATGTTCTTGATCCCGTTCGAAGTCGGCCCGCCGTTGGTCGGGATGCGATGAACATTGGCCGAGTCCTTGAGCAGCTCACGCACCGGCAGCGTGTAGCCGATCGAAATCGAATCGCCGATCAAGAGAACTCGCGGCAGCTTCGGGTCGTCCACAATCTTCGCCATCGCGGGGTTGGGGGCCGCTTTCGGCTTGGCCTTCGCTGTCGGAGCCGCCTCCTGGGCAAACAGACTGCACGCGGGGAACAGCAGCAACGCTGTCAGGATTCGACGGGTGACGGAGTTGGGCATGTGCGTCCTCATTCGATTCGAACAGTGCGTGTCAGCTCACGCGACGACCAACTCAGGCGAAGGTTTTGACGGCGGGAACGTCACGTCTTCGTAGACCTCCGACAATGGCAGCGAACAGCCGAGCGTCGTCAGTTGCACAACGGCGTCGAGTCCCTTGAACACGGTCAGCAACCACGAGTCATCCGCCTGCCGCACGTACCGCTCGACATGAGCCTCATCCTGCGCGACGAGGATGTATTCGCGCAGGGACTCAAGCTGGCGATAGAGTCCAAACTTCTTGCCACGGTCGTAGCTCTCGATCGAGTCCGACAGGACTTCAAAAATGACGCTGGGGTTGTTGATCGCGGTGATGGCGAGAGGATCACGTTGCAACTCACCGCACACGACAGCCACATCTGGGTAGGTCGTCAACCCGTTGGCCGGAATCCGGATCCGGAGGTCGCTGTTATAGGGCCGACAAGGAGTCCCGCGCAGACGACCGCGCAGGGATGTCAGGATGTTGACGCTCGCTTCGCTGTGCTCTGGAGTCCCGCCGGACATCGCGAAGATTTGTCCGCGATAGAACTCGCTCTTGCCGACGGCGGTCTCCTCGCGATCCAAGTATTCGGCGAGCGTGTATTGAGTGAGCGGTGATGCTGACATGATCGATCTCCGGCACGGGGGCGAGGAAATGCCTCGCCCCCGGATGGTCGAGAAAGCCTCAGATCACAACCGGCTTGCCGAGGGCGCGGCGTACCGGGACGAACTGGCCAGCGTGCATCATGGGGTGAGTGCCGATCAGGCCGAACAGCGCTCCGACCGTCGGGCAGTAGGCGCGGAACGCTTCGGGAGCCGGTTCGTCAAGGCGGGCTTCTGGCAGGGATTCGAGTGCGGCCAGCGTCGCGGCTCGCGTCTTGTCGAACAGGTCGATGTATTCCTGCTTCGTGCAGAACTTGGCCGCGTCGTCGCAGCCCTTCGCTTCTTTGCTGTGGTTCTCGACGAAGCCTGCGGGGAGTTCAGCCGCCGCGCCGGGGCAGACCGTGCTCAGCAGATGTGCCTCGGACGAGATCAGGTGGCCCAACTGCCAAGCCAGGTGTTGGCAGCCCGGTCCCGGATGCTGCATCAGTTCGGCATCGGTCATGTCTCCGAAGTAGGTCTTCAGGACAAACAGGCTCATGTCCATCGTTCCGCGAATCGAGTCTTTGGCGTTCATGGTCGGGTTCTTTCGTAACTTAAGACCGTAGGGTGCGTGGAGTCTTCGGAACGCACCGGGTAATCGCAAAACGGTGCGTTCCGAAGACTCCACGCACCCTACAAGACTTGGGAGAATCAACGAATCTTTTGATCAGGCAACTGCTGCTTGATGCCGTCGTCGAGCGGCATCTTATCGTCGGTGATGCCGACTTCGCTCATGACGCGGGTCAGTTCCGCTTGAAGCTCTTTCCGCTTGGCGGCGTGTTCCGGCTTGGCGATCAGGTTGTGACGCTCTGCGGGGTCGGACTTGAGGTCATAGAGTTCGGCCAAGTGCTTATCGGGGCTGCCGTCACCGGGTGGGTAGTGGATGTACTTCCACTCGTCGGTGCGGACGCCGCGCACGTTCGGGGTGTAGGGGAACTGCTTCTCGTAGTTGTAGTGGTAGAGGAACGAAGTCCTCCACGCGGGATCGCTGCCAGTCTGAACGAGCTTCTTCCACGACCGGCCGTGCAGTTTTTCGGGGGCGTTCACGCCGCACAGGTCGAGGAGGCTCGGGGCCATGTCCACGGTGAGGACTTGCTGAGCAACCTTCTTCGGCGCGTCGGTCTTCGTCAGGCCGGGGTAGCGGACGATGAGTGGGATGCGAATGCTTGGCTCGTGCATCGTCCGCTTATCGACCATGCCGTGTTCTCCGTTGAGCAGTCCGTTGTCTCCCATGAAGACGATGATCGTGTTGTCGAGTTGTTGGGATTGCTCCAGCCACGCGGTCAGTCGGCCCACGCTGTCATCGACCGACAGGATCGTCCCCCAATACGCTCGTGTCATCGCGGCGAAGTCCTTCACTGCCTCGGGGCGGGAGTCGGGGAACTTCTTTCGCCACTCGAACAGCGGCCCGTAGATGCCGTGCCATGTCGGCAGGCGGTCCTTGATCCACTTCGGCTTGTCGTCGAGCGAGAACGCGCTGTCGGGGTACTTCACCTCAACGCTGTCGAAGGCGTGCTGATACTTTTCCTCGGGGAAGTAGAAGCTGTGCGGAGCCTTGTGCCCGAGCATCATCATCCACGGCTGGCGTTGCTCCTTCGAGCAAGCCTCACCTTTCGATGCCGCCTGCCGGTCAAGCCACTTCACCGCGAGGTCCGTCACGACGGTCGTGTAGTAGCCAGGGATGACCTCGCGCTTCGCTCCGTCGAGATTGAACTCGGTATCGAAGTACTTTCCCTGACCCTTGTGCGTGACGAAGTAGTCGAAGCCCGGCCGCTTCTCGTCGTTCTCTTCCCCCATGTGCCACTTGCCGAGATACGCGGTTGCGTACCCCGCGTCTTGCAGGAGTTGGGGGAAGCTCGCGAGATCCTTCGGGTACTCGGTGAAGTTGTTCGTCACGCCATGCGAGTGCGCGTAGAGGCCACTCAGGATCGACGCGCGACTCGGCGAACAGAGCGATGTCGTACAAAAGGCGTTCTCAAAAAAGGCCCCTTCCCGCGCAAGTCGGTCAATGTGCGGAGTCTTCAAATGCGGATGCTTCCCCGCACAGCCCATCGCATCCCATCTCAAGTCGTCACACAACACAAACAGGATGTTCGGCCGAGTGGTCTCCGCCGCGCTCGCAGATGACTCGCCAAGTCCTCCGGCGAAAATGCCAAAACCGCACACCACACAACTCAGCCAGACCGCTCGCATCACAGTTCCGCTCCCAGGATTCGTGGACGAAAAACAGTAATTTTTGGGACCACAGCCAGCCGAATCTCTTCGCTGAGCGACGATACCGGCGACCTACGGAAGAGTACACCATTGTGAGAAAGCCTCAGGCGATCGTTGCCTGAGGAGGTGGAAGTACTTGGCTCGCAGTTGCCGCGAGGTTCACGATGGTCGTCCAGACGGGATGTTGCTCGTGGAGGATGTCTTCCGTTGAGACGGCGATCGCGCCAATGATCGCGTGAGTTGTCGGATCGCGCAGTGGGACGGCGAGCGACGTGGCGCACGCAAACTTCACCAGCCACGAGGCGGAACCGGTGAGACCCGTCTCGCGCGGATCGAGTTGTGCGAGCGTCGGGGCGTTCGTGTTGACGGCGCGGACGATCCCGAATTGGTTCTGCGCCAAAGAGACTCGTCCCGTCACTTCGATGAAGCCGTGATGAATCTCGCGCGGCATGTCTGCGACCGACGCGAAGCCGATCATTTCCAGATGCCCCTCACGCAGCCGCCATAGCCCCGCCGCCCGCGATTTCGTTTCGAGGACGAATCGCTGCAGCGGCTCATCAAGAGATTGGCCGGTTCGCAGGGCTTCGGTGAGAAGTTCAGTCACGGTCGGCATGAGTTCTTTCTTGAGGAAGTGTGGCGGATCGGTGTCGCGCAAAGGAGAGCGAGTGCAAAGTGGGGAGAACAGAGATTCGACGACCGTTGCTGTCTTAAGAAACCGCTGCGACCGCCGAAGAGACTCGCAGTCGGAAGCGTCCCGTATTGCACTTTGCACTGATCACTTTGCACTCGCTTCACATGCCCGACTCGATTGGCGTCTGGTACCTGGTTCGGCTGGTGCATGGCTCATGCGATCACGCGATGATCTCTTCAATGACGTGACCATGGACATCGGTCAGGCGGCGGTCGATGCCGTTATGGCGGACGGTCAGTCGCGTGTGGTCGATGCCGAGTAGCTTCAGCATCGTGGCGTGGATGTCATAGACCTGCGTTGGCTGGTCGCGGTCGAGTGGCTTGTAGCCCCATTCGTCGCTCGGGCCGTGCGTGGTCCCCCCTTTGACCCCTCCACCCGCGAGCCAGTTCGTAAACACGAACGGGTTGTGATCACGGCCTTTGCCTGATTGAGCACACGGCATTCGGCCGAACTCAGTCGTCCAGTGAATGATCGTGTCATCCAACATTCCGCGCTGTTTGAGGTCGCGGATCAGTGCCGCTGCACCGCGCGCCATGCCGAGCGACAACGGGCCGTGATCCCGCGCGATGTCTTCGTGTGAGTCCCAGTTCCGTCGCGGGAAGCCGTTGTCGCAGCCCGACCAGACCTGAACGAAGCGGACTCCTCGTTCGAGCAGCCGCCTTGCGATCAGGCACTTCTTCCCGAAGATGTCGGTCTCTTCGAGGTCGTTGATTTCCTTGGGGAACTCGCGCCCACCGGCCAGTCCGTACATGTCGAGAATGTGCTTTGGCTCGCCCTCGATGTTCAATGCCTCGGGCGCGGCGAGCTGCATCCGCGCGGCAAGTTCATACGACTTAATGCGCGCTTCGAGGCGCGAGTCGCCCGGCCGCGATTCGGCATGACGGCGGTTGAGCTTCGTCATCAGTTCGAGTCCCGCCGCGTCCCCCTCGCGCGTGACGAGACCGTTCTTCGCGGGGAACAGGTCTTCGATCGGGTTGGCCGCGCCGGGCCGAATGATCGTCCCCTGATGACTCGCCGGAAGGAACGCCGAATCCCAGTTCTTCTGCCCGTTCGACGGGAAGCCGCGATGATCGGGGAGCACGACAAACGTCGGCAGGTTGTCGTTCATCGAACCGAGACCATAGCTGACCCACGCTCCCATGCCGGGGAAGCCCGGCGTCTGAAAACCGGTGGCCTGAAGCAGCGTCGAGGTACTGTGAACGCCCGTCTTGCCGATCACGTTGTGAATGAAAGCCATCTCATCGACGACCTCACCCAGCGGCGCGGTCACTTCCGACAGATGCTTGCCGCACTGGCCGAACTGCTTCCAAGACCACGGCGAGGCAAACGTCGCCCCGTGCCCGTTCTGAAACAACTCAACCTTCTCACCCGGATCCCACGGCTGGCCATTCCGCTTGATGAGTTCCGGCTTGTGGTCGAACAGATCGACATGCGAGGCGGCTCCCGCCATGAAGAACTGCACGACGCGCGTCGCCTTCGCCGGGAAGTGCATCACATCCAACACGCCCCCGCGCGCCGAGACGACCGTCTTCGCAGACGACTCCGCGCCGCTCGCGTCATCCCGCCCCAACATCGCAGCGAGCGCCACGCCCCCGAGTCCACCGCCGACCTGCCACAGCAGATCACGGCGCGAGAGCGATTCTGAATTCAACATGGTCTATCACTCCAAAGAGATTCAGTCATCGAGTTCCAGAGCCACAAGTACACCCTTGTTCACGGCTGCCAACTCAGTAGCGGTGAGCGTTCCCAAATACTGGGTGAGCTTGGACCTGTCGAGCGTGGTGATCTGATGACACAGAGCCACGGACTCCAGTGGTAGCCCGCCAGCCCCAGCAGGCAACAGCACAGAAGTTGGACCGCGTCGCTTTTGAGAGTCCGATGTGGAGCAGGGAACGACGATGATGGACTTCCAACCGGCAACGGCGTTGAAGCTGTCGCGTGAGACGACGATGACCGGTCGCCGACCATGCTGCTCGGATCCTGAGCGCGGCTGCAAGTCTGCGATGAAGATGTCGCCTCGTTTCATGGTGCCTCTTTGACATCATCGTGCAACAAGCACTCGATTCCGGCAGCTTCCAACTCAAGGTCCAAGTCCGATTCCGTACCGGCATGGGCGACGGCATAGGCCGTCACTTCCGCATCGATTTGGCGGCGGCGACTTCGGGAGCGGAGCCAACTCAAGATGGCCTCGCTCACGACCTCTGCCGGGGGGTGGCCAGTGAGTTCCATCTCCTCGGACAACAGGCGTTGCAACTCGGGCGTCACCAAGATGTCCAACGTTGAGGCAACCAGTGTGTTCATGATTCTGCTCCCAATAACTCGATCAAACGGGGCCGGATTCTGAATCGGTCGATGCCGAGATGCAATTCCAAGTTCTCATCATGTCTACTCATGGACGCCATCAAGTGACACTTTTCGGTTCATCCGAGGATTTGGGGGGCTGAGTTGAAAAGAGCGGACATGCTGGTCACCACTGGAGTTGTGTTTAGACGGCACGACATTCCAGTGGGGAGCGCAACATGTCCGCAGCGGCATTGTATCGGT